>TARA_R110000737_G_scaffold56052_4_pt1 | contig 17083 bp, 16 predicted proteins | sample TARA_R110000737 | Tara Oceans TARA_R110000737 (sample SAMEA4398027) | marine metagenome | biome: Polar Biome; feature: [SRF] surface water layer (ENVO:00010504); material: water (ENVO:00002006), including particulate matter (ENVO:01000060) such as... | depth 5 m
TTAATGACATGACTAAGTCAGCAATTTGATCTTAATCAATATTTGGTTAGATAAATAAGTGCTAAAGGTTAAGTTTAACTAGACTGAAAGATAAGCGTTACTCTAGCGCTGTGAAAAAACTTGAAGATAGCATGGTTTAAATTATAACGCGGCGATTCCCCCAGAAGACTGCTAGTTAAAGAAGAAATAGACGATTATCTAAGCAATAAATCAGTTAAGGAATGAAAATGAAATACACGCTGTTCACTTTACTCATCACTGTGTCATTAACCCTATTCAGTTGTACTAAAGGTGTTGATTCTCCTAGAGGCTTTAGTCTGCCTAAAGGCTCTGTAGCAGCAGGTGAAAAAGTATTTTTAAAGTTTCAATGTTTAGCTTGCCACAGAATTAACAATGTTGAGGATGCCAGTATTGAGAAAAATGAAAGTATTTCGATTTTCCTTGGCGGCAATAAAACTGAAATTGTCACTTATGCTGAATTAGTTACTTCAGTAATTAATCCTTCTCATAAATTTTCTAATCCAGCCAGGACTCAGGTAAAAACGGCTGACGGACAATCTAAAATGAAAATTTTTAATGACGAAATGACGGTGACTGAACTGATTGATTTGGTGACCTTTTTACAACCAAATTACACCTTGGTCCCCTACCGACATACCAAGTATCAATATTATCCTCAATAATAATTATTGGAGCTTTAGATGAATATTAAATTTTTTGGCGCGACCAGAGAAGTCACAGGTTCGTGCTATTTGATACAAGTTAATGATAAAAGCATATTGCTGGAGTGTGGTATGTTACAAGGCTCTCACCAGCATGAACGACATAATCATGATGATTTTCCTTTTGATGTTACTGAACTTGATGCGGTAATTGTCAGTCATGCTCATCTTGATCACACGGGTCGATTACCCATGCTGATTAAAGAAGGTTTTCATGGCAGTATATTTACTCATAACGCTACGGTAGATTTATGTAAAATCATGCTGGTTGATTCGGGCTATATTCACGAAAAAGAAGCGCGTTGGGAAAACAAAAAACTTGAACGTAAAGGCTTACCCTTAATAGAGCCGCTTTATACCACTGAAGAAGCAGAAAGAACCTTACAGTATTTTAAAGGGCTTAATTATGATCAAGAAGTGGAAATTTGCCCAGGTGCTAAACTAACCCTCAAAGATGCAGGGCATATTATTGGCTCAGCCATCATTGAATTAACGCTTAATGACAATGGGGTGAACAAAAAAGTAGTGTTTAGTGGTGATTTAGGTCATAAAAACGCCCCTATTTTGCGTGATCCGTGCAAAATTAAATATGCTGACCTCGTCATTATGGAAAGTACCTATGGCGACCGGCTGCATCGCACTTGGGACGATACGTGGCAAGAAATGGGCGAGATTATTGCTCAGGCTAAAAGTAATAAAGGTAATATATTGATTCCTGCATTTACTGTTGGTAGAACCCAAGAGCTACTTTATGAATTTAAACAACATTTTGACCAGTGGCAGCTGGGTGATTGGCAAATTTTTCTCGATAGTCCTATGGCGATAAAAGCGACCCGTGTTTACGCTAAACATAGCGAAGTTTACGACCAAAAAGCGCTAGATATTAACAAAAACAATGAGGGGCTATTCGATCTTCCTAACCTGCACATGTCAGAAAAAACTGAATACTCAATGAAAATCAACCAAATTAATTCTGGCGCTATCATCATCGCAGGTAGCGGCATGTGTACAGGAGGTAGAATTAAGCACCATTTTAAACATAACATTTGGCGTAAAAATGCCCATGTACTCATTGTTGGATTTCAAGCGAGAGGCACCATAGGCAGAGCGCTTGTCGATGGTACTAAAAATATTAATTTATGGGGTGAGAAGATACAAGTTAATGCCCATATTCATACTGTTGGTGGCTTTTCTGCCCATGCTGACCAGCAAGGTTTGTTAGAGTGGTATCAAGGTTTTGAAAATACCCCCCCTGTGGTGCTTGTTCATGGTGAAGAAGAAGCAATGGAAGTGCTCTCACAAAAACTAAAACACCTACACAAAGTCAGTGTTGTACAAGCCAGTTACAAACAAAATATTGTTATCTAAAAATGGAGAAGTCTATGTATCAGCATATTTTATTTGCCACAGAACTAAATAACACTAATGGTGCCATTGAAAATAAAGTTAAAGAATTGCAACAACTTACCAAGGCACAACTGAGTGTTATTCATGTAATAGAGCCGATACCTGAGGTTTATTATGGTGGTATCTACGGTGTTGTTCCTAACCTAGACGCGACAGATAGTGTTAGCGCCACAAAATTATTGGAAGAGCGTGCGAAAGAGCAACTAAAACCCCTGGCTAAAAGCCTAGGTATTAAAGCGCAAAGCTTGCATATACCGATAGGACGTATTAGCGAGGAAATATTAGCTTTTGCAGAAAGTAAAAAAGTCGATTTAATTATAACGGGTAGCCACGGAGTGCATGGGTTGCAATTATTACTCGGCTCTACCGCGAATGCTATTTTACACGGTGCAAAATGTGATGTGCTAGCCGTGCGGTGTCAATAATAAAAAACCGAGTTTTAGCTTTAACACCACCCCCGTGACAGCAGTAAAATTAACTGATAGGTTGAGCTAAGCTATATAACGTCGCTAAAAATCAATTTACTGGCGCTAAAATACCGTGCTGATCTGCTTTTTACCATTATATTTATAGCCTGCAGATATTGTAGTTAGTACATTATATTTATGAATCGTTATCATTAAGACCATCAGCGCAGCTATATTTTTAATTATCGCATACTGACTAACGTCGCTATAGGCGAGTACTGTTTATAACTATTAAAATTGTGTAAGAAAGGATTTATAGCTGATGTTAAAACTCAAATCCGTTGCCATTGACACCTTTAAAGAGAACGTAGCCTATTTACACCGGGATTGTCCTTTATACCGTACCGAAGGCTTTCAGGCCTTAATGAAAATAGAAATTTCAGTAAAAGGCAATGTTTGCCCTGTACTTGCGGTATTAAATATTGTTGATGACTGCACTATTGTCGATACAAATGAACTCGGTTTAAGCACCCAAGCCTTCGCACAACTGGCCAAAAGGCAGGGAGTTAACGTCAGCATTGCACCGGCCAAACCCCCGATATCGCTTAAAGCCGTACATCGAAAAATTGCCGGTGAAACGCTCAATAAAAATGAATTTCATCTTATATGCCAAGATATTTTAGAAAACCGTTATTCAAAAATGGAAATTGCAGCGTTTTTAGTCGCTTGTAGCCATAATGGGTTAGAACGTGAAGAAGTCTTCTTTTTAACAAAAGCTATGGTAGACACGGGTAAATGCTTAAACTGGGGCGAGGCTATTGTTGTCGACAAACATTGTATTGGCGGTATTCCGGGCAATCGAACCACCATGGTCGTTATGCCAATCATTGCTGCCCACGGTATGCTTATGCCTAAAACTTCCAGCCGTGCTATTACCTCACCGGCCGGCACTGCCGATACCATGGAGGTATTGGCTAACGTTGAACTCTCCATTGAACAAATGAAAAAGGTTGTACAGCAGCATCGCGGCATGTTGACGTGGGGAGGAACGGCAAGATTGGCCCCTGTCGACGATATTTTAATTTCGGTTGAGCGACCATTATCTATGGACTCAACGGGGCAATTAGTTGCGTCCATTCTATCTAAAAAAATAGCCGCGGGAGCAACTCATTTGCTCATTGATATACCGGTCGGCACTTCCGCTAAAATTCATCATAATCAGGCGGCATTAGCCTTGAGAAAATTGTTTGAATATATTGGTGATCTATTTGGTTTATATATAGATGTTGTGGTGAGTGATGGCTCTCAACCCATAGGTAATGGTATTGGTCCCGCATTAGAAGCCAGAGATGTGCAACAAGTATTAAGTAACCAAAAATGTGCCCCAAGTGATTTAAGGGAAAAATCTTTACGCTTAGCGGGACGTATATTAGAGTTTGACCCTGATGTTAGAGGCGGTCAAGGGTATAATATTGCCCGAGATATTTTAGAATCTGGTCGGGCCTTTGAGAAAATGCAAGCTATTATTGCAGCACAAGGAGTCCAGCAAAAACAACAACGTAAAGCCGCATTAGCATACTCGGTAACCGCAATAAAGAGTGGCTATGTCCATGCCATAGACAACTTAAATATTGCTCATATCGCAAGCCTTGCTGGCGCTCCTATCGATAAAAATGCCGGTATTAACCTCATCAAAAAAGTGGGCGATAAAGTTAAAAAAGGTGACATTCTTTTTACCATATATGCCTGTTTTAAGAGTAATTATGAATTTTCCACACAATTTTCTAATCAAAACAATGCTTATGTCATAGATAGAAATCCACCCGTGACAAACGATAACTACTTTATTTAATTTTTCCTTTAGGAGTTGCCATGACTGTAATACTGGGTTTTGACGATTATTTAACACCCGCACAACAACTAGCGAAAAGTTTATCGGTGCCATTCAAAAGGATTGTATTGCATCGATTTCCAGATGGTGAAACAAAAGTTTTATTACCGGCTACATTGCCAGAGCAAGTGATCATATGCCGTACTTTAAACCAACCTAATGAAAAGCTCATTGAACTCATTATCACAGCAGCCGCAGCACGAGCCCAAGGCGTTAAATTTATAACCTTAGTCGCGCCTTATTTATGCTACATGCGACAAGATATCGCTTTTCACAAAGGTGAAGCTGTTAGCCAAAAGATTATTGGCAAATTACTCGGAGACTATTTTGATCGCGTTATCACTATCGACCCACACTTGCATCGTATTAATAACTTAAGTGAGGCTATTAGCAGTCAAGCCATTGCTTTACATGCGAGTAATGCCATGGCGACATTTTTACAGCAGCACTTTAGTCACCCTGTCCTTGTTGGTCCCGATGAAGAGTCTGCGCAATGGGTTCAAGCCATCGCCAAACCGCACCATTGGCATTATGCCATCGCAACTAAAAAGCGCTTGGGTGATAAAAATGTTACGGTAAGCTTAGCGACTAATAGCGACACTGATGATAAGAAGAGTGCTGGTAATAAATACAATAAGGCCCTAAGCTTGACCAATCGCGACGTGATCCTGGTTGATGATATTGCCAGTACGGGAAAAACCCTTGAACAAGCGATAGCACAAATACAACTTCAAGCACCCGCAAGTATTTCAATCATAGTCACCCATGCATTTTTTGTTGATGACGCCATAACAAGACTTACCCATATGGGTGTTGCTAATATTTGGAGTTCAGACAGCGTGCTTCACAGTAGTAATGCTTTTAGTATTATTGATACTATCGCAGAAGCATTGCAGTCGCATTGATCTATTATATTACCCGTCGCATAGGCATACTTCATCTGCAAACACTTATCAGTGTATTCACTACATCTATTGGTTCAATATTTAATCAGAACATCTTTACCTGGCTTATAGCCAGGTAAGATAAGAAAATAGTCAGAAAGACTGGTATTTTAGCCTGTTTAACCATAACGTATAAACAATATTTTACTATTGGCGCTAACATGAGTGATGACAATTCATATATTCCACCAAACGTTTGGCAATGGAATAAGAACAATGGTGGCAATTGGGCAAATATTAATCGCCCTGTTTCCGGTTCAACCCATGTTCAAGCGCTAGAAAGGGGTAAGCACCCTTTTCAGTTATACTCCTTAGCAACACCTAATGGCGTTAAAGTTACCATTATGTTTGAGGAGTTACTTGCCTTAGGCATAAAGGAAGCAGAATACGATGCTTTCCTGATTGATATTGGCAATGGCGAGCAATTTGGTAGTGGCTTTGTTGATATAAACCCCAATTCAAAAATACCTGCTTTACTCGACCAAAGTAATGAACGGGCCATTAAATTATTTGAGTCGGGTGCTATTTTATTCTACTTAGCTGAAAAATTTGATGTTTTTATACCAAATGATGAAAAACGTGCAGAATGTATGTCTTGGCTATTTTGGCAAATGGGCAGCGCTCCTTATCTTGGCGGCGGGTTTGGACATTTTTATGCTTACGCACCAGACAAAATAGAATACTGTATTGATAGGTTTTCAATGGAAGTAAAACGCCAACTTGATGTGCTAGACAAGCATCTTGAAAATAATCATTATATGTGTGGCGATGAATACACTATTGCCGATATTGCGATTTGGCCTTGGTATGGCGCACTTGCTTTAAATCGTTTATATGATGCCGCTGAATTCTTAGATTTACCATCTTATAAAAATGTCATGCGTTGGGCTAAACAAATTGATCAGCGTCCTGCGGTAAAGCGCGGTGTTATGGTCAATAAAACTTGGGGAGAGCTATCAAACCAATTACATGAACGCCATGATGCCAGTGATTTTTTAGAGCGTACGCAAGATAAACTTGAATTAGTTGATTAATTCGCCAGAAAAATCGTAAGAGCGTGTTAAAGCACGCTCTTTCTTGACAAATATACCCGACTAAATGTCTAAAGACTTACACCAATTACTGGCATTAACAAACTCTTTATGGATGAAGTTTCCATCAAGTCCATATAATTCAGTTAATTGCTGAATATTCTCACCATGACCGGTTATATAATTAGTCGTTAGTTCTAATAACTGGCCCAATAAACCACTGTGGTTTACTAGTGCATCTTTTATGGGTTCAGCTAATGGCATTGTCTGCAAAATCTCATCCATTGGCATACTCAAAATAACTTCAATGGCACTTAATAAACCGGTAATAAAGGCAAAGTCACTAATTTCTATAAACGCACTTTCTTTTGCCAGCGCAGCCATTAATTTTGCTGTTATTAAAGACTGTTTTGAAACTTCGCTAGTTTTATCAGTCGCAAGTTTTGATAACGCTAAAATAGTGACAAATTGCTTAAGTTTATCTTCACCTAAATATGCTGCGGCCTGCTTTAATGAGGTTATTTCAACACGGGTTCCTGTTGCTACATTGTTAACTAATTTAAGTAGTCCGACCGTTAAATTGACATCGTGACCAATTATTTCAGCTATATGATCAAAATCTAACGGAATATTAAAGGTTTCGCTGATCAAATGCAGCATTTGTGATTTGATCGGTACTAAGGTTTGGCCTTCAACAATCTCAGGCTCGTGATAGAAAAAACCTTGATAATAATTAAAGCCAACTTCGGCTAATGATTGTAACTGAAAGTTAGTTTCAACCTTTTCAGCGATTAACTTAATATCAAAAGGTTTTAGTCGTTGGATAACTGGCCGTAAACGCTTAGCATTGATTACCTCAACATCTACTTTTATCATGGTGATATATGGAAAAAACACATCCCATTTATCATCTAAGTCATATTCCGTTAAGGCGATTTTATAACCTTTATCATGATAGTACTTGACGATTTTTAATAACCGCTCAGTCACTGATTTGTGACCAACTAACTCGATGACAATAGTCGCCTTATCAAACATCAACGGATATTTATCAATGAGACATTTTTCGGTGAAGTTAATAAAAGCTAATTTTCCTAAACTAACCGATTTAATATCGCCTTGAAAGTGATTTTGTATTACCAGCTTAGAGCTGGCAATATCTTGATCTATTTCGGGAAATTTATTTTCTGGACTATCTCTAAATAAAAGTTCATAGCCAATCGTTTGGTTATTTCTGTCAAGTATAGCCTGACGGGCAATATAGCTTATTTCCATAGATAGATTATTTAAAGACTAATGGTAGGTAAAACATACCTTATTATGCATGTTAATGAAAAGTTATTTAAGGGAAAATATCAATTGTCGCGGATTTTTACATTTAGGCATTTAAATAAGTGCCATAAAACACACAAAAACTAGGTAAAAACCAAGGTTATAGACGTGTTTGGCATGTCGAGCATTAAGCTATCGCCGTAGCTTATATTAGCAATGAATGGCGCAATTAACTCCAGCTGATTGATAGCATGAAAATGCTCTGTTTTAGTAACAGCCTGCGGCTGATAAATAATGGCTGGATAGCACTTCTCATTGGCTAAAATATGACATCGACAAAACTTAAAATCTTCTGCCGGCATTTGCTTATGCCACTTTACTTGCTTAAAGTAGTAATCATAATGGTTCAATATTATCGAGTTACAGTCAAATTTAGCATTTAACGTAGCTCGGTGGAAACTTTCAATATCTAAGCCCAGTGTTTGAAATAATGGTAGTTGTGCGGCAATGGTTCCCTTGACAAAGCGTGGATCATTGGCAATACCCGACGCTACTTGATGACCTTTTACTAGGGTAAATTGAAATATCGCCATATGGTCGCTTTTATTTAACTATTTGTGTTGCCAATTGATAGTTACCATCAAGATTACTAACATCTTTTATGCCTAGCGCTCGAGTAAGGATAGGTAACACATGTATGTTTTCAAACGCTTCAACTTGGATGTTTTTTCTAAATGAAGGTCCTATAGCTATAAATATTGCATCTAAATCGCGTTGTGATTTCGGATCGTAACCATGTGTTTCAGCCCCTATTTCCGAACTGTCGCTGCTAAACACATATGATGGCGAAGCCTCAATAATAACATTAGGAACTGCGGCGGTTTCTCGGCTTAAATGCCAATGTTTTGGAAAATCGGGGTATTGGTAAACACGATAGTTATCTTGTGCTGCATTGGTTTGAGCATTTTTAAATAAAACAATACTTTGCTGTAATTTACTCTGGTTCTCGCTATACAAATATAGTTGTGTCGAGCCATTAATGGCTTTAACGCCATCGACAACATTATCCTGCCAATTGATTAACTGATTCTTATCCACTTTAGTCATGCCATGATCGGAAACAATAACAACATTGACCTGATTATTAAATTCTTGCTTAATTTGCTGCAAAAAATCAGCGATTAAATTGTCAAGTTGGATAATCGCCTCGATAAGTTGCGGTGAATTCTCACCATATTTATGACCAGCGTCATCAATACTCGCAAAATATCCAGCAATAAAATTTGGCCGTTCTGACTCAGGTAAGCGTAACCACGCAAGCATTTGTTCGAGTCTCTTTTTATTAGCAGTGGTATGCTTATAAGGATAATAATAACTAGCCATTGTATTATTTATTGCGGTCTCTGATTCGGGCCAGAAATAAACGGCAGATTTATTACCCTGCATTTCATTAATATACCAAAGTGGTTTAGCGGTTAACCAGCGAGCATCTTTTTTTCCATCGCCAAGGCGATATACTTTATCAAGTTCACGATGATAAAACGTGTTATGAACAATGCCATGATTTATCGGATAGCGTCCGGTAACTATACTTAAGTGATTAGGGAAGGTTTTACTGGGGTAAACAGGTAACAAAGCTTTCGCACTGGTGCCCTGCTGGATAAGGGACATTAGGGTTTTGGGTTTATATTGCGTAATATAGCGTTGAGCAAAGCCGTCTATAGACAAGAGTACTAACGGTGTTTTAGCCCAACTAATGGCAGAAATAAAATAACCTACAAGTATAATTATTTTTAAATTCATGCCTTACAACCCCAAATAATACCACTTATCAAGATTAACATAACGTACAACTATTTTGTAGAAACGAAGCGTTTAACACGCTTTTTCTTGGCTATATATATTATTTTTCAGGCTACTATCTTAGGCTGTAGCTACTAACGCACGTCAATCCCGTGCGTTAGTACTGCAAGCGATATTGAAAATATTATTCAAATAATTCTAAAATATTAACTAAATCCTTTTTACCATGAGCTATTTCATCGGGTGTTAAACCAGATAATTCATGGGGGAAAACCAACCACTCAGTAGACTCATGCACATAGTAATCAGGGACTAAATCGACTTTGGAATTTGTCGGCTTATACCAAGGACATGCAATTCTGACATCTTTTGGCATATTGTTACGGGTCAGCTTTTTCATTTGATTGATTAAGGCTTCAATACTACGACCCGAATCGAAAACGTCATCAACAATTAATAAACCATCATCAGCATTGGCATTTTCAATAATATAATGCAAACCATGGACTTTAATTTCCTTACTTTGCAGATTGATACCGTAATAAGAAGACGTACGCACCGCAATATGATCGGTTTCTACTTTCTTAAAATCAAAATATTCTTGCACCGCAATACCAATAGGTGCCCCACCACGCCAAATACCAACAATAAATTGTGGTCTAAAACCGTCTTCAAAGACCTTCGCTGCAACACGAAATGAATCTTCAAGCAATTCTTGCGCTGTTATAAATCGCTTTTCCATTGATCAATTAACCTTATTTAATTAATTTTAAAGTTAAGATTATTATAACGTGTTTTTCTTCAGCCTGAGTAGCTCAGTTGAATAATTTATAGATTTCGATCAATAAAGCCAATTTGATGATAGATAACCGCAACCGCCGCGATAAAAAATGCTTGATTTATATTTTCATAGCTATCGGTAGTTTGATGATAATTTTTATGGTTACCAACGCCATAATAAATAAACGGAATTTTCTGTCGGTAGAATACGCCGTGATCACTGGATATTTCCCACTTTATATTCTTTTGGTCACGACGATTTGATGGTCTAAAACCGCTTTTTAGTTGAATAGGATAAGCTTGTTGTTGTAATGCTAATATTTTATCTCTAGCTAATACCTTATCCAACCCACGACTTATATAGCGCAGATGTTTGGTGTTTGCAGCGCCTGCGATCATATCAAGATTGATATTTAGTACGATATTGCTTAGTAACTGAGGGTTTTGCTTAACAAAGGCATTTGCGCCTTTTAGGTTTAGCTCTTCACCGTCAGTAAATAACAATACAACGCTATAACGTAAAGGCGACTCTTTTAAACGTTTTGCATAGTACAATAGCGCTGCTGTACCTGAAGCATTATCATCAGCACCGTTAAATATTTTGCTGCCCTGGCTACCAATATGGTCAAAGTGAGCCGAGAGCACAATAAAACTATTGGGGAATTCGGTACCTTTAATATAGCCAACAACATTATGACCTTGGGTAGATTTAAAAAGACTGTTAAATGAGAAAGCTGATAAATAGTTTTTAGCCAGTGGCTTGATGTTATCGAATTGAAGTTGCCTAACAATATAATCTTGCGCTAATTTGCCACCTGCTGTGCCAATACGACGACCGTTTAACGCATCAGACGACAAATAATGCAAATGCTTTAACACCAGTTCATCAGGCGCATTGTTAAGCTTGTAGAGTCGACTTTTTTCGGTATGATTAGCGATACTGCAAGCAGAGCTGAACACTATGAGGATAATTACAAGGTAAGATTTTAAGGAAATCATCGCGATAAATTGCCTCATTCTATGCGCTTTAAAATATTTAACTTTGCTATGTATTGCTCATTAAGTCGAGCTGAGCGATTTTTTTTAATGGCCTTTTTCATATAACTTTCCGCTTTTTCTAGGTCGTGTAACATATAGTACGTTTTTGCTAAGCCAAAATAAAATTCATGAATATCGCTATTAAGTTTTATCGCTTTTTTATAATGATTTATCGCCTCATCATAAGCGCCTTTATACATTTTTTCGTCGCCAAGTAAGGCATAGTAATAAGGATTAGTTGCTCGCTTACGCATGATATAAGTATCTAATCGCTTTGCTTCTTCATAGCCACCATTGAGGTGTAATAACATACTTAAGTTAGCCATTGCGGTTAAATTGTTATGATTTAAATATATCGCATAGCGATAAGTATCAATCGCACTTTGCTGGTAACCCTGAAAGCGATATAAAATGCCTAAGTTACCCCAAGCTGAAGAAAATAACGGGTCTGTTTTGGTCGCTTTTCTTAAATATGCATAGGCGGTAATATAATCACCATTAATCATGGCATTAGCACCTTTATTATTATAAAACATTGCCAGTACCGTGTTTTTATAGATTCGGTACTTTGGAAATGACTTTTTGTTAACAAAGGGGTCAAAGTCAATTTCAATTGACGTACGCTCTAAAAACACGGTTGGGTGAGATGGTTTAGGTGGTAATACGGATAAATTAATATGGCCGGTTAACATGTTGACATGACCATTACGTACCCAATATTCAGGGACACTGACACGTTGAAAAGCAACATCTAACTGGGCTTCTTTTGCTATCGCGTACGCCATAATGGTGAGTGATAAACAGTTAGCTTCTTTGTTTTGAAACGCATTAGCAGCGATAACATTGGCACCGGTTCGATAAGCTAAGTTAATATTTTTTGGACTAAAAAAATGCATCAGTAACTTGGTCGCCTTTTTACGCGTATTGCGCTCTAACGCAACATTTTTTGCCATCACTTTCATTTCTTCACTTAAGGCAAATATTTCACCCTCAGTTTCGACATCAATATTTTTATAACCGATAAATTTATCATCTAAAAAAACACTACTTTGGCGTTCATTAAAGTAGTTTTTCTCGCGTGTATTCGTCGATTGACAGGCGATTAATAAAAATAATATGACGGTTATAAGTAAGAGATTGCTTAATTTCTTCATATCCGCTCCAAGTAAACATCATACTTAGCTATGCTTTAAGCATATGACTTATTTATTTGGTTGGCAGTATTTTTAAGCTACATTAATATAAAATTACAATTTATCATCATGAGCTAGATAATTAATAACGGCATTTGTTGCAACGAGACAGCGACCGTTATCTAATGCTAAAAGGTAAATTTTGCCACTATGGCTTTTATTAAGAATAACGGCTCGTGGCATTGTCACCTTTGAGCACATCTATCGGTAACCATTGATACTCTATGTTAAGTAAATACCGGTTAATTGCACCTTGTAGCAATTTCCTGATTGACTATCGCCATAAAGCTGCAAACCACCAGTCCTTGCGAATAAAAATTTCTATGTAAAATAGTGCGTTAGTTCTATAGTTAAGCATATAACTAACAATATAGTTAAACTCATAGGAGATCACTTTGATGATAGCACTTAATGGTTTTGCCAAAGGTGAAGTTACTCACTACAAAAAGTGGACTGCCAATGAGTTCTCTATCACGGTAAAAGCTGAGATTGGACCCTATGTTGCGGGGCAATTTACGAAATTGGCATTACCGGATCAACATCAGAACTGGTTAAGGCGCGCCTATTCTTTTGTAAATTCACCAAATCATAATCTAGGCAAAAACGTTATGGAGTTTTTGATCATAGATGTACCGAGCAAAGGCTTGAGCCCGAAACTTGCTCAATTACGTATTGGTGATGAAATTTATGTTGGTGATAAACCCAGTGGTTTTATGACCCTGGATGAAATTCCAGCAAGCGCCACTAAACTTTGGCTACTATCTACGGGCACCGCTATTGGACCATTTCTTTCGATATTAGCGGAGCAAGAAACTAGCACAAGATTTGAAAACGTGGTCTTAGTACATGCTGTGCGTACTCGCGAAGAATTAGTCTATCAAGACTTGATTGCTAATTTACAACAAAGCTATGCAGGTAAACTGAGTTACCTGCCGATTGTCTCTCGTGAAAAACATCAACATATAATGTCAGGGAGGATCCCCGAATTATTAAAGGATGGCAGCCTAATGCAGGCGGTTCAATTAACGCCAAACAAGCTAGATAGCTTTTTCTATTTGTGTGGCAATCCCGCAATGGTACATGACACGCGTGATGTCTTACTTGAACTAGGTTTTGAAAAACATTTAAGACGTTCTTCAGGGCATTTTAGTTTTGAAAACTATTGGTAATTATGTGCTTAAAGCTTGCAAATTTAGTGTCTATTCTGCCAACAACACTCACTGCAGTCATTAGACATTTGTGATAATTATTACCTTGATAGCAGTTCAAATTGGCAATACATTTTCAAAAATAGCCGATAAAAATTGCTGATTTGAGTCCCCCAATCAGCTTGAATATGGTGCTAAAACCGCTACGTTTTTCTGGCTAATTCACTTACTCAATAGCGCCAATCCGCCATGCTAGCACGCTTATATCTGAGCGATTTAATTGTCATATACCCGCTATAAAATTGCAGAAAACCTGTTCAAAAACAAGCCAACACAATCAAATAAACAGCGCTAATATCCACTCACCTAGCACCAGTTTAATTTAGATAACGCGCCATCTCGCCATCATTTATGACCTAATAATTCCACCCAATAACTCTGAAAGTAACGTATTGTCGATTAAAAATTTGCACAAAAAAAGCACCAGGAAAGTGAAAGCGAAAGTTCAGTAATACTATTTTCTAATGGACTAACTAGTAAGTAAATAGTCACTCCAATAAATAAAGGAGTTATCAGGGTTGCTACGATAGACCTAGTGGGGGTTGTCAGGGTTACCATTTACAGCAAGGCAATAACCCCAGAGTTATCTACGCATTTACTTTAGGAGTTATAAGGGTTATCATTAATGGGTAGGCAAAATAAGGGAAATAACTATGAAATATCCAGTCTTGGTTTTACGCAATAACGAAGAGAATAATTACCTGTTTTCAATTGTTGATTTACCCGGTTGTCAGGTAAAAGCGACGACTATGGATGAGGGTTTTTTATTGCTAAATGAAGCGATGATTTCGCACTTAAAAATATTGGTTGAATACGGCGAAAAAGTACCACATGCAAAAACCATTGAAGAGCATATGTTGGCGTCGAGCGCAGCGTTACCGATTTGGGCAGTGCTTGATTTTGATATTGTTCCCTACATGGGGAAAAGTCATAAAATAAACGTGACACTGCCGGAGTTATTAATAAAGCAAATTGATGATCGGGTAGCTAAATCTTGCCATTATAAGACGCGCTCTGGCTTTATTGCCATGGCATGTTTAACAGAATTGACCAACGGAAACTGAGTCTCTAAGGACCGTTAAGAGCGGCGATAATATTTAGTAAAAGCGATATATTTGTTAAACTTTGTTTGCTAAATCAGTTAAAATAACACTAGGTAATAAATTGAAAATAAGGTAAAAAAAGTGACCATTGAAAATGCAAACTTACTACTACTGAGTAGCTCTCGCGTTGGCGATACTAAATACTTGCAACATGCTTTATCGCTGATAAAGGCAAAGCTTAATGGTATTAGCGAATTATTATTTATTCCCTATGCCGGTGTCAGCGTTAATTATGATGACTACACGGCAATGGTGCAGAGTGCATTAGCCGAAATAGGCATTAAAGTAACCGGTATTCATCAATATGATGAGCCAATCAGCGCAGTTAATACCGCACAAGCAATTGCGGTTGGTGGTGGTAATACTTTCCATTTATTACATCAGTTATATCAAAAGGGTTTAATTGCACCTATTCAAAGCAAAGTAGCGACGGGTATGCCTTATATAGGCTGGAGCGCAGGGTCAAATATTGCAGGACTTTCTATTCGCACGACAAATGATATGCCCATTATTGAACCAGAAAGCTTCCATGCCCTGCAACTTGTTGATTTTCAACTTAACCCACATTATACCGATCACAATCCACCTGGCCACAACGGTGAAACTCGTGCGCAACGTTTGGCTGAATTTATGGTATTAAATCCTACGACACCGATTGTTGCTATTGTTGAAGGTACCGCATTAGATATAAACCAAAACACCATGAAGTTGCGCTCTGGTTTAGCTGAAATAAATGCCAAGTCTGATGGATTTTTGTTTAAGGCGAGTGAGAAGTCAGCTATCAGCACTGATGATAACTTAGACTATCTGCTATAAACTTCTAAAGTAGCGAAATATCTATTTGCTTCGCTGCTTTGCTAATATCTAACTCAAAAGCTAATTCGGCTAATTTAGGTATTGGCAGTAGCGTGGTTAATTCATTAATATTTTCAGCTAGATAAGGCATGTTTTCTGGACAGTTAGCAATCCAGCCTAAACAAGTCAAGCCATCGGCTGCAATTGACTCATAAGTTAACACCGCATGGTTTAAACACCCAAGTTTCATATTAACTACCAGTACAACATCTTGGCCACTTGCTTGGACAAATTCAGATAAAAACTTTCCTTGCCCTAACGGTAACCGCCATCCACCTGCGCCCTCACAAATAATAACATCGGCATTTAAAGCAGCAACTTCGTCATAGCCGCGTTGAATGTCCGCTAAGTTTATTGTTTGTTGCACTTTAACGGCCGCTATATGTGGCGCTATAGGCAGCTCAAAGGCAATAGGATTAACCTGAGAAATACTTTGCTGGCAATTGGACTCTTTTAGTAATAATAAAGCATCTTCATTAACTAAGTCATTTTTAACTCTTTCACAGCCAGCAGAAATAGGCTTATAGACCGCAACCTTTTTATTATTGGCTACCAAAGCATGAACAAGTGCTTGTGCTGCATAAGTTTTACCTGCATCAGTGTCAGTGGCGGTAATAAATAATTTCAACATAACTACGGGCTCTAGGGTTTTAAATGGGTTATACCGAGCACATTAACGAACGGCTCAATAAACCGTCATTGGTGCAATGGCTTTTATTTATAAGCATTAGACCTAATCACTTAATTTGACGACTAAAGCTGAAAACACTTTATACGTGGCAGGATAAATATTACTGGGTTCTAAAAAGTCTTGATAACTTTGCGACATTTTTTGCCATTTTTCTTTACCTGCTAAGCCTTTACCACGTTTCTTAGGCACATGACTCGCGCCAAGGCCTTTCAATTCACGTGCTAAGTGCAAGACATTTTCATACTCTAAAACTATATCTTGTTGTTTCGCGTCTAATAACTTACGGTCAGTACCATCGAGTAAAGCTCTAATTTCAACTTCAGGTTTAAAATCAATTACATGCTCGTCATTATCAACTTGCGCCCAAGATGATTTCAACTCAAATAACGTACCGTCAACTAGTGTGCTAAAAACAAAGAGTCCGCCAGGCTTTAACACTCTCATCACTTCATTTATCACTGAGTCCAAAGGATCACACCATTGGATCATAAGATTCGAATAGACAAAATCAACGCTTTTATCTTGCAATGGTATTTTATATGCGTCGGCTTCAAGCCAAGAAATGCTCTGATCGCGACTTTCTTGGGCAAACCTGAGCATATTTTTAGCAATATCTAAGCCAATGACTTGCTGATAGCGACTGGCTAAAAGCTCAGTAAAAAAACCGGTACCTGCACCTAAATCTAATACTGTTAAATCATTACGATTAGGTAACCATGGCATTAAATGCTTGCCGCA
>TARA_R110000737_G_scaffold350798_1_pt1 | contig 17079 bp, 19 predicted proteins | sample TARA_R110000737 | Tara Oceans TARA_R110000737 (sample SAMEA4398027) | marine metagenome | biome: Polar Biome; feature: [SRF] surface water layer (ENVO:00010504); material: water (ENVO:00002006), including particulate matter (ENVO:01000060) such as... | depth 5 m
CGATACAAGACTGACGATGTAGGCGTGTTCGTAGACGCACCATTCCTGCAAGGGGCCACGCCCGTTGAAGGCTTGAAGTTGGTCGTCTGTTACGAATACCAGTCCTGCGAGCATCCTGAGTGGGAACAGTCCGCAGCGTTCCGACTCTGCGAGGCAATCACCCGCAAGTTGGTGCGGCAGGTTCCTGGTTTTGAGGACGCTCCGTGGGAGTGGACAGCACCAACAACCAAAACATATTCGCTGATGGATATGGCCACGGGGCGGTATTAGATGGCGACTCTGTACGAACTGTCTGCCGACCTTCATTGGTTGCAGAACGCCGACGATCTGACCGAGGACGAAATGAGCGCAGGGCTAGCAGCAGTCACCGGCGCGTTCGATGCTAAGGCTGAGTCCATTGGTCGCTTTATTCTCGACCTGGAAGGCGATGCCAAGAAGATCAAGGATGAGGAAGCCCGGCTCGCCAAGCGGCGCAAGACCATCGAGAACAAGGCTGGATGGCTGCGCGGATACCTGCGTAACGAGATGAGCGCATCCCGCATCGACCGAGTGGAAGGTGTGGGGCTAACGCTGACCCGCACCCCCAACCCGCCGACCTTCAAAGTCACCGACGAGACATTAGTTCCAGCGGAGCATTGGAATGTGGTCATCAAGACCACGCTCGACCAGGTTCCCGAAGAACTGATTGCCTCGATCAGCGACAAGAAACTGGCGGCAGCAGCGTTGAAAAAAACTGGCGAAGTCCCCGAAGGCACAGAGTTGCACCGGGGCGAACGTCTGACAATTAGGTGAGGAAAGGAAACACCATGCCTGAACCGAGAGATTACCGAAAAGCCAAGAGGTTAGAAACACAATGCAGCGTCAGCCAAACTGTGATTGAAGGCTTCCAGCGAAAGATACTGAACCGACTACGAATCAACAAGATCAAGGCTAATTTTAGCTGGGTATCGTTTGGCCGACCGGTGGCCTATATCATCAGCCTGGACCCACCGCGCTACTCGATCATAGATGGCCAGCACAGGGTCACAGCGGCCAGGGAAAAGTGGGGTGAGTCCATTGAAATTCCAATCCTGATTGTCAATAAACCTGAGTACACCGAGCGCGCTGAAATGTTTGTTCAGACTGATGAGAACAGAACAAGGCTCCACCCACAGGACAAGTTCAATGCCGAACTGGAAGCGCAAAGGGCAGAGGCTGTCGGCATCAACGATATTGCTCAAAGTGTTGGCGCACGAGTGGGCCAAAGGGGTGGAAGTTCGGGGGCAGACGTAGTGGGTGCGATTACTTCGCTCAAGACCGCATACCGCTACGGCCCAGATGTTCTTGAGCGCACCTTAATCATCCTGCGTGAGGTATGGGAACATGATTCCGGTAGGCATCTTGCGGTGAATATCGCTGGCGTTTCCATGCTGCTAAATACCTACCCGTCCATCAAGGATAAACGGGTGATTGAGCGGCTGCGAATTCTATCCAATAAAGCGGGTGGCGGTAGGGCAATCCAGCGGGGTGTGGTCAACATCCAGGGCTTCTCAATTCCAACCAACAGCGTCGGCAGGGCGGCTGCGGCTGTCGTGGCGCGTGCATACAACACAAGACTGAGCGCAGCCAACCGGCTCGACCTGTCCAAATTACTACCGGAGGATTAATCAATGCCAACAACTAAGAAGAACATATACGAGAAGGTGGCCGAGGTGGTCGCCCTCGTTGAGCCATTCGCGAAAGAAGGTCAGAACGCCGCCCAGGGGTTTGCCTTCGTGAAGATTGAACAGATCATCAACTTTGCGAGGCCGTTACTCTCATCACGCGGCATCCTGGTTATCCCATCAGGGATACGTGACCTGCGTATCGAGCATTACGAAACGAAGAACGGCGGCACAGGCACGTCAGTCTATGCGCTGTTCGACTGGACTTGGACAGACGGTGAGGGCGAGTTCACATCAGTCTCTATCGGTGAGGCCAACGATACCGGCGACAAGGCCGCTAACAAGGCTCAGACCGCAGCGTGGAAACAGACGATGACGAAGGTGCTGGAGATCGTGGCCGACGACGACAATGATGCCCAGCACGTTGAGCGCGGTAACAGTGGCGACAAATACGCACCCGCTCCACAGAACAATGGCCCACCATCCGATGAAGGACACGGTGTCTGCACTATCCACAACGTCGCGCTTCGGCAGTCAGCCAAGCAAAAGGAATTCAACTACCCTGCCAGTCACAAGGATGGGGCTGGATTCTGCACAGGTGGCGACGCAGTAGCCATGTCAGCACCGCCCAGCGATGCAGAGAGGGCTGCAAGGGCCGCGCTGACGGCTATCACACCAGAAGCAATCAAGTGGCCCGCGCTCATCGCAGATTGGTTCCCTGAACTCGCTAACAAAGCATCAGCCCAGTTGAGCAAAACCGATTGGAAAGGCATAGAGATTGCTGCACAATCGGCAGCGATAGCATCGACCGGCGCAACAGGTGAGGGCGAAGAAATCGAAGAAGTGCCGTGGTAGATACCACCACAGAACGCAACCGCAGCATCATCGAATGGATTGAGGCCGACCCTGAAGTCTCATACGCCAAGATTGGAAAGCATTGGAACATCAGTCGGGAGATGGTTCGGAAGATCGCCACCAGGCACTTTCGGCAAGCAGATCACTCGTGGACGAAGGATATGCACCACGCCAGCTTTACCTGTAAGGCTTGCGGCAAGACTGTTCTGGGTGTGTCCTTGCGACGTTACTGCGACAAACATGAAAGCACCGGGCTGCGGCTGGGTAAGAAGCCCGCACCAGATCGGCGGCGCGCTTGCATGACCTGTGGCAAGCCGTTTCAGGTCAAAGCCCATCGACTGAAAACCGAAGCAAAGCGAGGAAATCGCATAGGCGTTTACTGCTCCAACGAGTGCCGCTTGAATGCTATGGTTGTTCGCCCGATCAAGAAACGAAAGCCAAAACCATAAGGCTATAATTGCGGCGGCGGGGGGCGTGTCCTTGCACAGCACGACCCTCGTCGCCGACCACCATTTACCGGCAGGAAAGGACACCATGCCCAACACTAGGGATACCGCCAAGCATTACGCATCCCTCGGATATTCAGTATTACCGTTACGCCCAGACGACAAACGCCCCGGCCTCAGTCAGTGGAAAGAACTGCAAAAGAAGCCCTGGGGCGTGAAAGAGATCAACGACTTCTGGGGGCAGAATCCGAACCACGGTGTCGGCATCATCACCGGCAAGATAAGCGGCATCAGCGTCATTGATATAGATGATCCGCAACGCGCTGCGAAGGCTTTCAAAAACGCCGGGATTTCCCCGCCCAAAACCTTCACCGTTATCACCCGCAAGGGTGTGCATCTCTACTACAAATACAACGCCGACTTCGCTCAGGGCGCGGGGCGGCTCGATGCCGTGGACATACGCAACGATGGCGGCTACGTGGTCGCACCACCCACGATCATCGCAGGGCATGAGTACAGCATCAAGACCACTATGGAGCCGGTCGAGTATGGTGACGTGCCAGTTGAATTGATGGCGCAGCAAGGCACAAAGGAAACGACGGCCGATATAAACCGGCCCGACTGGATAGCCGAGGCACTGTTGAAGGGTGCGGGCGAAGGCCAGCGCAATGATACCGCCATGCGTCTGGCTTCCTACTTCCATAGCCGAGGCGAGCAGAAGGATATTATTCGCGCCATGCTTCGGCAGTACGCCGACAACTGTGAACCTATGTTCTCGTACACCGAGGTCGATCAGGTAGTTGATTCAGTCACGCAGCGGTATAAGCAATCACCGGTGCAGACGTTCTATAAAGGCACGCTGCTGGAGAAGCCGCTTATCGACCTGACCACCCCGCGCCGACGCATATTCCGATGGCCGGACTCTGGCCTGAGCGTTGAACTCGACCATATCAACGAAGCGCGCGATGGCATCACCGCATGGATTACCGTGTCGAAGTCTGGCCTCGGTGAGATTTATGGCCCCATCCGCATGAACCTTCTGAGCGTTACCGCGCGCGCCGCCTTCATCCGTGAATTGAAAGACCGGGACGAACACGACTGGGCCAGCGTCATCCAGCACATCAGCCGGTTGACCATCGACACAATGCGGGAAGAACAGCCCTTCATCGCCCTATCCACCCACAAGGCCGAACACGCCTCTCCGTGGCTCCTGCGGCCCTTCATCCGGTACGGACAGCCCACCACCTTCTATGCTGATGGCGGTACGGGTAAGTCAACGCTGGCCGATGCTATTGCATTGAGCATCGTAAGCGGTCAAGCCGTTATTCCTGGAACCTTCGCAGCCGAGCGCACCAATGTTCTGATCGGCGACTGGGAGACTGACCCCACCAATCACAAGATGATTATCGACGCGATGATGAAGGGGCGCGGGATGCCGACCTACGCACCCAACGAGATTTACTACCGCCGCTTCGATGGGCCTCTCCCCGACTACCTAGATGAGTTGCAGCGGTTCGTGATCGAACACAACATCGGCTTCATGGTGATCGACTCGATAGTAGCTGCCGCCGCTGGCGATGATGTGAACAGCGACGGTGCGGCGAGGTCGTACTTCAACACCATGCGGAGCCTGAACATTCCGTACCTGGGCATCACGCATACGCCTCAGTCGGGCGACCGAATCTATGGCAACCGCTTCTTTTGGAACCTCACCCGCATGGCGTGGCTCATCGAGCGCGCCGAGGACACATCGACCGTGGCCCTGTTCAACAAGAAAACCATGTGGGAAACCCAGAAACCGATGGGTCTTGAAGTTGAATACGCCATGAAAGATATGGGCGACGGGAGCCAGGTTACGGACGCTATTACTTTCAAGAATGTAGACGTAGCGGCTGACCCACAACTTGCGAAGAAGCTACCGCTCATCGACCAGATCAAACACGCCCTGACCCGTGGCATGATGGCCCCGAAAGATATAGCCGAGGGAACGGATATCAAGGATGCGACCGTTCGCCAGTACCTTGCGCGTGGCTTGAAGTCCGGTATGTTCATCAAGGATGCGACAACCGGCAACTACGGATTGGCCGCAGGAGTTGAGCCACCGTTACCTGTAACGCAACCTGTAACGGACGAGAGCGTTACACCTACCGTTACAATTCCAGTCGATGACCCTTCGATGTGGTGGATTGACGATAAATAATGCCACCGTTACAAGTAACAGCAATAAGCGTTACAAGCGTTACACCGGCATGGGGGGGAGGAACACCCCTTAAGGGTGTGTTCCCCCCACACCCCGTTATGCCGTGTCCCAATGATGGAAAGGAAAGAGAAGATGAGCGCAGTCGTTGAAGCCTTCAACCAGATGAACCGCCTGGGGCAGCGAGCGATTGAGGCGTACCCGGTCGGCTGGCATGGCCCGCTGGATTCAGGATGGGAACGCCTGTATGCGTACATCACCATCGCTGAGAACGTCGAGCGGTCGGTGCGCCGATCAGGTGAATTAGTCGGCTGCGTTTACGCTGGTACTAAGCTGGGCCGCTGCCCTACAATCGCCATTATGAGTTGCGAGGACTGCGCCAAATGACACACGCTGAACATTTCAATGAAGCCGTGACCGGATTGAATGCGATAATCGAAACGCTCGACCTGATGATTGAATCGCCGGGTGGTGTTGATTCCATCGCCGTGCGCCTGGTTAGCGCGCGCACATCGTTGGCCTGGGTGCGTAATGAATTTCTGGAAGGCCAGTTGCACGTCGCCTACTGCAAGCCGTGTCAGGATGCGCTCGCAGCGCAGGACGAAGGGGCCGACTGGGTGAATCCACATGAGTTTGATCGGCTACCGTTCTCTGCAAACTGATGGCCCTGCAACCCATTAAGGGCAAAGTGGTGGCGCGCCAGTGGTACACCAAACTCACTCGCCACGTCGCAGTCGTCGCAGCCCTTCGACCTCATCCTTACGTGGTGCAGTCCCGCGCCTTCAGGTCAAAACGTGGAACCGCATATTCAAAGTGGAAGGAAGCAACACGCCCTCAGATCACCGCCGCTCTCCGAGAAGCGGCCATAGAGCCGTTCCCAAGCAACTGGGTGCTAGGTCTAGCGATCAGCGCAGCGGCGACGCTCTCCGCACCCCTGGGGTCGCCTATGACCAAGAAGGGGGCGGTCGATAGACGGTACGTGAAGTCAGTCCGAAGCTGGGATTCGACCGACCTATGGAAAGCGATTGAGGACTTGGGCAACGGCATAATCTGGAAGGACGATAACCAGGTTCGGGCGATGGGGCCGGGGGCGTTCACCGATCAGTCAGCCGATGCCTTCGCTTTGCACGCATGGGGATTGCCGCCCGGTCGCGGCGCGCCCATGTGGGACGAGGATTGGGAAGATGACAGCGCACCATTCACTTACGATTGGCTCAATACTTCTATATAATGATTGAGTGAGTACGGGTTGCTTCATGGCCCATGCTCCATTCCTTTCCTTAGGCCGGTGCGTTTGGTGGCGCACCGGCCTTTTTTTTGTCTAAAACTGGTTGCGATTAGGGGTTGACACTCTGAAACCATAGGACTATATTTATTACATCGAAGTTAGTTACCAGGAAAGGGGCCACCAAGAAATGAACGTCCGATTCACCATGCGACCCACCAAGTGGAGCCACGTAAACGGCACAATGCTGACCCGATCAGCGACCGTCTGTAACGCTTGCTACCACGACGGGATGCACAGTGAGGCAGCAGGGGCGTTCACCACCAAGCAGGTCTGGGCCAAAGTAAACGCAACCAAAGGACTCAGCACCAACCAGAAGTGGACGAAGTACCGAGCCGCCGCAGTAGTAGCGATTCGCCACCACCTTGATGAGCAGCACCCCGGCGTTATACCGGCGAAGGCGTAACACCAACCGGGGCGGCAAGCGTCGCCCCTAACAAACGGAAAGGGAACCACCAAAATGCAGATGCCTCACCTTAGAGCCGCACAGATCGTTGAGGATAGTATCGCCAACCGAATGTACGCGATGCCAACCCAAGAACTGGCAAACCACCACAACGCAGCACTCCTCGCAGCCCGTGATGTGGTGACGCAGTTGATGAGGTTGCCCGTAGTCTGCCGAACCTTCCACGACAAGGGTGACGACATTTGTATGTGCTATCACAAGACCCTTGATGTAAAAGGGTTCAAAATCACAACCGAGCGACGAATCGCATAACACCAACCGGGGCGGCAAGCGTCGCCCCTAACAAACGGAAAAGGAACCACCAAAATGACCGGCGAAGTACACCTCACAAATCGAGGCGAACACACCCTAGAAATCAACGTACCAAATGGCGATGATGCGTTCGTATCAGCAACGCAACTCCCATCACGGTTTCGCACCAGCGTCCTCAACGTCAGCCTCGACGATCTGGAAGCGATGGCCGCTACCATCACTGAGTACGTGGCAGATCAGCGGTCGCAGTCGTGAACCTCAACCGATACGGACTGCACAACCTCACCATCCTCACCGCCAAGACCAAGACCATCCACCTCTACGATGATGAGAATGAGGCGGCGATTGAGCGCAAGGCCAAACGTGCATTGACCGCGGGCCACACGGTACGCAGAGGCGACACCGATCAATGGCTCACAATCAGCCCTGACGTGAACGCAGAGGGGCAGTTCACATGGCACAGTGACGCTGACCGCTGCCGCCACACCTGGACGCTCTACACCAAGAAGGGCGACGAGCCTGTGGTCACTGAAAAGATCAAGCAAGGATGGAAGGTGTACGCATGAGCCTGATGCCGCGCCACCCTGAGACATACCCCGACCCTCACTGCCCTGAGTGCGAGAACTGCGACAGCGAGATGCCTTACAAAACATGCCCAGAAGAACAGTTTGAGAAACTATGCAGCGACCACGCAAGGCTCGCAGCTAACTAAGTTCTCCACATTCCCAAACCTGAAAAATCAAACAGTCCTGCCGAATAACTCAGCAGGACTGTTTTCGGAACTCGACTTCAGAACTTACCTGATGTGGATTCCTCCAAAGTGGTTCACGCCTGTAACTGTTTGCGTGCCACCCACCAGCACCGATGAGGCAATATCAAAGTCAACCGTCCCTGGCCCATCGCCATCACCTATCGCTGAATCGACAACGGTAAAGGCTCCACCCACGACGAACTCATCCAGAGTCACGTTGCCACCGCTCACGCGTACATCCGTGAAGGTGACCGGCCCAACGATGCAGTCTGCCGTTAGTGCCTTCACGAACAAGTGGTCGGCGGTGGTTCGTACCGTTGTTGAACCAAAAACGAGAGCAGGTCGAGCCGAGCCGCCAAGCATAGGAACAGTCGTGGTTCCAGGCGCGGCTGTGATTGCGTATCCGTCTGTCTCTGTATCGGTTATTGAGAGCGACCCAACCTTGCCATCGGTGGCGGCAAAGTTTGGTGCGCTCAGATCGGTGAAGGTCAGGCTGCTCATGCCAATGCTTGTTGTGGTTGAACCTAGAATATCAATGCCAGATGAACCCATAACGTCGATGTTCACGAATGCAATCGATTCAAGTTGCTGACCTGAACAATCCGTACCCAGTGAGCGAGGGTCGCCAAAGGGGTCGGCCCTGTTGATGCGCGGGGTTATATCCAGCACGAAGTCATGGAACGCACCTGTAAGATCAAGCATAGCGGCGGTGCTGGATGCCATCTGGCCCTCTAGCGTTGCAAACTGTTCTGCGTCCTTGTCCGTGCCTTCTGTGGCCGCTGAGACAACAACAGAACTGAAGTTAGATACCGGCTGGAAGTCGGTTGTCTGCTCTGCAACGGCCAACCCGCCACCGCCCATAATAATCAGCATGACAGGGGCAAGCACTTTCATGCCGACCTTCTCCACCAGGGCCGCGCCACCATTCACGATCTTCGGGCGCAACCTGGCCCAGATGTTGCCGCGTATATCGTCGGCTATCTCTCTTGCTTCATCCTTAGCTTCGCCCTTAAGATTCGGCATCTAATCCTCCTGCCAGTTAGTCTTCTGACTTCTGCTTATTGATAATTGCCATCGCTATCGGGCCGAGAACGAGGGCGGCGGTTTTCATTTCTTCAAGACCGTCCCAGCGCATCGCAGCCACAGACATGAATACTATTCCAGCTATTACAGCCATCACCTGCGGCCTGAATTTTTCCATCATGTTTTTCAAGTCCATCAGTCGCCTCCGCTATGCTTCCTTGATTTCCGCACCGACAATACCTGCATTGATGAGAATGGCACTTCCCGCTGTACCTGCGCTCCAGATCGAATACTTGACCACGTAAGTGCCAGAGGCGAGCGTTGCCGACAGCCCTGCCAGTGGCAGCCCGCGATTAGCCGAAGCCCCAACATTGATCTGTGACGTTGCCACCTGTGTTCCGTTGATATATAGATTAGCGTTCACAGTACCCACCGCACCGCTGGCAGAGACAACCGCTACGCCATGTCCGAAAATCTTGCGTTTTCCTGTTCCACCAATAGCCACATTCGTCGATGTAATTTCTGCCGTTGCAGAAGTTACTGCCATATCTAACTCTGCAACTTTGATGTCGGCGGCTGCTCCACCTTCTTGCTGAACCCAGCCGGGTAAAAGCGTCTGTTGAACAGCGATTGCGTGTTCGTGGTTCGTCGGACTGAATTCAATATTCGCAGTCGCACCGATCTTAGCCATGAACTTTGTGCCTGTGGCATATAGTCGCAGCGCAGTAGCAGCAGGATTCGCAGGGGCCGCACCAATGGCGAAATCCATATATGACAAGGGGCCGAGCGAGCCGCCGCCTTCACCGGCTGTACCGGTTGCGTGGTGGTGCGACGTGCCGAGGAAATCCATATTCCCCTTGATTTGCGCGTCAAGGAAAGTAGCTGTGACGATTGTTCCATCGACCCACGCAACCGGGACTGTCCATGCCATGATCTAATATCCGTGACTGTGGCTAGTGTCTATCAGTTGCACCACGGCGGTTGCCCCGGCGAAGAAATAATACTGAGCGTTCGGTGCGCTATGAACCGCCGCAGTCGCCCACGACCTCAGTGTACCCGCACCAGCAGAGGAGGGACTTGCGCCACGGGCTATATCGACAAATGCCACCGGGCCGAGTCCAGAGTTGCCATCTGTACCGCCTGAATGGTGGTGCGACGTGGCGAGCCAGTCCATATTGCCGCGCACCTGGGCGTTCATATTGGCCGTTGCGGATGCGCTGGATGTTGCCGCCAAATTGCCAGCAGACCAATCGTGGGGGACTTCCCATGAAGCCATTTAGAAACCTGCCTTCGTGTCTGTGCCAAGTTTACTGAACCCGACAACCCACCAACCAGACAGGCCGCCTACGGGCGATACAAGATAACTAACCTGATGCTGCCGGTCAGCCGTAATCCGATGCTGTTCACTTTCGATGAAGTAGTCGCCATCACCACCAAAAGACCCAGCCGCCGTTCCGCTCACCGTTATCCGGTCGGATATGTCCCGCTTCAATGCTGCGTGCATTGAGTTGAGGTTTAGTTCGGCGCGGTATGGAACCTGCAAGAAGGCTTGCGGGTCTTTGAATGCCGCCAGCTTTGCGTTGACGTTCTCCTGCGCTTCTTCCGTGTTTGGTATCCACTGGGCGTTGGATTGTGCGGACATCGAGCGAAGGCCGTAAGTAGAAGTTGACGAACCATCTATCGCCTCAACCACCACCGGCGCGCTTGCGAGAACTGCCGTGCCGCGCAACTGGGCGTGCGTAAGATAACCGTCGCGCGTACCCGTGTTCTGGATGCTCATTTTCGCAGCGTTGGCGAATGTCCCTGAAAGCGTCCCGATAACTTCTGTATTCATAATCGAGCCGGTCGCCGCACTTGTATCAAACACATTGAAGTCGAACGAGGCGGTCGGGGCCACCCACCCGCCGACAGCGATAGCCGTAGCATCGTTGGCCTGTGTCTCAGTACCGCCAGCGTTGCGGTTCGGGAAGTAGGCAAAGAACTCAATCGTCTTGCCCGCTTTGATGATGGGCGCAGACGTACCGGCAACGGCCTCTGGATGGTTCCACAGGGTTGCGTTCGCTGCACCGTTTGAGTAGATCACCACCTGCGCCTGGAACTGATTGAATATCGCCTCTGACGGGTCGTGTACCTGAAGCGCGCTATACCGAATCGGGCTGACCGTTTCGTCGTCTGCGATGGTGGTCTGTGATTCCAGGTGCTTACCACGCATTCGGTGGTAGCGATCTTCAAACTTTATTTTGTTGGAGCGGCCTTCAACCAGAAAGCCAACCTCGGTGGACTCCATTTCACGCAACGAGAATAACGCCTTGCGCGGCCCTGCAAAGTACCGCGTTGGGGTGGTCTGCCCGGTATCTATCTCCCGCGCTGTTGCATCCCAACCAGCCTCGGTCAAAACATTATTGACGATGCCGCCTGTGTTCGTGCCGGTGATGATCTGAGAATTGACCTCGGCCTTCCCCACTACGTCGAACGGGCCGATGCCAGTGATGATTGCAGTATGGTATCCATCAACCGAAGGGCGGTGCTGGATGCTGTCTATCTTGCCCTGCCACTCGGTAACAGGGAATGGGGTCTTCGTGCGTATCCGCATCGGGCGACCTGGTAGCAATTTGCCGAACAGGGTTGCGCCTGTATTCAAGGGCGAATACTCCGCTGCCTGATCTAACAGCAGGACGCTCGCCTTGCCTGGCTGAGACAACGCCGTGATCGTGACTGGCGAACCACGGCCACGCTGCCACTGAGCCGACATGACGCTCGTCGTAATGTCGTCGCCTGTGCCATCGAATTTGCCATCGTTGCCCCAGTCCACTTCCACCACGTATTCAGCCTTAGTGGTTGCGAGTTCTGAGCCGACACCGCCGATGCCTTCAAGGATGAAGATGGAACCAGCGGCAAAATTATCGCCTACATTATCCGGTTTTATCAGCAATGTTGTGATGGCTGCTGTTTGTTCAAATCGGCTTGATTGTAATCGAATGTAATTAGAATCAAGTGACCCACTTACCGTCACGTAATGCTTGTGACGGTCAGTCTTAGCATACTGAGGAATTAGCGTAGTCATCGACCCGAAGATATTTGCACCCGATGTTGCGGCAGGAAGGAGGCCAATAGTAGGGTCATCAGCGGGCCGGGTCGCTGCCACTGTTGTGTTCACACCATGAATGGTCTGTGTTGAGTAGTTACTCGCGCCAGTTACTCCATTGACGATCATATCTATACTATCAACCGCTACTCCAGAGGCGGTGCTGCGCCCATATACAGACAAGCGCATATCTTCATAGCCCGCAGGAACGGTCAGCGTAACGCTAGCTGTATCAGATTCTAGTTCGACATAATCTACTGCCCGCTTTGGTGCGTGGTAGAGGCTCATCATTGAACCTGACTTGAAGTTCGTGCCAGTTACGGGGTTGAACAGAAGGGAGGTGACTGCCTCAATATTGTCCCGTCGGCCTGATAGGACTCGGATTCTAGAGTTCGTCTGGTTGTACTGACCAGAGAGGGACAAGTAGTGAACATCGTTCGCACCTTTACCGAAGGCCGAATAAGATGCGATCAGCGGGCCAAACATATTCGCAGATGCGTTGTTGCCAACCGCTGTTCCAATAATCCGATCTGTTGCTGATGATGCTGATGCTGAGCCATCCCCGCCATCTAGTAGTTGGCGCGCATAATTCGATGCGGTTGTGTCGCTGTTGATTGAGAATTCAAGCGAATCATCTTCCTGCGCTCGGTCAGTCCTGAGATACCCAATCCCAACGAGGTCGCCTTCCTGAACTAGATCATCCAGGTCAGAGAAGGTGAACGTGCCATCGGCGGCTAGCACTTGTTCTTCTACCGCGTAGTCCTCATCAACTACGGCGAGTTCAAAGACTGACCCGGCGAGGAAGTTCGTTCCGCTCTGAGGGATCGCCTTCATGCTTGTTATAGCAGCCACGTTCGCCCATTGATTCACCGTCGTGAATTGGATCAAGTCGGCGGCCCCTGCTATGCAAAGAGCGGTCTTGTGATTCGCTGTGTTGAACGCATGGGGGATGAGCATTGAGCCGCCGCCGAACGCACCAGCAGCAGCAGTATCACCCGCGAAAGAAATTGAAGTGAGTGCCGACTGAGCAGTAACCCGCGCAGCAGCAGCCGTGGTGTTGTCGGCGTATAAATATTGGTAGGCGTAATTCGCGCCCGTGTCTCCGTTGAGTTGGAAAAGCGCAGCATCATTCCCACCGTTGCGGTCTGTTCTTCCACTAGCAATAACCACTAGGTGACGTGCCGTAAATGGCAGCGCAGCCACGAGCGTATTTATCCCTGAGAACGTAACGCTGGATGCGGCGACAGTTAGTTCTGTGCGTGCGATTGTTCTGATCGGCGGCAGTCCCGGAATCATTAGAAGTTACTCGCTCGCGCAACATTCAGCCCTGAGAGCGATTGGTCAGATACACGCATGGCCTCTACTTCGCTGACAACGGCCACGTTGTTCAGATTGTTCAGGTCTGTCAGGTTGGGCGCAATTACTGTTATATAACCACCAGAACCTGCCGCCACGACTTGCTCAATCGGCAGCGGCGCACCGCCGAAGCCCGGTAGCGCACCACCGGCAAGTACTCCACCCAGGTCAGCCGACACGCTTCTCTGAGCCGTTAAGCGTGCGAGTTCTTCTTCCAGTATCGCTTGACGGTTCCCACCACCAAAACCGCCCGCCGCCAACTGTTTATTTATTTCTTCAATGCGAGCGAGCCGTTCTTGGTTAGCTGCTGCAAGTTTGGCGACCAGCGATTGTTCAGACCCTGAGCGAGTTTCGATTGTGGGTATGAGGCTTGCCAGAAACGCGTCGGCACGTTCATTCACGACCCCCTGCAAATCAGCGATGCGCTTTAATGTTTCTGCCTCAAGTATTACCTTGTCCTGAGCCGCATCTTCTTCGTCATCCATCTCTCCGTCGATACGTTCTTTGGTCAGGGTGCTTCGATATATGTTCGTTGCTTTGGTATGGGCAGCACCATCATCTTCAAGGGTGTTCAATGCTGCCCTATTCTCGGTGGCATCGCCAAGCGTGCCTGAACTTATTTCTGCCACTTTGTCGGCTAAGACTTGCGCCAGTCTGGCTTGTTCTGCGACGTTTGATGCTGCACCCGCAGCCTGATTCTCAAGGTTCCGCAGCACTGAGGCCGTTTCCTGCTCCTGAATTATTTTTCGCTTCTCAGCATTTTCTTCTTGCTGCCGCATAAACTCATTGGCGAATTCCATCGCAAGGGCAAAAGCCTTTTCATCTGCGCTGGCTCTTATTGCGTTTTGGCGAAGGATGTGGGCTGTTTCCTGATCGCGAATGTCCTTCCGTAGGGTGGTATCTGTCTCAAACTTTTCCATGAAGTTATCAGCGAAGGTCTTAGCTACCGCAGCCGCATCCTCAAGAGACTCCGCTAACTCATCGACGGACTCAGTTGTGCCATCAACCGCACCTTCAACCCCGTCCATACCTTCTTCAATCCTGCCCGTACCTTCTTCGGCATCGTCAGCGAGTTCCTCGACCTTCTCCCCCGTTATGTCAATTTGCACGCCGAACTCTTTTACGGGCGGGATAGTCTTACCGAACAAGCCAGCAATCTTGTTTGCGCCATCGATCATTTTATTGATGACCTTGACATACATATTGATATAGAGGGCCAGCGCATCAAGGATGAAGTTGATTGTATTTTCAACGACTTGCTTGACCTCATCCCACTTGGCAATCATCAGGACAATCGCCGCGACGATGGCGATGATGGCGATGGGAATTATCAATAAGGGTAGCGATGCCGCCGAGATCAATGCGAAGCCCCCTGCGATGGCAGGAAGGAAACCGATTATGAGAAGCATGGGGCCGACAATAAGGGCAAGGGCAACAGCGACAGCCGTACCAATCGCCACCCATTTCAGTAGCGAGGGGTTGAGGTTGTTCACCCAGTCAGCCATCTTCTCAATTTCGATGGCGATCTTATCTACGAATGGCAACAGTTGGTCGCCAATAACCTGGGCGGTATCACCGAGGCGGTTCTTCAACTGAACCATAGGGTCGGCAGCGGCTTCGGCTGAACCACCGAACTGTTTAGTCAGCGCAGCCATGATCTCGGTCTGTGTTGCGCCCTTCTCTAGCATGATTCCATATCGGCTCAGAGAGGACGTTTCACCAGCGATGGCCTTACCTACCAACAAGGCCGCTGCGTTGAGGTCTATGTTCGCTCCAGCAGCCACGTCGGTCGTTACAGACAGGGCATCCAGTGAGCCTTCCCACTTGCCGCCGATGGTAACCAACTTCTGCAACGCATCCCGCTGTGCCTCGTCACCGAAATTGGTCTTGCGCTGGATAGCGTCGATGTTCTTTTCGATCTGCGCTTCGTTGGCAGCGTAAGACGTGCCGACATTCTTCAAGGATTGGTTGAGCCTACTTATCCCAATCTCTTGCTCTTTGGATGAGGCGATGAACTTGCCGAGGATGGCCGCGCCAGCAACGCCCACAGCCGTAATTGCTATCCCGGCCTTCTTCGCCGTACCGCTGAATTTTTCCAGCTTGGATTGCGAATTCGCAATCCCCTTGCTGAATTTATCTTTCAGCGAGAGGATTACTTCTAGGCGACGATCAGCCATTACGCATCTCCCATCGTGCGCGGCTTAGGCCTTTCTCTAGGCACTCCGCTTTTTGTTTTTGCTGCTGCCATCGTCTTGTTTTGTTCACCAGTCTGGTACGACCACCAGCCAAGAATATTGTTGAAGTCCTCCTGGCTCATGTTCTCTTTTATCCATTCTGGCGTTTGGCCCATTTCTAAAGCCACTTGGATTATATTGGCCTCGTAAATGACCTGATAATCGTCATGGTCTGCGGGTAGATTGTCCGAGGATATTGATACCTTTTTTTGCGCTATCCTCAGCCGCTCTGCGAAGTCGTGGCCGCCGCCGCTTCTAAAGGGACATTGGTTTCTTCTGTGATGTACGTGACGATATCAATCGGCAGAGAATCGAAGCCCTCATCGCTATAAGGCAATCCGATACCGTCAGCCTTTATCGCCCAGCCTTTTACAATCAGCCGCATGAAACCAGTCGCATCGGTTTCGTCTAACTTGCCCATACGCTGCGTCATGCCCACGGTGATGCGGGTTGGTATCTGCACCCAGCCCGGCTCATCCAGAGCAAAACGGTCAGCGTCCAGCGGTAGTTGTCTGAACCCGAACAGTGGCTTGTATCCATCTTTGGCCTTTGCCATTTTCTTCTCCCTTAATAGGTCTGTCGGTTGTGTGGGTGGCGGGCGTATCACCGACTGAAAACGCCGCACCGGGAGACTGGCACAGGGCCACCACCCACGTTGCCCTGAAATAAAGGGATTAGTACGCGGTCAGCGTTGAAGTCCCGTCAATCTGGAATGTCACATTGACCGTCTGCACGTCACCCGGCGACCCATCAAAACTCATCTCAAAAAGTCGCGCAGGGATGAGCCACTTCGGGCTTCCACTGGACGTACCATCTGGCGAGTAAACGATGTTGCGCGCCGCCGTTGAAGCATACAAAGATGCCATCACGCTGTACGACTCCACCGCCCCTGACGAGTAGAGGAAACTGAAACTTAAATCGGCTGTCTCCAAGCCCTGCCTGTTCCGGTGTCCTGCGTCGCCCATCGCCACAACGTCCACGGTGTCATACGAAACACCAGGGTGTCCGCTTACCCACAATGAAGTGAGATTGGTTGTGGCCGAAGCAACCGAGTTTACGAAGGCAATCTCCGCTGCCGACCCTTTGAGAACTACTGCTCCCGCAGCCATATTGAGCCTCCTTAAGCCCTGTACGCGCCAAGCACAAACTCAACTGAGCCTGAACTTGCGTCGCGTGTAACTACTACCCGAACGAATGCCCGGAGTTGACCAGACGAAATAAGTACGGTTCCAGCCGACTGCGCGCTGGCTACCGTCATTGATGCACCTGTGGCCGATATGAAGTTCGCCCCGTTTGCAGATGAGTGTTCAATCTGAAAATCGAATTCCTCATTCCCACCAGACATTGAGGCGTTGAGAATGTGGAGATAGTAACGACCGCCAGCCGTGGACGATGCCCCCATTGTTGCGACCGTACTCGTTGAGTTGGCCGTGTACGTTGTTCCGATAACCCCTGTGATGAAGTCAGACGTACCGCTCTGGTCGAA
>TARA_R110000737_G_scaffold351201_1_pt1 | contig 17062 bp, 9 predicted proteins | sample TARA_R110000737 | Tara Oceans TARA_R110000737 (sample SAMEA4398027) | marine metagenome | biome: Polar Biome; feature: [SRF] surface water layer (ENVO:00010504); material: water (ENVO:00002006), including particulate matter (ENVO:01000060) such as... | depth 5 m
TTTCTTACTGCACCCGTTTCATAGAACGGTAAGTTTTGGAAATGGGCATTTTCTTCTAGTACCCCGCAATACCTGCAAGCCGCTAGAGCTTCTCCTTTTCTAATAAGACCTTTAAACTCTTGTACTTCTGGGCTGTCCAGCTCTCCGGGTTTTTTATTCGCCAAAAACTCGCGAACCTCTTTGAATTTCTTTTTAAGTTCTTTGTTATCTTTTTGTATATCCGTAGCGAAGTCCAAGAAACGTATTACCTCGTCATCGAAAACAGCAATGTTCCCTGAAGTTTGATAAGCCACATGCACATTGTGCCCCTGATCAACCAATCGGAGCAAAGTACCTCCCATCGAGATTACATCGTCATCTGGGTGGGGGCTGAAAATCAACGATGTTTTTGGGTGAGGTTCAGCTCTTTCAGGTCTTTGGCTGTCATCTGCATTAGGTTTTCCGCCCGGCCAACCGGTTATGGTATGTTGTAGTTGATTAAAGACCTTTAGGTTTATTTGTTCTGCGGAACCGATTTCTGCAATAAGGTTCCCCATTCCATATTCATTATAATCTTCATTGGTCAACTTAAGAATAGCCTTGCCAAGTTTTTCTGAGAGCCATATGGTGGCAGTTTTGATTAATTGATCGTCCCAATCACATTCTGTGGCCAGCCAAGGTGTTTTAATCCTTGTTAAGGAAGAAGCGGCTGCCTCATCCAGAACAAAATCACAATTTTCATGATGTTGTAGGAAAGTTGCCGGAACAGATTCTTTTATCTCTCCTTCGACGGCTTGTTGAATAATACTGGATTTGCCTTCTCCCCAGGCCATTAGGATTACCTTGCGGGCATTCATTATTGTTCCCACCCCCATGGTTATGGCTCTCTTGGGTACATTTTCCTCTCCAAAAAAGTCACTGGCAGCATCAAGTCTGGTAACTCTATCTAAGCGAATTAAACGTGTTTTACTGTTCAATGTGGAGCCTGGTTCGTTAAAACCAATGTGACCTGTTCGTCCAATTCCCAGGACTTGGATATCTATGCCGCCTACATTCTTTATTTTTTCCTCATAGTCTTCACAATACTTCCTCACTTCATCCATGGAAAGATTTCCATCCGGAATATGAATGTTGTGCGGTTCAATATCAATATGATCGAATAGGTGTTCGTTCATAAACCTTACATAACTATGGATGGAATCGGGTTCCATTGGGAAGTATTCATCCAAGTTAAAGGTGATTACATTTTTGAAACTTAAGCGTCCCTCTTTGTGGAACTGTACTAAGTATTCATACACTTTTACAGGAGTAGAACCTGTGGCCAAACCTAAAACGGTTTTTGTTCCCTGTTCTTGCTTCTGTTTGATCAAGCTCGCAATTTCGTTGGCAACTGACAACGAAGCTACATCGGAATCCCCGTGGATAATTGTGTGGATTTTCTCAAATCTTAATTCTTCTTGATAAGGCTGGTACATAAGAAAAAAATATAATGTTCTAGCAAAATGCTGAAAAGTTAATTCCAAATGTATGCAAAAAACTGCATTTATTGCGATAAAATGCAATTATTAAATAAATAATATTAAAAGTTGCAAATATTTGCAGTATTTTGCAGTTATTAGTGACATTTTTAGGATTTATTTAACTTTGGCCCAACCTATGTTAAAAGAAGAGAGACATCAGTTTATACTTAATGAAGTTGGAATCCATAATAGGATTCTATTGACGGATATTGCAGATCAGCTAAATGTTTCGGTAGATACCATACGTAGAGATATCAAGGAACTTCATAGTGCCAAGCAATTGAAAAAAGTGCATGGTGGAGCGGTTTCTTTGGGGTTCAACAATTACAACCCTACCGGGAAAAAAATTTATTCCTTAGAAAATAAATCGCAAATTGCAGAAAAAGCTCTTGGGCTTATTAAAGATGGGCAAGTGATTTTATTGAGTGGAGGTACGACCAATTTGGAAATAGCCAGAAAGTTGCCCCCAAAAATGAGGCTTACCTGTTTTACCCCTAGTCTACCCATTGCTGTGCAGCTTTTGGGAAAGGATAATATTGAAGTGATTTTTATTGGAGGTCGATTGTCCAAGGATTCTCAGATTACTGTTGGTGGCAGTGCCATCAACATGCTTTCGGAAATAAAGGTGGACATTTGTTTTTTGGGAACCAATTCCATTCATCCCATCGAGGGATTAACGGAATTTGATTGGGAAATCGTCCAAATGAAAAAGGCTATGATTCATAGTTCAAGGAAAGTGGTCTCCCCTTGTATATCAGAAAAAATAGGATCATTACAACGTTATAAAATATGTGGGGTCGAAGAAGTCGATGTTATGATTACGGAATTGGAGCCTTGGGACGTAAAGTTGGATGCATTTAAGAATTTGAACATACAAATATTATAATATAGTGGTAGAAAAACACATTAAGATTACTGAGGAACCATCCAACTATAATGGGTTGGATGAAATGGATACTTTGGAGATTGTGGCTAACATCAATAATGAAGATAAAAAAATAGCTGATGCTGTAGAGTTGGTGTTACCTCAGGTTGTCAAAGTAGTGGACGAAACAGCCACACGTTTTGAAAAAGGAGGTAGATTATTTTATATAGGTGCCGGTACCAGTGGTAGATTGGGTATATTGGATGCCTCCGAGATACCACCAACTTTCGGAATGCCTTATGATAGAGTAATCGGACTCATTGCTGGTGGAGATCATGCTATAAGAAAAGCTGTAGAGTTTGCAGAAGACGATACGGAACAAGCTTGGAAAGACCTTCAGGAATATAATATTAATGATAATGATGTTTTGGTGGGCATCGCTGCTTCAGGTACCACACCTTATGTTTTGGGAGGTATTGCCGATGCAAAAACCAATGGCATACTTACAGTTGGAATCACCAATAATCCAGGTTCTCCATTGGCTCAAGCTGCCGATATTCCAATTGAAGTTAATGTGGGGCCGGAGTTTTTAACGGGAAGTACCCGAATGAAAAGTGGGACGAGTCAAAAATTAGTACTCAACATGATTTCCACCGCTTTGATGATTCGAGTGGGTCGGGTCAAGGGAAACAAAATGGTAAATATGCAATTGAGCAACACTAAATTGGTGGATAGAGGCACGCGCTATATCATGGAGGAACTTGGATTGAGTTATGATGAAGCCGAAAAGGTGCTAAAAGAATATGGCTCGGTTAAATTGGCGATAGATGCCTTAAAATAATTGGAGTTGGTTTACTTAGGAATCAAACGGAAAATGCCCTTGCCTTCAATTCCAACATAAATAAATCCATCGGGGCCTTGGCGTACATTCCGAACACGCCCCATACCATCCAGTAATTTTTCTCGGTAGACTACTTTATTGTCATATAACTCTAATCGTTCCAAATATTGAAAAGCTAGTGAGCCAACTAATAAATTGCCCTTCCATTTGGGGTATTTATCGGAAGTAACAAACGTCATCCCAGATGGTGCAATAGAAGGTGTCCATTGGTAAAGTGGCTGTTCCATTCCGGGCCTTTTGGTTTCATCGGTAATTTCTGTGCCGCTATAATTAATACCGTAAGTGATTATTGGCCAACCATAATTTTTACCTTTTTCAATGATATTGATTTCATCCCCACCCCTAGGTCCGTGTTCATGTTCCCATAGAACTCCAGTTTCTGGATGAAGGGCAAGACCCTGCGGATTCCGGTGTCCATAGCTGTAAATAGCCGTCTTTGCACCCCTCTTACCAATAAAAGGATTGTCTTTAGGAATGCTGCCATCATCATGCAAACGGTATATTTTTCCACCATCTCGAGTGATGTCCTGAGGATTCACATCCCTATTTCCTCTTTCCCCTATGGAAAAGAATAAATACCCGTCTTTATCAAATTCTATTCTGGACCCAAAATGTTGTCCTCGCGTGGAGTTCGGAGAGGCTTTATATAAAACCTGTTTGTCCTCAAGTCTGTTTCCTGATAATTTAGCACGCATTATAGCGGTGTTTCCTCCTTTTCCTTCACCATCAGTGGAGGCATAGGAGAAATAGATCCAACCATTGTTTTCATAATCAGGATGTAGCTCAATATCCATCAACCCACCTTGTCCTCTGTTGTAGATTGATGGCAAATTTTCGACTTCTGAGGTCTTTCCTGAATTGTTAAGTAACAGTTTCCCAGACTTTTCAGAGATTAAAATGGCATTGTTTTGTAGGAAAACCATACCCCAAGGGTTTTGGATGTCTCCAACTACGAGTTCTGTAGTAAAATCAAGGGTTTCGGGAATATTTATGCCCTTGTCTGATTTTTGGGCACAGGATGTACTGAGCAGTACAACGAAAAAATAAGGTAACCACAGACTTTTTTGCATACTTTTACGTTAAAATAACAGATTTTATAGATAAACGGTAACTTTTAGGTTATCGGGTGTATTGAATATAATGAGAATTTTATAAGAATAGAAAATTACTATCTAAGAATATTGAGGTCCCAAATCTGAATATTCTTCTTAACAAGACTTAACCTATGCTCCCACAAAAAACAAGGCATTTGCTATATGTCGTGTTGTTGGTGTTCATATCAATCTTCGGTTCCACGGTATTAGCAAAAACTCATGTGACAAGGATGCTGGTAAATATGGTGTCCAGTAAAACAGAGTCCGATCCCCAAAAAGAGATACCTGAGGCTAATTTCGAGGAATCAATTCACGAAGAAAGTGAACTATTCACGACTAGTGCAATGTTCGCAACCATAATTAACGGTGCGAACGAGGAGGTCGTATGCCCCAATGATGGAAGCACTTTGGCCAAATTCTTTTTGTGCGGTACCAGCGATATTAGGACACTGACCCTTAGTCAATCCGGAAGTTCTTACCAATGGCAGCAATTAGACCCCAATTCTTGTGCACCGACTGTGGTGGACGATTGCCCTACCATCAATAATGCTTGTACATGGAATACCGTCGGAACAGGATCAACATATAACCTGTCAACATCTGGGGAGTTTAGAGTGCGTGTTGATTCAGGTCAATACTATTATTTCAAAGCAACGCTTAACCCTTTAGATCCACAATTAATCAAAGACGACATTATATGTGGTAATCCAGGCAGGGTAGAGGTGACCAATGTACCTGCCGGATATGAGTATAGTTTGAACAGTTCTGCGGGACCTTATCAGGATGACCCATTTTTTGATATTACTGCCCCGGGAGATTACAGGGTTTATGTGAGATTGAAGAATGTTTCCGCCACAGCTTGTGTGTTCCCATCCAATTTAGTCACAGTTGATGATTTGGACATCAACGTGGATGTAACTGCAAATGATATTTTATGTAGTGGTGAGTTGGGTAGTATTGATGTTGCAGTATCTGGAGTACCCGGCTTTTATACCTACAGGTTGGTGAAAAACGGGGTGACGGTTGATACTTTTGGACCCAACGGTGCAGACACCTATACTTTTGCCAACGTAAGTCCAGGCACATACAATATACGTGTCGAAACCAATAATTGCTCGGAAACCATTACAACCGATATTGATGGAGATCCTATTGTAATCGGAGGTGGGATAAGTCCGTTAGCGGTTTCTGCAACAGCATCCGATAGTTTTGGTTGTGGTGCTACTTCCGTAGATGTTAATGTAACTACTAGTGGAGGAACAGCGCCTTATCGATTTAGTGTGGATGGAGGTCCATTTGGTTCAACCTATTCAAGTAACGCTACATTTTCAGTATCCACAGCAGGGACCTATAATATTTTGGTCGAGGATGCCAATGGTTGCCAGAGAACAGCCGCCGTGGATGTTGAGAATATTCCACCACCAATTTTCAGTTTTGTCGAAGAAGATGCCAATTGTGGTGGTGCCAACGATGGTAGGATCACTGTGAATGTGAGCAGTGGATTTGGTTACGAAATCCAATATAGTGTTGATAATGGTTCAACGTTTCAAATCAGTAACGTATTTTCCAACTTGGCTCCAGGGAATTATGATGTGGTCCTTCGGTATGAACAAGAATCCTTTACCTGTACCACTACTCCCCAAACAGCAACAATAGGTACACCCTCAACCATTACGGCAACAGCTACACCTGATAGTGTTCCTACCTGTTTGGATGAAAATGGCGGTCAGATTACAATTTCAGGAGTTTCCGGAGGAACAGCACCATACGAGTACAGCGTGGGGGCCGGCTTCAGTACCAACCCTGTATTTCCAAGTTTGGGAGTGGGTACTTACACTCCAATGATTCGTGATGCCAACGGTTGTGTGCAGGCACTTCCGGATATTGTGTTCAATGCGTTGAACAAGCCCACGGATTTGGACTTTAGCATTTCAAGCTTGGACTGTATCACAACAACGGCTTCTTTGGATTTGACGGTTACGGGAGGTTCAGGAATCTACACATACGAAATCATAGCCCCTGCTGCCAGTGCGATCAATAATGGAAGCAACAGCACATTTACAGGGCTGGGATTGGGAACCTATACATTTAGAGTGACCGATGATGAAGGCTGCTCTTACGACGAAAATTATGCCATTACCGATATTAGTTCCATTGGTGTTCAGGCCCAACAGACCAGGGTGGTCACATGTGTTGGGGATTCCGATGGTGAGGGACGATTTTTGGTAGACGGATTTAATACGACTTATAGTTACAGTATTGATGGAGGCCCCGTTTCCGCAGGGCAAAGCAACAACATAATTCCTTTAACTGGATTATCGGCTGGAAGTTATGTGATTTCTGTAACAGACGAGGAAACCAATTGTACCGACACGGCTACTTTGGTTATAGAAGAACCTTCAACCGCTTTTGCTATTTCCGGTCTGGATGTAACCGACATGAGCTGTCAAAATGGTAATATTGGAGCTGTTCGTATCAATACCGTTGGCGGATGGGGAGGTAACCGATATACCCTAACACAGCCAGATGGTTCAACAAGAGGCCCGAAAAATGGTAGTACATTCTCCAATTTATCCCAAGATGGGACTTATCAAGTAAGTGTTACTGATGCCAATGGGTGTACTGTTACCGATAGCTTTACATTGACCCGATTGGATGCGCCGACCTTAACTTTGGATAATGGGGCGTCTGATTTTTGTTACGATAATTTTACCGCAGCGACCTTAGTGGTAAATGCAGCCGGTGGATTGGCACCATATCAGTATAGAGTCAACGGAGGAGCTTTGGGAGCTAGTAATAGTTTTACCGGACTTACGCCGGGAACCTATACCATTGAGGTGGTAGATGCCAATGATTGTAGAGATTCTGTAACTGCGACCATAGAGCCACAGGTAATCGCCAATGCCACAACAATTCAAGAATTGGATTGTGCGGGACCTCCCGGTCAGATTCAGGTGAACATCAACAATGGCTATACCTCTTCAGGTGATTATGATATCTATGAAGTGAGCATTAATGGAGCTCCATATACTTCGGACAACAATAACATTACAGGAAACTCTTTTGTGTACAGCATTCAGAACGATGGTTCCATAATTTCGGATACAACCTTTCAGTTTTTGATTACCGATGCCAGAGGATGTACAACAGAAACCAATACCGTAACTATTTCCCCACCAGAGACTATTGCGGGTACTGCAGTAGCTACCGATACCCAATGTGGGGACAATACCAGCGGGGTGGTGGAATTGATTCCTGATACCACTCAAGGTGTTCCTCCATATGAGTTCAGTAATGATAATGGAGCGACATTCAGCACACAAAATATATTTTCAGGCTATGGACCTGGAACTCATGGTGGGTTCATTATTCGAGATAGTAGAGGTTGTGTGAGCCCAGCGTATTCTGTTACCATAGGAACAAGTGACCCTTTGGATGCTACTGCAACACCCACGGATGCAGTTTGTTCCATAGGTTCTGTAAATGGTTCTATTTCTGCTACCATAAACAATGGCGTTGCACCATTTGACTATGTTTTGGTGGATGAATTTGGAGGTGTAGTGGCATCATCAACAGGAACTGCAAGTACAACCGTGAATTTCCCCAACTTACCTTTGGGAAACTATACGGTGATTACTACGGATGCACAAGGTTGTGAGGACAGAGATCAAGTGGTCATCGATCAAAATCAATTGGATCTGATTCCTTTGGACGCAGACCCAGCTATTTGTTCGGATACCTCTTTCACGTACCGTGTTCAAGCTACAGGAGGAACAGGACCATACGAGTTTAGACTGGTGGGCGACCCAACATTTCAATTGGGAACAGGAGCAAATAACGATATTTTTGATGTAACAGGGTTGGTTGTGCCTGGCGTAACCTATTTTGTTGAAGTAAGGGATGCCTTGGGGTGTACCTATATTGAGGAAATTGACCCGATTGGGCCCATTAATCCTGTAGCCGTAGCAGCAACATCCTTGGCAGCCTCATGTAATGTGGCGGGCAGTGGTGCCATTGATTATGAAGTTTCAGGTATATCAGCACCAGGTGATTTTACTCTAACATTGCAAAATACAGATACAGGCGCAACGGTTTCAGGGCCAACATCATTCACTGGTGAAACCATTCCTTATAATGGAACATTTACAGGATTGGCGCCAGGGAACTACCAGATTATTGTTACCGACGACACCAATGGTTGTAGTGGAAGTACTTTGGCCTTTATAGATATTAGTTCCGTTTCCATTGCTATTGACAATTTTGTAGAGGCTACCTGTAATGTGGGAGCCTTGGTGACCGTAAGAGGTTTTGGTAGCACAGGTCCGTATAACTACGCGTATGTGCCAACAGGAGACCCGGCACCATTAACATTTACATCCGAAACTACTTTTGAGATAGCAGGACCCTATCCGGTCGACTACGATTTTTATGTGCAAGATGCCAATGGGTGTACCGCTTTAACAACCTTGACAGTGACACAGGAAGCAGGGGTTCCAAATCCTGTGATTGATGTAGTAAACCAATGTACCGCTACAAGTGGTTATCAAATTGATATCGTTTCACCATTATCAACAGGTTCTGGATTGCCAGAAGAAACGTTTCAGTACGATATTGGAAGTGGCTTTCAAGCAGGAACCACTTTTATCGTACCAAACCCAGGAAGCTATGTCATCACCGTTAGGGATGGTAATGGATGTACCAATACGGTAACGGCTCAAGTGTTTGACTTCTTTGCCATTTCCGCGGATGCGACGTCTTATCCGACCTGTAATGCAGGGGATGGGGAAATTACAGTGAACACCACTGGAGGTAGCGGTAATTTTGAATATCAATTGAGAGATGCGGGCACCTTGGCAAATATTGGGCCTGCTCAATCCACGAATGTTTTTGTCAATGTTCTACCTGGCGATTATAATATTTTGGTTACCGACTTGGATTCCAATACAGCTCCATTGTGTTCGGATGAGGCCATTGTAAACGTTTCCACTGTAAATACACCGGTAATTACGGCCACACCAAGTAGCGACGTAACATGTTATGGTGCTGATAACGGGACCATTTCCGTAGAACTTCAACCAGGAAGTGATACGGACACGCCAATAAATTATGTGCTATATCAAGGGTCAACTTCAACTATTATTGCGGGGCCACAAGGATCTCCTGTGTTTGATGATTTGCTCCCCGATACTTATCAAGTTGAGGTAGTTTCCGATAGAGGTTGTACCGACCGTTCAGGGGACATCATCATAGATGAGCCAACCGAATTGATGGTAAATGCCGTTAATACAGACTTTAGCTGTAATCCATCGAGCAATCAGTTCAGTACGGCAACGATCACTATTTATACAGATGACAATGGAGACGGAACGGGGACCCCAACAGGTTCTGGGTCATACACATATAGTATGAATGATGGTACCCCTCAATTTGATGGTACCAATTTCCAGACCAGCAATACTTTTGAAGTAATTGACAATGGTACGGACCAAACCATAATTTTGACCGCAAGAGACCAAAATGGTTGTGAGGAAACTGCAACCGTAACAATCAATACGCCTACCGATATTACATTTAGCTATAACGTAAATCAAATTACTTGTGATACCTCAGGAACTGGTGTTAGCACAGGTTCCATTGATATTATTGTAAACGAAGGTCCGGGAAATTACGAAGTTGAAATTCTTCCATTGGGCTCCGAACCTGCTCGAAGTTCAGGTGGTTCCGATAGGGTTACTTGGGATATTGCCACACCTGGTGATTACATTTTTGCCGTAACCGATGTTGGCAGTGGCGGTTGTACGTATTTGACGACTACCATCAATATGCCTGAGTACAATACCATTGAAGCGGTTATCGCTGAGGTAGATCCCGTAACCTGTTTTAATGGAAGTGATGGGTCTATTAGTCTGGAAATCAACAATTACAGTGGGGTATATAATTATGAGGTGTTTACCCGTGATAATGCAGGTGTGGAAACATCTACTGGGGTAACAGGTACATTTGATACCAATGCTCCGATAAATACTCCTGAGATCATTCCAAATGTACCGGCTGGAAACTTGGTAGTACATATTGAAGCATTGGATTCCCCATATTGCGATGCCGTTAGTAATGTTACCACCGTTCGCTCACCGGATAGACCTTTAACAGTAGATGCGATTCAGACCTCTCCGGTTACTTGTAACGTACCAGGTTTTGGTGAAATCACGGCCACTGGTGATGGAGGTTGGGGAACCTATGAGTATCAATTGGTAGCTTCGGATGGTACCATTTTGGTAGATTACCCGAATACCAACCCAGTTTTTGAAAATCTATCAACAGATACCTATACCGTAAATGTTAGGGATTTAAGAGGATGTGAATCTACTGTGGATATTAACTTGCCATTGCCCGTACCAATAACAGCAGATATTCAAGTAGTGAGCCCATTGGCCTGTAACAATGATAATGATGCAGTGATTGAAGCATACAATGTTGCCGGTGGACAAGGTCCCGGAAACTACCTATATCAGCTAAACAGAATTACGGACGGTACCAACAGTGGTCTTCAAACTACGGCAACTTTTGCGAATCTATCCGCAGGACAATATACTATTACCATTTTTGATGGTTGGAACTGTAGCTTCACCACTATGCCAATTGAGATTCAGGATCCAGAGATAGTAGTGGCTGAATTGGTTGAGTTACAACCACCGGGTTGCGGGGATTTGGGTAGAATGGAACTTACAGTAACCAATCCGGAGCCAGGAGTGGACTATTTTTACCGCAGGTCTGGAACTACAGATCCATTTATGCCATTTGGAGCAGGAATGACCAGCGTTGAAATTTCGGAAGACATTACCATAGACCCAGGACCTTTCCAATACGATGTGCAAAATTCAAATGGTTGCCCTTTTGAGAAATCCAATCAAATTTCGTTAGATCCAGCGGCGCCTTTGGTGATTGCCTTGGATTTGACCAACGCAACAATAAATTGTGCAGGAGAGGCAACAGGGATTATACGATCTGAAGCTTTTGGAGGAATCGGTAACTATGTGTACACCTTGGTCAATTCCAATACATTGCCGCCATCTGCAGCAACAATTGTTCGTCCTGCCCAAAGCTCGGGTATATTTAGGGAACTGAACCCGGGCACCTATTATGTATATGCTCAGAGTGGAGGTTGTGAGGCTATATCGGATCCGATTGTGATTGAACCCAAAGATCCATTGGTGTTGGATTATTTGGAAGCTGTTCCTGTGTTATGTGCCGGGGATATGAATGGACAAATTATTATCGAAGCCAGCGGTGGAACAGGTCAGATTAGATATTCCATTTCCGATACATTGAGCGAATTTTTTGAAGGCGACGATTCTGTTAACCCTAATAGAAAAACCTTTAACGACTTAGCACCTAGAACATATGATATCATTATTCAAGATGATTTAGGTTGTACCATAACAAGAACAGTAGAGATTACCCAACCCATGGAGTTGGTGGCGGGAGTAGTGGAAACCACTCCAGAAACCTGTATGGGAGACGGAGATGGAAGCATGATGCTAGAAGTTACAGGTGGAACAGCTCCATATTACACTAGTGTAAATTCAGCCGACGATGCCGATTTTGTACAAAACGATAGTCTTTTCTTCGACAATCTTCAAGGAGGCGAATCCTATGTTATTTTTGTAAGGGATGCCAATGGTTGTCAAACCAATGTGATAGCAGAAATAGGCATAGGAATAGATATTGTTGCTGAGCCTGTGGTGGAATATGGTTGCGAGGGCATATTCCCTAATAGTACTGCCACAGTAAATATTGAAGACGACTCTCAACTATCCGATTTATTGTTCTCCTTGGATGTGGATGATATTCAGATGGCTACCAATCAGCGAACGTTTGGAGATTTGCCCGCAGGAGAACACACCGTTTTCATCTACCATGCCAATGGTTGTGTGACCTTTGTGGAATTCGAGATTGAAGCATACGAACCACTTACCTTGGAAGCCATAAAATCTGGTCCAAATGAGGTTACTGCAATGGCAACTGGTGGATTTGGCGGTTATGAGTATTTCTTCCAAGGAGAATCTTATGGCGAGGTCAATACCTTTAACATCAATGTGGATTCCAATATCAATATTATGGTCCGTGATCAAAACGGTTGTGAGGCCACATTGGTGATGCCTTTCAATTTTGAAGGAATGCCGGAAATGCCTAATTTCTTTACTCCGGATGGAGATAACCTAAATGACTATTGGTACCCGGAAAACCGCGAGTATTTCCCATTTATCGATGTAATTATTTACGACAGGTACGGAAGGGTTGTAGCCCGTTTGGACCAAGTTAAAAAGTGGGACGGAACCTACGAGGGCAAACCTTTGCCAACTGGTGATTATTGGTACGTGGTAAATGCAAACGACAATGAAAAGCAAAAGTTCGTGGGGCATTTTACCCTATATCGCTAAGTAAAATTCAGGGCAAATCCTTCGATTTTTCTATAGTCAGTGCAACTTGATTCTTCTTGCGTCATCATCCTTTAATTTAACCTCAATAAAAAGTAATATAACTGATTTAAATCATTGTAAATCAGATAACAGTAGGGTATATTCGAGTGTTTGTGGATAATGGAGCTCCAGAATTCCTTTCGTAAGGTTATTAACTTAAAACATTAGGATCATGAAAAAGCTATTATTGGTTCTTTTTGTGATGGGATTCATAGTGCCAATGCAATCCCAAATCATTAAGACAGAAGAATTATCAGAGGTAGTGGTGTATGCGACAAATTATAAGTACCTCAATAGCATTGATACTCAGGAAGAAGCTTCCATACCAGTAGAAATGCTAAGACGAAAAGTAGCAGCTTTCGATGTAAAGAGTTCAGAATTTTATCAAGATGATTATGACGTTTACAATATTAATTTCTATATCCCAGAGGGTAAGATTTTAGCTGCCTATGACAAGGACGGAAAAATAATCCGTACTGCTGAAAGATTCAAAAACGTTAACCTTCCCAATTCTGTAAAGACAGCTGTTTTGGACAGATTCCCTGAATGGACCATTACCAAGGATACCTATATTACCCATTATTATGATAATAAAGGTGTTACTAAAAAATACAAATTGAAATTGGAAAATGGTGATAAGGTTTTGAGGATAAAGGTGGATGAAAATGGTGATTTTCTTTAGAAAATAAATTGTGGATGATCAATTTATGAATCGTAAAATTCGTTACCATGTCAGTATTAAAAGTTATTGAAATTTTAGGCAACTCCACCGAGAGTTTTGAAGATGCTATTCAGAATATTATTGATGAGGCATCAAAATCTGTAAGAAACATTAAGTCTGTATACATTCAAGATATGCAGGTTAGCGTTAAGGAAAGTAAGATTTCGGAATATCGTGTCAATGCCAAGGTTACTTTCGGTATTGTCAATGATTAGGACTTTTGCTTTCAAAGGATATGGTCCAAACAAAATTTTGTTTGGACCATTTTTTTTGTTTTGAATGGTAAGAAAACCATTTTGTTAAAACGTCATAGTAAGTTTCAAGATTTGTAGGCCTTGCGTGTTTTTTCCAGTAATTGGATGGCCACTTCATCGGTAACTTCATTGAACTCATTATAAAACTGACCCACCGCATGGAAATTATATGGAGTTTCCAAACAGATTACTTCATCAATATAGTTAGATGATTTCATGTTTTCAACGGCTCTCGTTGGAGCTACGGGGATGGCCACAATAACTTTTTCAGGGCGTTTTTTATGCACCATTTGAGCTGTTATTTTAATGGTGTTTCCGGTGGCTACCCCATCATCTAAGATGATTACGGTTTTTCCCATTAAATCCAAGGGCGAACTATTTTGGTAGTATTGGTCATACCTTTTTCTCAGTTTTTGTCTTATTATTTCGGTTTCCCGAGAAATATATGTTTTATCTATATTGGGTAAATCACTTAGAATTATATCGTCCAAACTTACTGCTCCAATAGCATACTCCTTGTTGTAGGGGTGACCTATTTTTTTAGAGAGCGCAACATCCAATGGCGCATGTAGGGACTGTGCAACAATGGCACCTAAGGGCAATCCACCCCTTGGAATGGCAAGTACAACAACATTCTTATCTTTAAACTGCTGTAAATTGTCCGCCAATTGTAGTCCGGCATCCATTCTATCCTGAAACATCTTCTTTTGTTTTTTTGAACCATTTATCAAACCATTCAGCTGCCAAGTCAGCAACGGATTCAAGTTTTCCCGGCTCTTCGAACAAGTGGCTCGCACCGGGAACAATTTCCATTTTCTTTTGACATTCAAGTTGTTCATAGGCTTTTTGGTTGAGCCAAATTACTTCGGTATCAAGGCCGCCTACAATTAATAGAGTAGGTGCTTTCACCTCATTAAGTTGATCAAGGGCAAGGTCGGGCCTTCCTCCACGGGAGACTACTGCACTTATGGAGTTTCCAAAAAAAGCTGCGGCCCGAAGAGCAGAAGCTGCTCCCGTACTAGCTCCAAAATATCCTATGGGTAATTTTAAGATACCATTCTGATAATAAGCCCATTGAGTGGTTTCGATAAGCCGTTTGGTTAGTTTATTGATATCAAACCTGTTTTGATAAATGCTATCCTCTCGCTCGGTCAACAGGTCAAAAAGCAACGTGGCTATTCCCTTGGTTTGAAGAATATTGGCTACAAAGTTATTTCTTGGACTAAATCGACTACTACCACTTCCATGGGAAAAAATAACCAAACCCTTTGGATTGGCAGGTATGGTAAGGTTGCCTTCCAAAGTGGTATCTTTTACATTAATGTTTATTTCTTTTGTGAACATTATTCTTTACTTGGAACTTTTTATAGGATATGGAAACTATGAAGTTTCATTGGCTAAAACAATGACGAGAATCATCTGTCTAAAGGATGGATTGGTGCCCTAGAGTAGTGATTTAAGTGATTTTTAGGACATTCTGCTTGTTAGTATAATGAGCTTTAAGGCATGTGAATAAATCAAAGAGTTGAAAAACGATAAAAGTTTTATACAGTTTATGTTCAATTGTTGCCAAAATTTATATTTTTGCAGTCCCTTTTCGGGATGTGGCGCAGTCTGGTAGCGTACGCGCATGGGGTGCGCGTGGTCGCTGGTTCGAATCCAGTCATCCCGACTTACCTTATTTAAGTAAAATCAAAACACTGTTAATCTTATGATTTTCAGTGTTTTGTGTTTTTAGGCATATCATCTAAAATCATTTAAAACCATCTAAAATCATAACAAGCGTGTTCCCATCGGGAGCAAACACTTACAGTTCTTGTTGTAATTTTAAATGACTTTTAGAACCATTTTTCTTGTGTTTTGACTTTCACAGTATTCACACTCTAAAAGGTTACAATATGCAGAAAAACAATCGTTTAACAATCAATTTCTTTACTAGAAAACATAAGGTGCAATCCGAGAACCGAATTGTCTATTGCAGAATTACCATCGATGGTAAGCGCACCGATTTTAGCATAAATCGGGAAATCAAAACCAATTTATGGGACAATAGCCGTAAAAGGGGCAAGGGATTTTCCAATTATGTCATCTCCTTTAACAAGTACCTAGACCAAATTTATACAGGACTACATGAGGCCCATAGATTAATGATGGCAGAAGAAAAAGTAATCACTCCATTATCTATCAAAGCAAGATTTTTTGGGGAAGATGAGGGCGGAAAAACATTGAAACAATTGATTGCCTACCACAATGGAACCATGCACACTTCTTTACGTCCGGGAACCAGAAAGAATTACCACATCACAGAAAGATGCGTGGGCCTATTTTTAAAAGAGGAATATGGGATGGAGGATATAAAGCTCAAAAAACTGAATTATCGTTTTATATCCGACTTTGAACAGTACCTAAGAAAGTACAGACCATCCACACGAACCAAATGTACCAACAATGGGGCCATGAAACATATGGAACGGCTAAAGAAAATGTCGAGATTGGCCGTTCGGTTGGATTGGATAACAAAAGACCCTTTTGAAAACTATAAACTGCGTTTTGAGAAAACCGAACGGGAATATTTGACAAAACGGGAATTGAGGTTGATAGAAGAAACCACATTCACAAAGGAGGGGGTTGAGAAATGCAAGGATGTGTTTCTTTTCTCGTGCTATACTGGCCTATCCTATATCGATGTCAAGGCATTGACCCCAGACCACCTACTTAAAGGAATAGATGGAAATGAATGGTTGTTCACCAAAAGGATAAAGACGGACGAAAAACTTAAAATCCCCCTATTACCACAAGCAAAGGAAATCATCAAGAAATATGAAGATTCAGCCGAAAGGAGAATAACAAAAGTCCTTTTGCCTGTTTATAGCAATCAAAAGGTCAATTATTACTTAAAGGAAATCTGCAAAGCCTGTAAGATTTACAAGAAAGTGACATTCCATACTGCAAGGCACACTTTTGCAACAACGGTAACCTTGTCCAATGGAGTCCCTATAGAAACAGTCTCCAAAATGCTCGGCCATACCAAATTGTCCACCACACAAATCTATGCAAGGGTACTGGAACACAAGATAGGGGAGGACATGCAAAACCTAATAGATTATATGCAAACTAGCCGATCAGCCGAAGGATGATCAGGAAGTATTTATTCGGTCCCGCTTGCGGGACGAAGGAATAGCAAGAGGGTGATGCGCAAAATGCGCCATCACGGTTGTTTTCGGGTCTTCAACAAGTTGAAAACCAGT
>TARA_R110000737_G_C14624193_1_pt1 | contig 17023 bp, 11 predicted proteins | sample TARA_R110000737 | Tara Oceans TARA_R110000737 (sample SAMEA4398027) | marine metagenome | biome: Polar Biome; feature: [SRF] surface water layer (ENVO:00010504); material: water (ENVO:00002006), including particulate matter (ENVO:01000060) such as... | depth 5 m
ATGTTTGAAGCTAGCCATTCGCAAAAAAAAATAATTCATATTGACATAAAGGTAATATCCTAAAAACTTCCTTACTTCTTAAAATTATTTTTTAAATAAGTTTAAGAAAAAAAATAATTTACTATGATGTCTAAATACAAACTACTGTATTTTTGATCATAGGTGCCAAATGGCTAAGAAAAGAAAAGGAAAGTTAAAAATAAAGTTGTCTAAACCAGATAACTCAAATGTTGTACTGATAACTGATACTTCACTTCCAGCATATCATCATTTTGTAGATTCCCCTGATCACAGATTTCGTTTGTTTTTTGAAGACCCAAAATCTAATGATGAGGTTATAGACGAACTAAGACCTAATAAAAAGTTTCTTCGTAAAAAAAGTAATCATAGCCCATTCTTGCTAATGCAAGGCGGTATAAGTCTTGTTGGTGAGGATATAGCCAGAATATTCTCTCGTCTATTGATGAGAAAAATTATGAATGGGGATGTAACAAATCCTGATCGCCCATGTGATAAAGAGCATTCTGCAATTAATAGCTTTTTTAGTTACTTAACATTATTAGAGTCTTCCCCTAAAAAATTTGAAGAAATTACCATTATTCATTTATCTGGTTGGCTATCACAAGTACCTAAAGGATCTAGTGCTACATTTAAAAAAGCTTTAACTAGTCTTTTAAGTCTTCACCTTATGTCTAGTGCATTAGACATGAGCAGCCTCCGTTGTTCGCATGATATAAAACAATCTAAAGCGCTTGAAGAAGTTGATTTTGACGATATTGTTAAAGAAGCAGATTACAGTGAAAAAGTTCACTTTCAATTTTTAGCTTTTATCTACTATGAAATCGAGTTGGCTGAAGAAAGGCTCAAAAATCTAGAAGAAGTATCGGCAGATATTCTAGGGGACGATTATATTTCTTTAAACGAACTCGTTAAGAAAAACCCAACAATAGAACGATTGCTAAATAGTGGTGAAGAAGGCTTCAAGCAGATTTTCTACCATTATTATTTGTTTATTAGAGATGAAGCTGAAGGGATAAGAAAATATAAACATGAATCTAATTACCTTAGGTTTAATACTAGGCTTTCTGAAATATCACAAAGCTTAGATAAAAATAGTGATAACCCAAAAGAGAAAATTGAAAAATTCAGAGCGTTCTGTATTTCTTCCCAACCTGATAATTGGGCGGTTACTACTACGAGTGAACAATCACCGCTATTCAACTATCTATCTTTAGCGTCAAGACATCATGAGCTGGCTATTTTACTCTATGCGATCATTACACTTGGAGTAAATAAAGAAGTGGCCCTATCTTGGAAATGTGAAGTTAATGGACGGCCTTGGTACGAAAACTATGATGTTGATTTAGGCATAAATCATGATTCTTCCCCTCGCGATAAGAAAATTGTGTTGAAAGGGATAAAAAGCAAAGGTGGTAATCAAACACCAGTATTAAAGAGCATTTCTGTTAATAGCCCACTTTATGGTTACTTAAAGTTTCTTGATAAAACTCGACCAAAGAGCCGAAAGTATATTTTTAAATTCGCTTCTACAAGTGGAATATTTTCAGCTTTTTGTAAGCATTACCCAATTATTGATGATGATGGTAAAAGATTAAGTAGTATTGATACAAGAAAGTTTAGGAAAAGCTACATTGGCTATAAAACTTTGAAACTACTAAAAGGTGTAAACAATGCCGATGATCTAGTTAAAAATTTACGTGAAGCCCTTAATCATAAAAGTTTCGATACTACCTTCTCCAGCTATATCATGAAGTCAGGTATGGCACGAATGGTAGTTGATAGTGCTATCGTTGCTTTGACCACTGAAATGCTAGAAGAAGCTATGACTTTCAAAGGAAAAATAAAAGAAGATAGCGATCGTTCGGAGGAAAGCACACCTGTATTTCTTTGTGATTGTGCTGACCCTTCAAACCCAAGTCATGGCCTACCTATTGCTGAAAAGTGCTTTAAATATGATATGTGCCTAGGTTGTGAGCGTAGTGAAGTATATTCAGAGCATTTACCCGCTATTTGTTATCGAATAATGGAATATGAGGAGAAAGAAGATGTAGCTCCCGAAGTCTTTAATATTACATTAGTTGATAGGCTGTCCATTGCTCGTGATGTTGTTGAAAAATTTAAAAATAATCACTCAAAAGGTATGGAAACAGTTGAAGAAGCTTACGTAATAGCAACTGCTGCTATGAAGAATGGTGAAAGACTTTTGCCACCTATTTTGAGTTTTGGGGGATAAATTATGTCTGAAGAAAATAAAGTCTTAGAAATCACAACACAAGCTGACTCTGCATTCACGAAGGGGAAAGAAATGTGGGTTTGTTTAGACTATTTATCTGATCATTATAAAAATATAAATATGGATAAAATATCACCAGTGTCAACTTTTCACTCCGGTAGGTGGGATGGGCATGGTGGAGCTGATATGAACTTTGTCTGGAGCAAATGGTTACCTGAATCAAAGCACTACCCTTTGCTCTTGGTATGCAAAATAATTGCTTACTTTGAGATAACAAACCAGAACAAACAAATTTCAACAGTATTAAACAATATTAGAGAATTCATTTATTTTTTTAAAGCGATGTTTGAATCGAAATCTATTCTTGTAGCTGAGTATAACCAGCCTTTCCAAAACCTGTCATACCTTACAAAAACTGACGTTATTCACCAATGTCAGCTAAAGTTTGCCAGCACAGCAACATTAAACCCAGCACCCTTAACGGGGCTACATTACCTAGCTTTATGTAAATTGAGTAACTTTCCTAATGCAGAATTTTTAATTTCAGGCAGCAAAATTTCGATGCCTTGGGGACAAAAGTCAATAACCTACTGGGCTATAGATATGTGTTCTTCTTTAGAGCAAGAGAATTCAGATGGATATTTTTTTGATTCAAACAATGATGGAGTAAAATCATACTCGCCTTTGAAAATGGAGGTTGTGGATGCAATAGTCCAAAATGCCATGCTTTTTATTGATAAGCATTTAGAGCTGATAAATGATGTGTTTGATGAAATTGAGAAATTTTCAGAATTAAATAATAGAAGTTATAAAGATGGAAAAGGAAGAATACATGAAAAGGTTAGACGTGATATTGAAGATAAATATGGTCCGCAACTCAATTTAATCGTTCCTCTATTTTATAGTTCTGATGATGAAGATAGTGCTTTATCTGCAAGATGGTTTACTGAATTTGAGCAGTTGATTCAGGGAGCCGTAGCATGGCTAATCCTTTTAACTACGGGATTGCGCAATGTAGACATGCGAAATTTAGTGAAAGGTTGTTGCCAACAAAGTAAGCGATTTGATCTTCTTTATTATTTAATAACAGACATAAAAAAAACAAATTTAAAAAATTATGTTATCCCAGTACCACCTCTCATTAAAAAAGCAGTTGACCTAGCCACTAGTGCCAAAATAGACCGAACAGGGCATATGTTATTAAATCAACGGATGGCATCTTCCACTGATAATACATCTTCAGACAAAAAGAAAATTGGTAGCGGAAGAGGATTTAATAGTTTGATCCAAAATTTTGCTAAACATTTTGATATTCAGTTAGAAACAATTAGAGAAGATGACGATGATGAAGCCACCGCTCATTGTGTTAGAGCAACCCTAGCTGGTTATATCGGCTCAAAAAGTCATGCTGCAATAATATTATTAAAAAGACTGTTTGGGCATAGCAATAATTTGATGCCAGATGCTTACCTTTGTAATAACCCAATTATTGTAATGGATAGAAGAAAAAGAATTCTCAGCGCACAGAAAGAGCAAGCATCACTAATGGCTAAAAACCTAGTTAGAGCTACTGTTGCTGGCGTTAAGGGAAAGCAGTTACTTGACGGGGTTGAGCATATAAAGCGGGAGCTAAAAAACGAATTAAAGAATGAGTCACTGACAGAAATGGACTTTCATGTTTGCCTTGAAGAAAGAATCAAAGAAATATTATTGATGAGAATAGCAGGGGAAGATGTTTATGCTTTGAATACACCTGTTGGGGTTGTTTGTATGAGAAGTCAAAGCGATAGCACAGATTCTCTATGTGCTAAACGAGGTAACCATGAGCAAAGAAAAGCATTAAATATTAGTAAAGATGTAACTGATGTTTTAGCAACATTACCAAACCCTGCACATTGTATCGGTAAAGACTGTTCAGACGCTTTGCTTGGTAAAGATTGGTCACGAGATATACTTTATTCTTTTGACTATTATATCAACCTACTAAAAGGACAAGGACATGAAAACGTTGATATAGAAAACTTAGCTAAACAAGTTGTTAAAATATACGCACCCATACTAAAAGGTCTCTATAAAGATGAACGTGAGGAGGCTTATTTTGACTGACAGTACAATTAAGCTTGTTGAAACAGGAAAAGAGCGAGATACAAGAACTCATAGTGAGCGTTTAGCTGCATTGAGAGTTGAGTTCGAAAAGTGTAAAGCACGAGCTGTAGCCACTGGAAGCATTAATGAATGTAGTGTAGAGAAAGTTACAAACCAAGCAAAGGTAAGAGATACGTACCTTTACACAAGTAAACTTAATGACCAGACCATTAATGATAGATATCACAAAGTCAAAGATGATATAGCTGAATTCAGAAAAGACTTTAAAGAAAACAAAGATTTTTTTATAGAGGAAACGGCTTTAAGTAAAGCTATTTTAGATCGTAATAATTTTGAAAAAGAGCGTGATGAAGCACATTTTCTAACAGCTAAAGTCACAGAAAAAAATAACAAACTTATTGATGACTTAAACAACTACAAGAGTCAAAAAGAAGAAACAGAAAATAATACTATTGCAATTGCCGCTTCTAAAGCAAATAACAATGCCACTCCCTCAAATGTAATTAATTTTAATGCTCCTAAAATTGTGTCACCAGATGATTACTTAGTTGATAAAGATGATAACTATGATTATTCAAATCAAACAAAAATAGATAATGCATGGCGTTCAGCTAGGCATAAATTAAAAGAAAGCATTCTTAATACTCGAATTCCGATGAGAATCTATATGCTTATTGGTGTTCAAAATTCAGGTAAAACAGAATGGCGAGATAATCGAAACAACTTTTTTTCAGATAGGCAGCCAATTGTAATTGATGCCACTAATTTAACTGTCTCGAAAAGGTATGAGTTTTTTATAGAAATTATAAGGACTCAGTCTGAATCAAAAAAGGATATTAAAGTTTGTGCAGTTTTTTTTGATGTTCCCCTTTTGCAGTTAATTCAAAGAAATAAAGAACGACCAGCCACTAAAAGGTTACCAGACCAGTTTATTACGGATAATTATAACCGTATAGAGTCACCAACAACCTCTGAGTTGTTTGATGAAATCATCATCGTGAGGCAGTAATTATGACTACTAAAACTTTAAGCAAAGAAGTACTTATTGAGAAGTTTAATAATGAAGAAATATCCAAAGTTGATCTTGGTAATCTTAGACGAATCTGCCTAAAAGAAATTTTTGATAAGATTCTACAAAGCAACAGCGATGATATTGCTGGTTACCTTAGTTTAAACAAATCAAAAATTGATAGAGCAAAACTAGCTAAGTTTATGGGTTATGAGACTACTACTGATAGCTTAAGGCAAACATACAAAGATGAAATTGAAGAAGTTGAAAGTGTATTAAGAAATCGAGGGGTTATTACTGGCGTTGTAAAAACTAATAAAGAAGTACATAGCGAAAATATCGAAGGTTTTACTACTTTTATTCAAGCTAGATTAGAAATGAATAAACCAGCATATTTTTGGCCTGTAAATAACAATGGTAGGTTATTCCAAAGAGTAATCTGGGCAATGTATTTAGACCAACCAATTGAACAAATAAAGTCAGCTCCAAACTTTTTCTATGATGAACCTATACGTACATTAATTGCTGATATTGACGCTAAGTTAGCTTGTAGCGAGTTACTAAAAACATTGGACTATGCATCAGAGTCGGCTTCAGATGAAATGAATGACTGTATGACTTCTGCGGCATTAAGAACCGCAAGGCAACAGATTAAAAAGCTACAAGAACAAAAAGCAGCGCTACGAGAGGAGAATAAGAAGTTAGAAAAAGACAATGAAAAATTACAAGAAAATAAAGTTGAACTTGAAAATGAACTAAACCTGTATAGACAAAAAGGTAAAAGCTTAAATTCATTAAACAAAAAGTCAGATATCAAACTTCAGAGTGCACGTTAAAATGTTGAGTCATATTGAGATAGGTACTGTTATTAGCTTTCTATATAAATCTGATTTACTTCAAATTTATAACTTAAAGACTGAAAATAAAACAATTAAAGTACATTCAAATATTGCCCTAAATTTTGTAACGAAAGGCGACCATATTAAAGTAAAAGGTAATTTTGTAGCTGATGAGCTATATGGTGAACAACTCCACGTTTATGAGTTATCTCATGTTCCGCTTAGCATCAGTTTAATTTATGATTTTATAATGCAAGGAACAGGCATAGGAAAAGCAATTGCATCACGTATCATAGCGGCCTTTCCTGATAATTTAATTGAAGTACTTGAAAATAAAGATGTTGAAGCACTAACTAACATAGAACGTATAACAAGAGCGACAGCTCTTGTAGTGATAAACCAATGGCATGTACATGCTGGAAAAGTGGCTCTAATTCCTTTTGTTGAATCAGTCCTGACAAATGCCCCTGTAGTCCAACGAAATAGAATTAAAGCTTCAGTGAAGAAAAGCTATGAGTTCTATAAAAGTAATACTGTAGAAAAATTAAAAGAAGACCCTTATCGGCTATGGAGCTTTTGTTCATTCAAGGATACAGATGACTTCGCAAAAGCTATGGGAATTGCTAGCAATGATGATAGGCGGCTGATCTGTGCTGTAGAAGATGTTGTTTATCAAAAACTTTCTGAAGGACATACTCAGGTATATCCTCTACAGTTTTTAGAAAAGCTAGAAAAATGTGTTGGTGCTGATAATGTCATTAAGGCGATTGTTGCTGCTAATGATTCATCAAAACATAACCATCCTAGGCTAATAATTCGGAATCAAGAACACCTAAACCCAGTTCAAAGTCAATTTGCTCGCGAAGGACTAAACCTAGCTGCACAACATGAATATTCTGATTTCATCAAACTATACAATCAGACTTATGCTTTACCTGGTACTGCTGAAATTGAAAGGTATGTAGAAGAGCAGTTAACGTACAGGATAGAACAAAAAATAGATAATATAGCAGTAATAGAAAGTGATATTTCATCATATAAACTCCCAAGTGGTCACAAACTAAATAAAAAGCAAAAGTTAGCCGTTGAAACAATCTTGTCTAATAGCGTCTCTCTAGTATGTGGTGGCGGTGGCACAGGGAAGACATCCGTGCTCATCGCAGCGAATGAATTAATCAAAAGAGCTGGTCATCACGTACTACAAGTAGCCCTCGCAGGAAAAGCTGCTCAAAGACTTATTCAACAAACTGATGATGACGCATTAACTATCTCAAGTTTACTAACAAAAATAAAATCGGATAAAAATTTTATAAATAGCCTTGAACTCCCTGTTTTCCATATTGATGAAGCTAGTATGGTAGATCTTTTAACAATGTTTAAGGTACTTAAAGCATTTGAAGGTAAAGCTATTAGACTTGTTTTTATTGGTGATTGGGCACAATTACCACCAATAGGGCCGGGATTGGTATTCCATCGCTTAATGCAGTGCCAGAGTATTTCTAAAGTAGAGCTTAATGAAAACTTTAGGAATAACAGTGGTGTTATTGATGCTGCTGAGAAAGTGAAGCTTGGTAAAATGATAACAGCCAATGATGAAGTTGAAATCATTGAATACAATGAAAATATAGATCTGAATGAGATACTTTTAACTAAATATAATGAAGCTGAAAGCTATGGTACTGTGCATATTATTGCTGCAACCAAAAAAATGGTTTCAGAATCCAATCAAATATTACATAAAGAACTACGCAAAAATGACATATATATAAAAGCTGTACCTGAGTTTAGGCTCAATGACAGCGTTATATACAAAAAGAACAATAAGCAGTTAGGTTTAGTTAATGGCAGTACAGGAATAATTGTCTCAGATGGAAATGGTGATGATATTGACTTAGTTGTCGATTTCGATATTGAGGGTAAAACAGCATTAAGATTTGATCAGGTAAAAAATACCTTTAGAGGGGACTATATTTTACAGCATGCCTATGGACTGACATGTCATGCCGCGCAAGGAAGTGAATTTGATATAGTCATAATCATCCTTCAACAATCTGAGTATATTGAAAGAAGTTGGTTATATACTGCGATCACCCGTGCTAAAAAAAGAGTTATTATCCTTACAAAAGAAAATGTAATTCAACAAATAATAGATAGAGGTTTTGCATTTGAAAAAATAAACTCAGGACTATATTTATGACCTAAACGAAGTAAATAAAGGCATTGAATATTCATGCTATATCAATCGGTACTGTTTTTATGTACAGCTTGTTGCTCAGATGATAAACTAAAATTAATCTTATCTTAAATCTATTTTAAATCTATTTTAAATGTAGCGGTATAGTCAATGGTTGAGGAAAGTTACCGACAAAAGAAGCTCATTCATGTGGATATGGATGCTTTCTATGTAAGCGTTGAAATTCGTGATAACCCCAAATTGAAAGGTCTACCTGTTGCTGTTGGCGGAAAATCTGATCGCAGAGGAGTTATAGCAACATGTAATTATGAAGCCAGAAAGTTTGGTGTTCGTTCTGCTATGGCAACTGCAAATGCTCTTCGAGAATGCCCACAGCTAGTGATAGTGCCTGGTCGAATGAATGTTTATAAGGAAGTTAGCCAGCAAATCCGAGAAGTTTTTGAGCGCTATACAGATTTAATTGAACCCCTCTCATTAGATGAAGCTTATTTGGATGTTACCGAGTGTGATATTTTGCATGGCTCTGCAACGTTAATTGCCCAAGAAATTCGTCAAGAAATATTTAAAAAAACCGGACTAACAGCTTCTGCTGGAATTGCCCCCGTTAAATTTTTGGCCAAAGTAGCCAGTGACGAAAACAAACCTAATGGTCAATTTGTTATTACACCAGATGATGTCATACCGTTTATTGAAAAAATGTCATTAAAAAAGATATCCGGGGTAGGTAAAGTTACGTTGAAAAAACTCAATGACATTGGTTTATATACAGGCCAAGATATCAGAAATTCAAGCGAAATATTTTTGGTCAATCATTTGGGTAATTATGGCAATGTACTCTGGAAACGTTGCCAAGGAGTTGATGAAAGGAGTGTTGAAACTTCGCGAATTAGAAAGTCGGTAGGGGTAGAAAGGACCTTTAATGAAGACATTACCGAAAATGATGAGCTTAAAGAATTGATGAATGAAAAATTAATTCCTGAATTAATTAAGCGTTCTGAAAAGCACTTAGAAACACGGAATATTTCAAAGTTAGGTGTGAAGGTTAAATTTAGTGACTTTGTTCAAACTACGAAGGAGCTTAAGCACAGCACTATGGACGTAAAAGTATTTGAAGCTCTCCTAGAGGAAGCTGTTTCTCGTGGTAATGGTAAAGCAATCAGATTACTAGGTGTCCATATAGGATTAAACGAAACTAGCGATGAAGCGGTTGACCAGTTAGAACTATTTAGTTAATAGCTATCTTTACGTCACTCTCAAAAATAGATTTAGGTTTCGCGCAGCGGGTTCTGAATTATTTTTGTGAGTTAGCAAGCGCAGCGCGTTAGGGTCACTTTGTTTGAATAATAGGCTTTAGAGTTATTGGTGTCATTAAATATGCAATGTTAAGTTCCAAGATAAAATCATTTTAATATAAATGTTCCGTACCTCTCGCAAACAATTCATATTATAAATACAGATATTAAAAATCAAGTATCCTTATCTTCGGCATAAGACAAAGAAAAGTGGTCAAAGCAAACTCTAGAAAAGCATTTTTGACAATAATCTACCGTTAATATTAAGTCTTTTTCGTGAATTGTTGCATCCCCGCATTTATGCTCAATGCAAATGAACTCATTAAATTCAGCGCTGCTTTTACTTACTTTTAAATCGCATGCATCGCAAATAAGTTTTGTTACTTCTTGTTTAAATTCCTTCATAAGAACCTCCGCATGATTACATTCAAATATTAAAACTAATATCACCTGATGGTAAGCAATAAATTGAAATAGATCAAATCAAAATGATAATACCTAAATGATACTATCATTTTAATTGCAAGTTACTCTGATTAGAATTACAGTGTTATTTAATAAACATAAAAATAATGTTGAATGTCATTTGGTAGATTTAACAAATATCAATTATGCACAGCGTGAGCGCCTTGCGTTCATTGATTTTTGCTTGCAATTTTTCGGGCAAATATCGCGTGCAGACCTCGTTAATCACTTTAAAACGGGATTAGCATCATGCTCTCGCGACTTAACTTTGTATCGGGAAGTTGCGCCCGATAATCTCAATCTAAAGCACGAAACCAAGCAGTATTACCGTACCTCAGAATTTAATCCTGTCTTTGAACATAATCCTGAAGCAACGCTAAATAGTTTATGCCGAGGTTTTGGTGATGGTTTTTCTAATGGAATTACACCGTCAGATGTTTGCATTGATGCAACAAGATTAATTCATCCAGACTCGAATGTTATCGCAACAATAATGCGTGCGATCAATAACAGACAAGCTATCTCATGCAATTATATTTCATTGTCGTCTGGTGAAACAAAGCGTGTTCTGGTGCCGCACAGTTTGGCAAATAACGGGCAGCGCTGGCATGTTCGTGCTTTTGATAAAAAGAATAAAGGCTTTAGAGATTTTGTTTGTACACGGTTACAAAACGTAACTGAAATTGAAAAGCCAATAGCGACAATACAATCAAAAGAATTTGATAAGCAGTGGAACAACATTCATAAAATTACTTTAGTGCCTCATTCCTCTATAAAGCATTTTAAAGCAATAGAACTCGATTATGCGATGGTAGGTGGAAAAATAGAATTAAGTGTACGAGAAGCGCTTTTAGGTTACTTAATGAGGCAATGGAACGTAGATTGCTCATTAGAAAGTACATTGGTTGGCGAGCAGCATCAGCTTAGGCTCAACAACATAAACGAATTACAGGGAATTGATAGTTTGTCGATTGCGCCTGGTTACAATATTTTAAAAGGATAATTACCCACATGGCAACAGCTAAAACAACAATCGCGAAAAAGAGTAAAGCAAAAGAACTAGGTTTTGAAGAGTCACTTTGGGATGCAGCGAATAAGCTGCGTGGTAGTGTTGAGTCAGCAGAGTACAAACATATTGTTCTAAGTCTTATTTTCTTAAAATTCATCAGTGATAAGTTTGAAAAACAACATGCTAAATTAATTGAAGAAGGCATGGCCGACTATGTTGATATGGTTGAGTTCTACGCTAAAGATAATGTGTTTTATTTGCCTGAAGATGCACGCTGGTCATTTATTCAAAAGCAAGCAAAGCAAGATGACATCGCAGTAAAAATTGATACAGCACTGCATACCGTTGAAAAGAATAACGTATCCCTTAAAGGCGCATTGCCAGACAACTACTTTTCTCGTTTAGGGCTTGATAGCAGTAAATTAGCCGCCCTTATTGATACCATTAATAATATCGACACTGTTGCTAACGAATGTGACATGACCGAAGAAGATTTGGTTGGTCGTGTTTATGAATACTTTTTAGGTAAGTTTGCCGCTAACGAAGGTAAAGGCGGTGGTGAATTCTACACACCAAAATCTATTGTTGCGCTTATTGCTGAAATGATCGAACCGTACAAAGGCAAAATATATGACTGCTGCTGTGGTAGTGGCGGTATGTTTGTACAGTCGTTAAAGTTTATCGACAGCCACAATGGAAATAAAAAAGACATTTCCATTTACGGGCAGGAATACACTAACACCACCTATAAACTAGCTAAAATGAACTTAGCGGTACGAGGTATTTCTGGAAACTTAGGTGATGTAGCGGGAGATACCTTTTTTAAAGATCAACACCCTGATTTAAAAGCAGATTTTATAATGGCGAACCCACCCTTCAATCAGAAGCAGTGGCGTGCAGATAATGAATTAGTGGATGATCCTCGTTGGTCAGGTTATCCAACGCCATCAACAGGTAATGCCAACTACGCTTGGATCATGCACATGATTTCAAAACTTAGTGAGAATGGCACCGCAGGCTTTGTTTTGGCCAATGGTTCTATGTCTTCGAATACGGGTAATGAAGGTACTATTCGCCAAAAAGTTATTGAAAATGATTTAGTAGATTGCATGATAGCTTTACCGGGACAACTTTTCTACACCACTCAAATCCCTGTTTGTTTATGGTTTATTACCAAAAATAAAAAAGAAGACACTGATCGTGGCTATCGTAATCGCGAAGGTGAAACGCTATTCATTGATGCGCGTGAAATGGGATCAATGATTAGCCGTACCAACAAAGAACTGACCAATGATGATATTGCTGATATTGCTCGAACTTATCATGCATGGCGTGGTGAGGAAAAAGATGGAAGCTATGAGGATAAGGCTGGCTATTCAAAATCAGCCACATTAGAAGAAATTAAAGCCAATGACTTTGTATTAACACCGGGCCGTTATGTTGGTGCCGCTGAAATTGAAGATGATGGCATTCCGTTTGAAGTCAAAATGAAAGAGCTTAGCCAAACCCTTTACAGCCAAATGGAACAGGCCGAAGTGCTAGATAAAGTGATTCGTCAAAACTTGGAGGTACTGGGTTATGGCAGATAGATTTGATTCATTGGAATCAATGTGTGAATTGATTGTTGATTGTCCGCACTCAACTCCTAAATGGACAGATGAAGGTGTAATAGTTTTACGAAACCAGAATATACGTAATGGTGTTTTAGAGCTTAGTTCTCCTAGCTACACAAATGAAGAAGATTACCAGAAACGAATTAAACGAGCTGTTCCTCAGGCAGGGGACATCGTTTTTACTCGCGAAGCACCAATGGGTGAAGTTTGCCTAATTCCAGATGGCTTAAAGTGCTGTTTGGGGCAAAGACAGGTTTTACTGAGACCTAAAAAAGGAATTTCTGGGGAATATTTATTTTGGGCACTTCAATCGTCACATGTTCAACATCAAATCTCATGGAATGAAGGAACAGGGACAACCGTTAGTAATGTTCGTATTCCAGTGCTTAAAGCTTTGCAAATACCACGTCATCCCGCAGATGAGGCTGAGGCTGCTAAACATCTTACTGTGCTAGCAAATAGAATTGAACTAAACCGCCAATACTACCAAACCCTAGAACAAATGGTGCAGACATTATTTAAAAGCTGGTTTGTTGATTTTGACCCAGTTATCGACAACGCCCTTGCTGCTGGTATTAATGTCAGCGACTTTGCTGAAGTACTAAAACAAAAAGCAGAGCAACGCAAACAAGCGCAACAATTACCAGACTTTAAAGTACTCCCTGATGATATCCGCGCATTATTCTCAAGTGAGTTTGAACAAAGTGAACTAGGGTGGATACCTAAAGGTTGGGATGTAAAGCCTGCAAATGAAATAGCTAATATCGCAATAGGAAAAACGCCTCCTAGAAAACAGCAGGAGTGGTTTAGTTCTCAGCGTGAAGGAAATGTGGTTTGGGTATCAATTCGTGATATGGGTGCAGAAGCTACTTTTATCGGTGATAGTAGTGAGTACTTAACGCCTGAATCAATCTCTAAATTCAATGTGAAAGTAGTACCCCAAGATTCAGTGATTTTAAGTTTTAAACTGACGTTAGGACGTGTGTGTATAACTAGTTGTGAATTGGCTACTAATGAGGCAATAGCTCACTTTGTAAGTCCGAAGTTTGGTTTAACTAAAGAATACGTTTATAGCTACTTAAAAACATTTAATTATGATTTGCTAGGTAGTACTTCATCAATAGCAACGGCAGTAAATTCAAAAATAATCAAAGAAATGCCTTTTCTTGTTCCTCCTGCAAGTATTATTAAAGAATATAATAAAATTATTGAAAAAGTATTTGATAAAAAGCAAAAAATATCTGAACAAAACAAAAATTTAGAAAAAATGAGAGATACATTATTACCCAAACTAATCTCAGGTGAAATAACAATAAACAAGGAAGTAGCGTAATGAGCCGTTGGCAAGAGCAATTTGATAATCATGCTGTTCATCAAACATTAGAACAAATAAGTGAATGGCTAAACATAGAACTAGATGATTTGAGTGATGGTGATATTAGTGAAATTCGTAGATTCAAAAATGTAATGGAGTTGCTCACCAAGTCAATTGGCGAATTGGATGTTGAATTGGTTTCAATACCGCAATTAGATGCATTAAACCAGCAATTAAGACATCAGAATATTTGGAATCAAATAAATAGTTTTAGCTCAAATGGTAACGTGCAGCATATCGCTAATGCTAATAATAATTTAGGTCCCGTAACTCAATACTTAACATGGCTTGTACCTTACACAAAAGCTCAAGGCCATAATGAAACTATTAGTTCACTACAAAATTCTGTAGATCAAACTGTTAATGCTTTAGCTAAAAAGAAAGAAACATTGAGTGAAGAATTAACCAACTTAACTGGTAAAGTTGAAGAGTTAACTAAACAAAAAACTCAGCTTGAAACAACAATAGAGCAACGCAGAATAGAAGTTGATCAACAAATATCTCAATGGCAGCAACAGTTCTCAGATGCCCAAGAGAAGAGAACAGAAAGCTATAACAACTGGAAAACTCAAGTTGATACAGAAATTCGAGGAAAAACAGAAGATTTAGTTAGCACAACACGTGATGAAGTAGAGTCTCTTGAAACTAGCACCACCGATAATTTAGAACAGATTCACAAAGATGCAACGGAAAAACATGAAGAAATAAAAGAGCTTTTTCAGTTAGCATCTGGAGACAGTATTTCTGGCGGTTACTCACAATTTGCAGATAAAGAGAGATTTCAATCTAATTTATGGCGAACATTTGCGATAGGCTTTATCTGCATTACAGCATGGTGGATTTTTAGTGCTTACAAAAACATTAACGCACTGCCAGAACCAGTTGTTAGTCATCAGGTAACAATTGCAGTGAACGCAGCCACTGCCACAAAAGATTCAACAGCTAAACTAAAAGCTGATAATAAATTACCTATAAAAGTTGCTACTAAACAGTTTGACTGGCATAAGTTTTTATTGAGCTTCTCATTAACGGGGGTATTGCTGTTTGGTGCAGCCTATTCTGGGCAACAGTCTAATCGGCATCGTGAAAATGAAAAAAGAATGCGTTGGTTTGCATTACAAATCAAAGCACTTGATCCATACATTAATTCTCTTGAGCCAGAAGATCAAAAAGAGCTTAAGAAAACATTGTCTGAGAAATTTTTCAATGGTGCTCACGAAGTAGAAAGCCAAAGTGGATTAATTGATGAACACGCAATTGGAGTTGTAGCAAAAGCTATAACTGATGCAATAAAGGCGGCCAAGGCATAAAGTAAAAGGGATTTTTATGAAATTTACAGAAGCACAGCTAGAAGCGGCTATTATTGAATTGCTAGGTGAACAAGGTTTCCCCTATGTAGCAGGCAGTGATATTGAACGTGTTAATACTGAAGTATTAATTAAGGGTGACTTGCGCCAATTCTTATTTGCAAAGTATGTTGAAGATAATATCACCAGTGGTGAGATTGATTCGATTGTTAAGCAAATTGAATCTTTGCCAGCCAGTGATTTATACGACAGTAACAAAACCTTCTGTAAATGGTTAAGCGATGGTTTTTTACTGAAAAGAGAAGATCACAAGCAGAAAGATCTCTATATCCAACTTGTCGATTACACCAATGTTGTTCAGTCAATGCTTCCACATCTAGCGCCTGATCTAGTTCAAGATGTAGAACTACTGCAAGTTGCAGAACCTAATAAAGCTTATTTAACCAAAAATAATATCGACAGTAACATTTATAAAATCGTTAACCAGCTAGAAATCGAAGGCGTTGACGGTGAAAAGCGCATTCCTGATGGCATCTTATATATTAACGGTATACCTGTGGTTGTGTTTGAGTTTAAGAGCGCTATTCGTGAAGAAGAGGCATCTATTCATGATGCTTACGTGCAATTAAATACACGCTATCGCAGAGATATCCCTTCTTTGTTTGTTTATAACTCCTTCTGTGTAATCAGTGATGGCGTAAATAACAAGATGGGCGGCTTGTATGCGCCTTATGAATTTTTCTATGCTTGGCGTAAAGTCACAGGCAATGAATCAATAGAAAAAGATGGCATTAATTCACTGCATACTATGTTGCAGGGGCTGTTTAATAAAGCACGCTTACGCGATGTTATCCGCAATTTCGTCTTTTTCCCTGATACCTCAAAGGCTGAAATAAAAATTGTGTGCCGCTATCCACAGTACTATGCGGCTAGAAAGCTCTATCAAAGTATTAAAACCAGCAGAAAGCCTGAAGGTGATGGTAAAGGTGGTACGTACTTTGGTGCTACAGGTTGTGGTAAAAGTTTCACTATGCAGTTTTTATCACGTTTATTGATGAAAAGTGTTGATTTTGAAAGCCCTACTATCGTGCTAATCACCGATAGAACCGACCTTGATGATCAGTTGTCGCAACAATTTACTAACGCCAAAAACTATATTGGTGACCAAACGGTTATTACCGTTGAAAGCCGCGAACATTTACGTGAATTACTACAAGGCCGTAATAGTGGCGGTGTGTTCTTAACGACTATTCATAAGTTTACTGAAGATACTAAAGTACTTACTGATCGAAGTAATGTTATTTGTATTTCAGATGAGGCGCATCGCAGCCAAACGAATCTTGATCAAAAAGTTAGTGTTACTGATAAAGGCGTTAAAAGAACTTATGGTTTTGCTAAGTACTTACATGACTCATTACCTAATGCGACTTATGTTGGTTTTACGGGCACACCTGTAGATGCAACGCTAGATGTTTTTGGTCAGGTAGTTGATAGCTACACCATGACTGAATCAGTTAAAGATGAAATAACAGTACGTATTGTGTATGAAGGCCGTGCAGC
>TARA_R110000737_G_scaffold347768_1_pt1 | contig 17008 bp, 19 predicted proteins | sample TARA_R110000737 | Tara Oceans TARA_R110000737 (sample SAMEA4398027) | marine metagenome | biome: Polar Biome; feature: [SRF] surface water layer (ENVO:00010504); material: water (ENVO:00002006), including particulate matter (ENVO:01000060) such as... | depth 5 m
GTTCAACGTGGCGTCGTTGGTTATCCTGGCTATCCTGGCTGTTATGCTTAACCTGTGGCTTATTCCGCTCTATGGCATTGATGGAGCAGCCTGGGCCTCTGCCATTTCTCTCTTCATTTACAATTTGGTGAAGATGATTTTTGTTTGGGTGAAACTCGGCGTTCAGCCATTCACATGGAAAAATGTGGGGATGCTGGTCATTTCAGGCATGGTGCTCGTTGCGGGTACCTACCTTCCTATATTTTCAAATGTATTTTTGGATATTTTCGTCCGGTCCGCAATGATCACAATCTTATTTGGCGGAGCCGTTTTACTTTTTAGAATTTCGCCGGATGTGAATGAGTTGGTAAAGGTGGTTTGGGGTAGGTTTAGGAAGTAACTCACCGTCAGAAAACGGATATAGCAAAAGAAGAATCCGTGGTTTGAAAAAGAGCTAATCCCGGAGCCAGGAAATCACGTTTACCAACTGTTGACTTAACCTTTAAAGAAAGTGAACGCCCTACCACTATTTGACTATATCGCCAGGTATATAACTCTTACCGTAGAAGAGCAGCATTTGATGCTGGCCAATATCAATCAGAGGCGGTATCTAAAAGGACAGTACGTCGTGCAACAAGGCGACATTTGCCAATTTGAAAGCTTTGTGTTATCAGGCTGTCTGAAGTCATTTTATGTAGATCCGGACGGACACGAGCATATTGCCATGTTCGCAATAGAAAACTGGTGGGTCGCCGATTTGGGTAGCTTTATCAAGCAAAAGCCTGCCGACTACAACGTACTTTGTTTGGAGACTACTGAGCTTATCCAAATCCATCATGAGAAGCTAGAAGAGCTTTACCAAAAAATCCCATCACTCGAACGATTCTTCCGGATCATTATTCAAAACGCCTTTGTGGCCTCGCAAGATAGGATAGTGCAAAGTATGAGCGTTCCTGCTAAGGAGAGATACCTGACTTTTAGAAAAAAATATCCTCTAATAGAGCAACGTGTGCCTCAATATATGATTGCTTCTTACCTTGGTATCACCAAGGAGTTTCTCAGCAAAATCAGAAGTCAGCTTATCCATGAACAATAGATATTAATCTAGTTCAACCTCCCTTTTTAATCTGGTTTATTCTCCCCCAGCATCTCAGGTCGGAACTTTGTGTCACACAAAAACACAAAGTAATATGTCAACATTGTTAGAAAAGATTAGTGACCTGAACGACCTGGTTCTTCAGGGTAAGGCCATGGAAGCCTTTGAAAGGTACTACCATGAAGATGTAGTAATGCAGGAAAACGAAACGAAGCCCACTGTGGGCAAGGCCGCCAACAGAAAGCGGGAAGAAGAGTTTTTCGCAGCAATCACAGAGTTTAGAGGGGCGAAACCGCTTAAGGTTGCTGTTGGTGAAAGCGTGACCATGGTGGAATGGCACTACGATTACACCCACAAAGACTGGGGAACCAGAACCTACACCCAGATATCTGTGCAGGAATGGCGGAACGGCCAAATCGTACTTGAGAAATTCTACTACGGGGTTTGAAAAGGAAGCAATCATGATCAACAAAATTTTTAAAACCCCCGATACATGGGAGCCTTTCGTTTTGAGAGTGCTACTTGGTCTTGTCATTTTTCCTCATGGCGCCCAAAAGCTTTTTGGCTGGTTTGAGGGTTATGGCTTTGATGGAACGATGACCTTCTTCACCGAAATTGTTGGAATACCTTGGGTGCTCGGCTTTCTGGTGATCCTATTAGAAGCACTAGGCTCTATTGTTCTGCTGGCCGGTTTTGCTACGAGAATTTTGGCTGCCTCCTACATTTTGCTTGCGATAGGAATTGTTACGACCTCTCACTTGCAACATGGTTTTTTTATGAACTGGTATGGAAATCAGCCTGGAGAAGGGATTGAGTTCTTCATCCTGTGGGTAGCAATAAGTACTGCACTGCTCCTTTCCGGAGGTGGTAGATACTCTGTTGACAAGTGCTTATCCGGCGTACTACCTGAGCAAGCCCATTCCTTTTAAAAGGTAGATGCTGGCTTTGAGACTGACGAATCACAACCAGCATCTACAAATTTTACCAAAGCCCCAGCTCCCACGGGTACACAAAAAGGTAGTGGCTAATCACGACGAGCATGTACATCCTGAAAAATCGGTTCTGCCTGAAAAAGACCGATAGAGATAGAAGAGCTGCCAACACGAACCCATTGAATACCCAACCGTTGGCCGCTGTGACGAAGAAGCCTGCTGCAACCAAGGCCCATACGGAAGAGACAGCCGTAATAAATGCGGTGGCGGCCAGGGAGATAGCCTTTTGTTTGCCATTCTCTACTCCCATATGGGTCGCAATAAATCCAGCTACTGGCCAGAACAATACGGTTAGCACCCCTCTTGCGTTTATATCAAGGAAATCAACCAGGGCTGGTAGCATAAAAACAATCAAGCTAAAGGACAACCCAAGAGAAAAGATTACGCCTGGCTTTTCCTCAGCCTTCAGATATTGCCAGCTTATGGCATGGAAATGAAGCCCGGCAGAAGCAATGGTAATAACCAGCAATATTCGAGACACAAAATCTTCGTACCCCAACGTCAGCGAAGGCATTCTCAACACAAATACTGCTGCAAATAATATGAAAATAAATCTTTCAATAGCTGGCGTATACCTTTCGTGAAGCCAGGGCAACAGATAATTTTCGTTGCCTCTCAGGTAGAAAAAAGAAATGGAGTAAGATAAACACAGTGCCACCACTGCCATTGTCCTCAGCTCAATAGCTCCTGGCAGGTGCAGGATTTGAAAAGTAAATGAAGCCAGAAACAGCAGCACTCCCACCAGGATTGCTACAAGCAGCCACGCTCCCCTCTTTTCTTTATTAGCTATCATTCCAAACGTAGATCCGCTAATCAACGCAAGCGCAATGGCTATAAATGATCCGATTAGCATTTGCCCGGCACCGGGAAACTTCATCAGTTTAAATACCGATCCTGCGAAAAGCAGGAAAAAAGAAAGGTAGGCAAACCACTTCGAGAGCGATTCTCTTTTGTTCATTGTTTCCATGGTTTCTAATTGTATCGTTTGAATTTGTTTTGGAGGTAGTTCCTTAGTGATCGCCAGCCAGGCAGCATCAAAAGACTGCCCGAATGCTATCAGCTTTTCTATGTCGCAGCTGACATGATCAAGCATCTCATCCTGCAGGGGCTTGTAGGTCATACCCTGGCGGGCAAGGTAGTCTCTGATGGCCTGAAGCTGCTCTTTGTTCAAGCCCCCCATATCTCCAGGCTTATGTTAGGTGCAGGTAGCAGTATGTTTTTCAATGTTTCCGTGAATTTTTGCAATTCCGACACTTTTACTTTTGCCAGCTCCACTCCCTGTGGCGTAAGCGAATAGTACTTTCTGGCACGCCCGTCCACCACCTCGGTTTCGGCAACCAGCAACCCCTCATTCTCCAACTTGTAAAGAACGGGGTAAAGAGCACCATAGGTCAGTTTGATCTCGCTTGCTGAAAGCTCCTCCACTTTCTGGCTGATCTCATACCCATACATTTGCTTGTTTTCGGCAAGGAGTTTCAGAATAATGGTCTTCAGCGTGCCTTTTATAAATTCAGATGATGACATTGTTATATATTTAATTTTCTTAAACATATGCGATTGAAAATTAAAACACAAGTACTACGCCTATATTTCGGCACTAGACTATCATTAGGGAGCTCCAAAAAGGACACATCTTCAATTACCTCTGGTCCGTCGCCTCTCTGGTAGTGTTCATCGAAACAACGGTTACCAGGCATTCTGGAGGGGTATAAACGATCAAAACAAACAATCTATACTATGAACTGGCTAACGAAACTTTTCTCAAAAAAATCAAATAACCAACTGGTGATGAAATTCTCAAAGCAAGACAATCTCTGGTTGGTAATGAAGGGATACGATATTCTTTACATTGGTGACGAGCCGCAGTGTAATGCTTATATGTGGAATCACATTTCGAAATAATTTGCCCTTAAAATAAAATAGTCAGCCTTTTGTTGGCTATCGATCTGGTTAATTGGTTTGAAGCCCATACCTGCCCTTCGGGGACTAACAGGTATGGCTTTTTTGTTTTTGTTGCTCATCCAAATGATGTCAGTCAGCTTGAGCAATTCTTTTTCTGGTCGATCGTGTTGCCGCATGGGTCTGTCGATGGCAAATTCCACTTCATCGAAACGTCACTTACTTCTGTTTTGCATACTGTATTAATAGGCAAATCAACTACTAAATGATATGTCGTGGCTACCCGCAGTTCTTACGAAGATATTAAAGCCAAAAAGTGAACTTAGGCTGAAGTATTCAAAGGATGACAATGTATGGCTTGTGATGAAGGAGCACTCGATCCTGTTTATGGGAGACGAAATGCAATGCAACATTTACTTGCGAAATTTCGCTCGGAAGTGACATCTTCATAATTGGAACTCTAAACCGGGTGCTCTTTAACCAATGCAGGCTTTGAACCCAGCCCCGGCTTGGTGCCTAAACAGCCAGGTAGATTTAGTTTTCCGGAATTACTTATCTGAAAAACACAAAAAATAATTTTAATAGTACCAATTTTTACTACGTCGTCTCATATCCCAGCTCTATCGACACCTGCTTCCTATTCGTCGAAACAAAATTTCTCGCTCCCTTTTCCTCCGTATAATTGAATAACCAAACAAAAAAAATATCATGAACTGGTTTTCAAAAGTGCTCGCTCAGGTGTCAAAATCAAAGGATCAGCTTACTCTGAAATTCTCAAAGGACGACAATACCTGGTTGGTAATGAAAGAATACTCGATCATGTTTATTGGAAGCGAAACAGCGTGTAATACATATATGAGGAATTTTGCTTCGAAGTAAAATCCTCGTTGAAGAAATCTTTAGCTGACCAACGACGGCTATCGATCTGGTTTATTAGTTTGGAGTCCATGCCTGCCCTTCGGGGATCAACAGGTGTGGGCTTCTTTTTTTTATACACATGATGATAATCATAAAAAGAAATTTCTCTGCTCTTTATACTTGCATCAGTATTTGAAAAAGCGGCAAGCAATGAAGCAGGATATTGCATCCAGATCAGACATCGAAAAACTGGTTGACCAGTTCTATAGCAAAGTCAGAACCGACGGTACGATAGGTTACATTTTCACCGACATAGCTGCACTTGATTTTGCCAGGCACATGCCCACCATGTATAAGTTTTGGGAGACCACCCTGCTGGGAATAATGTCTTACAAAGGCAATCCGATGTCGGTGCATATCCAACTGGACAAGAAAGAGCAGTTGAAAAAAGAACACTTCGACCGCTGGCTGGAACTATGGACAGCCACTGTGGACGACCTCTTCGAAGGACCAAAGGCAGAAGAGGCCAAGACGAGAGCCTCCCAAATCCGCTACCTCATGCAATACAAAGTGGAACAAAGCAGGTAATTACCTAGCCTCTGAAATTATTTAGTGTGTGGATCACTCTTTGCACTTCATCATCAGTTAGCTCGGGAAACATAGGAAGGGAAAGAATGCTGCTTTTTTCAGACGAACAAACAGACAGCCCCTCAGGGTCTTTTCTGAACGACCGGTATGGGGAAAGTTCGTTAATAGGGGCTGGATAGTGAATAGCAGCACCTACACCACCACGATCTAAGTGTCGGATCAGGTTTTCCCTGTCGTCAGTTTGAAAGACATATTGATGAAAAACGGCATAGTCTGGATCGCCCATGTGTGGCAAGCGGTACATTGACCTGTCGAGACCATACATATAGTGGGTGGCGATGGATCTTCGTCTTGTATTCCACTGATCGAGCAAAGGAAGCTTCGATCTCAGAAAAGCTGCCTGAAGCTCATGCAGCCGACTGTTTCTGCCTGCCACTTTATGTGCATCCCGTGCGGGCTGTCCATGATTGCCCACCAGCCGAACTGTAGCCGCATATTCGTCGTTGTTGGTAACAACTGCACCACCATCGCCCAGGCAGCCCAGGTTCTTGGTGGGGTAAAAGCTAAAGCAGCCAAAGTCTCCAATGGTACCTGCATTTTTCCCCTGATAAACAGCTCCATGCGCATGGGCACAGTCTTCGATCAATACCAGCTTATGTGCGTCTCGTATTTCCAATAATTCATTCAGGTGCGCTGGCTGCCCATACTGATGCACGACAATAATGGCTTTTGTTGTCTTCGAAATGCACCTTTGAACTGACGCCGGATCGATGGTGTATTCTCCGGGAAGGGCGTCAGCGAAGACAGGCGAAGCCCCCACATTGATGACCGATTCCGCTACGGAAACCCAAGTATTGGCAGGAACAATTACTTCGTCACCGGCCTTTATACCCGCAGCCTTCAATGCCAGCTCCAGGGCGTCGGTGCCATTGCCGCAGCCAATACAGTGCTTCACGCCCAAATACTCTCCAAACTCCTTCTCAAACGCTTTAACCTCCTCGCCAAGAACAAACCAGCTTTTGCTCAGCACCCTGTCATAAGCCTCGTCAAGAGCGGGTCTCAGCTTCTGATGTTGTCGGCTGATACTAAAATGTGGTATATAGGTCGCCTCAGACATTATTCTGCAGGAAGATTTTTCAATAAAAACTGCTTAACATTTCCGCCCATAACGAGGGCAATATCTTCTTTTGACATACCCAAGTCAATGAGTTCATCTACAATAAGCGGCAGGCCAGTCACATCAAAATGCGTTTTCACCGCTCCGTCGAAATCGGAACCGAGTGCAACATGCTCAACACCAATGAGGTCTGCCGTATATTTGATGGCTTCTGCTGTCGCCTGGGCGCCACTACCGCAAACAGCCTGCTCAAACATGGCAATCCCAACCAGGCCTCCTCCGTTGGCAATTCCCTTCAAATGCTCATCTGAAAGGTTTCGCACATTGTTGCAAGTTCCCTTCACTCCGGTATGCGACACTATCAAAGGTCGGGTGGCCATCGCCAAGATGTCGTCAATCAGCGCCGGGGCGGCATGGGATACGTCGATGGTGATACCCAGTTGTTCCATTCTCTTCAGCGCCTTTTGTCCGAACGCCGTAAGTCCACCCTTTTTAATCCCGTGTGCAGAACCGCCCAACTCATTGTCAAAAAAATGAACCGGACCTATCATCCTCACCCCAGCCTCAAACAGCTTGTCGACGTTGGCCAACTCGCCTTCCAGCGCATGTGCTCCTTCTATCCCAAGGAATCCGGCAGATAAGGACTTGTCATGCTCACGGTCGTCAATAAACTTTTGCAAGTCGGCACTACTCGTTATTACCCGAAACTGTCCACCCGACGCCCTGGCCAGTGAGTACAGGTAGCCGCTTTGAACAAGCGCCCTTTTCAGGAGGTTAAAAACTGGGCGACCCTGCGCCAGGCTTAGTAGCGTGATATTGTCTGTATCGCTCCCGTTGGCCTCAAAGTTCATGTTTTTTGGCGTCTTGGTCACAATAGTGAACGCCTGCAGTGCCACATTTGCTTCTTTCATTCTGGGGAAGTCGACATGCCCATAGCTATGCTTGTCGGTTAAATCCCTATCCCAAAGCAGCGCATCACAATGAAGGTCGGCTACAAAATCAAGGTCACTATAAAGATCGCTCGCTGCCGCACTTACCTTGTAGGGAGGAGCCAGCACTATGGTGTTCATTTTCCTGTCCACAACGGATGGTGCTATAAGTCTGAAAAGCACGTATCCTGTTATCAGAACCGCAGCAGCTACCATTACAAAAAGTTTAACTATTCTCATCAAGACAGCTTTTAGACCTTACCGTGTGTCAATATACCAGTCCGAAAAATTCATTTCCCTTTTGGTACAAAAATTTCAAACAACTTGTTTGAAAGCTTCATAGCGAGGCTCCTCCTGGCATATTTGTCAAAGTGCTTAGGTGCAAATGGTCGGTCAGTTTTGAAATCAGCAAATTGTTTCTCTAACGCTCGCCTGACTCCAACCTTGTCGTTGAACCCAAGACATGCACCTGCCCCCGTATCCTCAATGATTTTGGCAACATCTCCGGCAGAATCACCGATAGCCAAAATCGGCCGCTTCGCCTCCAGGTATTCAAAAAACTTTCCTGGTATGTGTCCTTTTGCGTTGCCAGAGTCATTCATTACCAGCAATTGAACTGTGCTGGTTTTCATCGCCCTTCTTGCACTCCCATGCGACAGGTAGCCATCAACAACAAGCTTACCCTTCAGCTCAGGAAAAGCCTCGATAGATGCAATCACATGATCACTAAGAATACCTGCCAGGTAAATTTCCAAACCAGCAGCAAACTCCCTGTTTTCGACGCATAACTCCGAAAGCACCTCCCATAACACCAGAGGGTTTCTCATTTCATTGAGCATGCCAATATGTGCAAGCCTAAATTTTCCACCTGGCACCGTCGGCTTTTCACTTTCCATAGCATGCTCGTCGTATCCATTCGTTAATACAAACGTTTTAGTGGCACCCAATCGGCTAAAATCGGCCGCCCAGGCATTACTTACCGTTATGAGCAAATCACAGTTTTTGATTACCTTTTGTTCGAGAAAACTGTGACGTTTACGAGCCCACCCTTTCACCCCAAGCTTGTCGAGAATGTCCCATTGTGACCAGGGGTCTCTGAAGTCGGCTACCCACTTTACTCCCGTCTTTTTTTGGAGCTTCATGCCAATCAAATGCATACTGTGCGGAGGCCCCGTGGTGATGATCAGGTCAATTTTATTGCTCTTAATCATTGGAGCCAGAAAGCGAACCGACGGTCGGACCCAAAAGACTCTGGGGTCGGGAATGAAAAAGGTAGCTCTGGCCCAAATAAGGAATGTATCAAGAAAGCCTTTCTTCTTTTTCTCAAGCACTTGCCCCTGCCTGGGCTGTCCGTCCTTACCGAAATATTTTAGTGGCTCCCAAATCGGAAACTTCCAAACCTCCAGATTGTCAGCTACTTCCCTCATCAGCGTGTCATCTTTGAGGCTGAATGCCGGATTTTCCGGAGTGAAAATGATAGGCTCTACACCAAATTCCGGAAGGTGACTGGAAAGTTTGAGCCATCTCTGAACACCCCCTCCAGCGCTCGGGGGCCAATAGTAAGTAACTATCAATGCTTTCAGTTTTTTCATCCCGGCTAGGCTAAGAATAAGCAAACATACAAAAAGAGACCATTGGCCATTTCAAGATTAATAGTAGATTTGCCACGCATTAGCGAAAAGCGTTAGAAATTTATCTTTTTGTGCCTACCTTAGAATGTTAGAAGTCTCTGCTTTTCACAAGGTTGGCGAGCTAAGCGCAAACAAATGGTTTTTTAATGAAGAAAATAGCTGTATTTACTTCGGGTGGTGATGCACCTGGCATGAATGCTTGTATAAGGTCTGTTGTTAGAAGTGCTCTTTATCATGAACTTGAGATCTACGGAATCAAGTATGGTTATAATGGAATGATCGAGGGTGACATCTATAAAATGAAGTCCTATTCCGTTAGCAACATCGTTCAAAGGGGCGGCACGATACTCAAATCGGCCAGAAGCAAAGATTTCATGACCAAGGAAGGTCGCAAGAAGGCCTATGAGCAGCTTTCGTCGAGGGGAATAGAAGGCCTGATTGCCATTGGTGGAGACGGTACCTTTACTGGTGCTAATATATTCTTTGAGGAGTATGGCATCCCGGTGGTGGGTGCGCCAGGCACAATTGATAACGACTTATTTGGTTCTGACTACACTATTGGCTTTGATACAGCGGTAAACACTGCACTCGAAGCCATTGACAAGATAAGAGATACGGCCATGTCGCACGACAGGGTCTTTTTTATAGAAGTAATGGGACGGCATTCAGGCTACATTGCTATCCAGTCAGGCATCGGTGGCGGTGCCGAATTGGTAATGGTGCCTGAAACTTCTACTACCATCAACGAAGTCATTAATACGCTTCAAAAAGGTAAAGATGCCCAGAAGACCTCCTCCATTGTGGTGGTGGCCGAAGGAGGTGAGGAAGGCAATGCACATGAAATCGCTGCCAAAGTAGCGCCACATTTGCCAAAAGCTGACATACGGGTTTCCACGCTCGGTCACATCCAGCGAGGCGGTAACCCCACTGCTTTTGACAGGATTCTTGCTTCCAGACTAGGGCTGGCTGCAGTAGAGGGTCTTTTGAATGGTGAGAAAAATGTAATGGTAGGTATTATCGACAAGGAAGTGGTGTACACCAACCTGAAAATCGCCATTTCAAAATCGAAGCCACTCGATCAGGATCTGATTCGGCTCGTCGAAATCCTTAGCATCTAATTGTCATGGGCTTTTTACCCATCTTCCTGGCGCTTTCTCTCTTTCTCATGCTTTGGGGCATGGTGGTCAACCAGTTTCTTCGCTCTGAGAAAAAAAAGATACTCGCCTCGACCAGCGAATTCGGGCTTTCCGGAAGCCTAGAAGTGGTTGACCAGCAGCTGGCTTCAGAAGACTCGAAAGAGCTTAGAAGCCTGAGAGCACAGATGTTTCGTTACAACAAGCTGATTTCCAGCTTCCCCTACCGCATTGTGGCTACGCTAATGAAGTTGAGGAAGTTCTAAACGTTGAGGCCGTTCTCACGAAGCATTTTATACACTTCAGCGGTTGCCAGCCGGTCAAACCACTGAACCTCCGCATCTTTTCTAAACCAGGTCAGCTGTCTCTTTGCGTACCTTCGTGAGTTGCGCTTGAGCAGCCGAACGGCCTCTGCTTTGTCGTAGTTGCCTTCCAGGTAGCCGAACACCTCCTGATAGCCCAGCGTTTGCAGCGACTGGAGATGCCTGCTGCCAAAAAAAGACTCAGCCTCTTCAAAAAGACCGTTGGAGATCATTTGATCCATGCGCAGGTCGATGCGGTCGTACAACTGCTGGCGGTCTGCCGTAAGACCTATTTTGATAGTAGAAAACGGCCGCTCACTTTTGCTCTGCCGCATCCTGAAAGAAGAGAACGTTTTCCTTGTCGATTCAATGACCTCAGCCGCTCTCACAAGCCTCACAGGATTGTTTTTATCAACCTCTTGAAAAAACTCAGGGTCGTGCTCTTCAACGTATTTTCTCACTTCCGAAAGACCGTTTTCTGCCACATTCGCATTCCACTTCTCACGCACACCTTCTTTGATGACAGGCATTTCATCCATGCCATCGCACACCGCCCGCACATAAAGGCCCGATCCACCCACCATGATGGCTACGTCTCTCCCTTTGAAAACATCAGCCAGCACGGTCAGCGCATCTCTTTCGAACTGCCCGGCTGTGTACTCCTCAGTAATCGACAGGCTATTAACAAAATGATGTTTCACCAGTTCAAGCATAAAAGGCTCGGGTTTTGCAGTGCCAACCTCCAGCTCCCGGTAAAACTGTCTGGAGTCGGCCGAGACAATCTCAGTCGGGAGCTTTTTGGCCAGATCGAAAGCCAGGTCGGTCTTTCCAACGGCAGTTGGCCCCACTATTACAATCAGCTTTTTATCACTCCGACTCATTATTGGCATCCTTAAATCAGGCTCGTTTACTTATCTTTTTGCAATTTTATTAACTTTATGCAATACGTCGCCTGTTTGGCAGACTACCTTTGATGCATGATCAGCCTTGACAACAAAACTACGGAAGAATTACGGAAGGAGATCGAAAGGCTTAATGCTGAGCTTCGGATAGCACAATCACGGTTTAAAACGTCTATTGAAGACAGTAACGACATCAGCCTGCTGCTAAACAATGACATCATTGTCAACTGCAATGAAAAAGCTCTTGAGGTTTTCAAGGTTGGTAGCAAGGAAATTGTTGGAAAATCTATCTTTGAATTTTGTCCGAATTTTCAGGCCGATGGCAGCGCCTCTGCTGACAAGTTCCAACAAAAAATAAAACTGGCCCTGCTTGGCCTCCCCCAAAAGTTTGTTGGGGAAATTCAAAACTCCTCTGAAAAGGTCTTCTTTTCTAAAATAAAGCTATCGGCACTAACTGAAGAGAAAAACAACCACCTGCTTTGCACAATCAAGCTGGAGAACAAGGACGATGACGCCGACGTGTATTTTCTGGAATCGGAAAAGACGTTCCAATCTCTGGCCGACAATGCTCCTGTGCTGTTGCGAATGACCAATTCCAACAACTTCTTCTACTACTTCAGCAAGCAATGGCTCAAGTTTACCGGCAAGGAAGTAGAGGAAGAGCAAAACAATGGATGGATTGCCAACATTCACGAAGAAGACCTGAATGACGTGCTGGTTACCATGGACCTGGCTTTTAAGCGTCGCAAAAAATATGAGGTTACCTACAGGCTGCGGCGCTACGACAAGAAATATAGGTGGGTGCTTGATACCGGCATTCCGAGAGTAAGTAGCCTGGGTAAGTTCTCCGGCTATATCTCCGCCACTATAGACATTACCGAGAGGAAGCTGGCAGAAGAAGCCGAAAGCCGTGAAAAAGCTTTGTTGGAAAGCGAGAAAAAGCTGCAAAAATCGCTCAACCAGTCTAAAATTCTTTCGCTTACCACCAACAGCGAGGGCATTATTACATTTTGCAACGAAGCATTTTTGAAAGCCACCCGAAAACCAGCCGGGGATCTGATGGGCAAGAGTCTGTTTGAGGTGTTTCAGCCCTACGGCGGTGACAACGTAACCAAAAAAAGTTTCCGAACACTGGTAGAGAGAGAGGACTACACCGAGGCACTGACTGGCGTAATAACGCTGGATGGAGACGAAATCCTCATTATACGGTTCAGCTCCATTATACTTAAGAATGCCAAGGGCCAGGTTATTGGCATCACCATCGTTGGAGAAAATATTACAGAACGACGAAAGGTTCGACAAGAGTTAGAAAAGACCAACGCCCAGCTCAAAGAACTCTTCGACAATTCGAGCGACCTTATCCAAATTTTCACATCGGAAGGAGAATTCAGGTTTGTGAATGAAGCCTGGAAAACCAAACTCGGGTACAATGACGAAGAAATAAGCCAGCTGAGGCTTACTGATTTGATACCGAAAGACTACCAAAGCAGCACAGTTGAGAACCTGAACCAGATTGGGCGTGGGGAGCGGATCGAGAAGTTTGAAACTGTTTTTATCAGTAAGTTTGGTAAGAATATCTACGTTTCCGGGCGAGTCAACTGCACTATTCAGGATGGCAGCCCGACAGAGTTTAGAGGTATCTTTTACGACATCACCGAAAGGATACGTGCCGAAAAAGCGCAAAGTCTCTACTACAAAATTGCCAACCTGACGACCACCAGTAGCAATCTGGATGCGCTGTACCGCAACGTATTTGAGGAGCTTAACAAAATACTGAAGATTCAGAATTTTGCCATCAGTCTCAAAGATGAAAAAACAGGGAAAATCCAGTTCCCTTACCTCATCACCGAGTTAGAAGAGCCGTCGGAAGTCAAGCAGCTAAAAAGCATTACCAAACTGCTGGCTGAATTCACGTTTGAGAGAAGCAAGCCATTGATTATTTACGAAGACGGTATTCGGCGGATTGCAGATAATAAAAAGTTGCCCCTTCATGCCAAGCTTCCGCTTATATGGCTGGGAGTGCAGGTCAATGTCGATGGTAAACCGGCGGGTGTAATTTCGTTCCATTCTTACAAAGACCGAACAGCCTATAACCACAAAGACCTTGAACTGCTGGATTTCATCTCCAGCCAGGTATCTCTTGCGCTCGAACGCAAGTCGAACGAAGCGAAAATCATTAGCCAAAGCGCCAGACTAAAGGCAATTTTTGAATCTACTACTCACCAGATCTGGTCCATCGACAGGAACTATTGCTTTACTTCGTTCAACCAAAACTATGCTGATGCGCTGCAGCGATACTATGGCATTACCCCCTCTCTGGGTGGTCAGAGCGGCTTCGACTTTCTGGTTCCAAGCCTCAGCGAGTTCTGGAAAACCAAATATGACCGTGCTTTTAGTGGTGAAATCGTCAACTTCCAAAGCCAGGTTACTGACCTCAAAGGCAACAAAATATGGAGAGATGTATTCCTCAACCCCATCTTCCTTCCCGACGGTTCTATTGAAGAGATTTCGGTTATCGCCAACGACATTACTGAGAAGAAGCTTTCCGAAGTGGCACTGCAGGAAAGTGAGGAGAAATTCAGGAATATCTTCGAATCCTTCCAGGACATTTACTTCCGTTGCGATGCCAAGGGAAAGATCACTATGATCAGCCCGTCGGTCATCGAGCTTTTAGGCTACACATCTAAGGAGGTAATAGGTAAAAATATAGACGAACTCTTCAGCTCGTCCGACTCCATCCACAGTGTATTCAGCAAGCTTCGAAAGAACAGAAGGCTAAGAAACTTCGAGGCGACCTTGTACACAAAAGATGGAAAGGATCTGCAATGCCTCTGCAACATCCGCCTGGTATACCGCAGAAACTACCCGCTTGAAATTGAAGGTGTTGCCAGAGACATTACCACCCTGATCCGCACCAATGAAGAGCTTCGCAAGGCAAAGGAACTGGCAGAAAGGTCACTTAAGATCAAAGAGCGGTTCCTGGCCAACATGAGCCATGAGATTAGGACACCTATGAACGGGATCATTGGCATGCTGGATCTGATAGGCAGCACACAGCTCGATCAGGAGCAGTCCGAGTACCTCAGAACAATTAAAAAGTCTTCTGAAACCCTCCTCACCATTCTCAACGACATTCTCGATTTGTCAAAAATTGAGGCGGGCAAAATGGAGATTAGAAAAAGGCCTGTAAACCTGCGAGGTACTTTAGACAAGCTTTATAACTTGTTCAGCCAGCAGGCCTCCATCAACGAAACCAGCCTTCAGTATACTGTAGCTAAAAGCTTGCCCGACTACTTCTTACTCGATGAAACCAGGGTGTTGCAAGTGCTTTCAAATCTCACCTCCAATGCCATCAAGTTCTCCAAAGGAAGAGGCAAAATTTACATCAGCCTCAACGAGCACAAGAGAAAGGGAGACATCCTGATTTTGAAGGTGAAGATCAAAGATTCTGGCATTGGGATAAGCAAAGAAGACCTGAAGAAGCTCTTCGACTCGTTCAGCCAGGTTGACAACTCTATGACCAAAAAGTTTGGCGGCACAGGCCTCGGACTGGCAATATCTAAGGAGTTAACCAAATCAATGGGCGGTGAAATAGGCGTTTACTCTACGCCCGGCCTTGGCAGTACCTTTTGGTTTACCTTCGAAGCTGAAATTATAGACCAACCCGAGGAAAGGAACCTTCCCCTTACCGACGAGGCCATTCAGAAAGTGTTCAGCAAGAAAATTCCATATATCCTTCTGGTAGACGACAATGACGTCAACAGGAAGGTAGCAGGGCATATCCTCATCAAAGCGGGATGCAGGGTAGACTTTGCAGAAAACGGCGACGACGCTATTGAAATGATCCAGCAGCACCAGTACAACGTGGTTTTTATGGACATACAAATGCCTAAAAAAGACGGTGTGCAGGTCACCCGGGAGATTAAACTCCTCAACCTCGACCATCAACCCCCAATTATCGCCATGACTGCCTACTCGATGGAAGAGGACAGGAAGAAATTTCTCGATAGTGGTTTGGACGACTATATTTCCAAGCCGATTCAGGCCAAAACCATCATCCAAAAAGTGGTGGATTGGATAGAGAACAATAAGCCAAGCGAAATTGTAGTCCAAAAAATGGCCGAGGTGCCTGACGACCTTAAAATTGTGAACACGCTGGTGCTGGACGAGCTCAGCAAGTATGGCGGAGCCGAAATGGTTGAGTCAGTGCTCAACGACTTCTTAAAGGAGGCCCAGGAGAGTCTTGCAAACTGCAAAGACGCTCTGAGAGTGAGCAATTACGAAGTGCTGAGGTCGGAACTGCACACGCTAAAGGGCAACTCCGGAACCCTGGGCATAGAGCGTTTTGCCTGGTATGTAACTCAGCTTGAACAGGAACTAAAGCGTAGCATTTACGAAGAAGTAGAAAAGAAATTAGCTCAAATAGATGCTAGCTTTGATGAATTTAAAGAAAATTACAAGTTATTTGTGGGTGCGAGTTCAACCTCATCATAATTATGAAAAAAATTCTAGTCGCTGAAGACAGCTCAGTTATTCAGAACCTTACCAAGAAGATTCTCACGCTTCAAAATTTTCAAATCACTTCGGTAAAAAATGGGGAGCAAGTGCTTCAAAAACTCGACGAAGAGTCTTTTGATCTTATCCTAATGGACATTAACATGCCTGTGATGGACGGTATCGAGTGCACAAAAAAGGTGAGAAACCTAAGTGATGAGGCTAAAAAAAATATACCTATTGTTGCTATCACCGGCAACGCCCGGAATTACACCATGGAGGAATTTCTTGCTAATGGAATCAATGACTTCATTCCCAAGCCTCTGAATTTTGACCAGCTCGTTGAAAAAGTAAGGAAGTATACCAGTTGATATGCAGGTAAAATACAGCAAACATTTCCTCAACAAATTAGAAGATATTTTCGCTGAGTCGGACTATATTCTCCGCTATGAAAAAGGCAGTTTCCATTCCGGCTACTGCATTTTAAGAGACACCAAAATTGCTATTGTCAATAAGTATTTCCCTCTTGACGGGAAAATCAATGCCCTGCTCGAGATACTGAAGTCTATAGAAATCGACCCAAAAGGCCTCAGCGAAAAAAACAGATCCCTTCTTCTGGAGCTCACCCAAACCAAGCTGGAGATTTGAAGCTGACCTTCCTCGGAACCGGCACCTCGCAGGGTGTGCCCGTCATCGCCTGCGACTGTGAAGTATGCCAGTCGGTTGACTTTCACGACAAACGCCTCCGCTCCTCTGTCCATATCGAGGTTGATGGTCTCAGTCTGGTGATAGACACCGGCCCCGACTTCAGACAGCAGATGCTCCGTGAGCGAATCAAAAGACTCGATGCTGTCATCTTCACTCATGAGCACAAAGACCACACCGCCGGACTGGACGATATCAGGAGTTTTAACTTTTTGCAGCAAATGGACATGCCGGTGTATGCCAGCACAGCGGTTATCACACAGCTCAAGAGAGAGTTCTCCTATATTTTTGCTGACCACAAGTATCCCGGCGTTCCATTGGTGGACGTAAAGCTTCTTGACGGGAAGCCATTCACCATCGGCCAAACGACGATAACGCCTATT
>TARA_R110000737_G_scaffold238273_1_pt1 | contig 16973 bp, 10 predicted proteins | sample TARA_R110000737 | Tara Oceans TARA_R110000737 (sample SAMEA4398027) | marine metagenome | biome: Polar Biome; feature: [SRF] surface water layer (ENVO:00010504); material: water (ENVO:00002006), including particulate matter (ENVO:01000060) such as... | depth 5 m
TTTCCAATGTTAGCAACCTCCAGCCACTCTGTAGAAGATATGTTAGCAGAACCTATTGTTTGTAGTGTAGTTAATTCTGCAGCAGACAATACTTCCTGACCTATACCATTATATATTGCATTGCCATCTGTATGTAAGACACGCTGATATGTATCTTGTATTAGCGAACCCGATAAATTAGGTAGTGGTGCCATCTATAACCCTTATTTTCTTTTTTGTAAAACTTTAATAACCTTTTCAATCACAGGAAGTTTTATATCTTCCTTGATTGGATTTTCTTGTATGTATTCTGCTACTATATTATTAAGCTTATTCTTTCTTATAGTCAAATTGTTTATGTTTATATCTTCCTTGATGAGCATTTTAACTAAATTTAAAATATGTTCTTTTTCCGTTAATGTAGGTTGGGATAATATATGTACTGTATCTTTGGTTTTTTTCAATATTGGCTTTTCTTGTGATATAACCTCTACTGTAACTTTTTTAGATTGTTGTACTTTGAATTTTGATTCCCATGGAGTGAAATAAGTATCTTCTGCAATTATCTCAAGTCTTATTGTACCTTCAGTGCTTTCGTCTATAAGACCTCTAAGTCTCTTAACAGGTATTTTCACTTGGCCTGATTCAGATATTACGCCTTTAAACATTATATCAAATCCATCTGCTTCTACAACCAATCTAGCTTTAGACTTTTTTAAAGATGCTCCTTCAAGTTTTATCTTTGCTTCAAAATTCTCTATTTTATCCGTGTATAATTTGTACATTTCTTTTGATCTCCTCAGCTATTAGTTTTATATCATCTAAATATATTTCTATATTTTGTATTTCTTTTTCTTCGTCGTAAACTTTTATACCTTTTCTAAACATAACAAGCTTTATTACTTTACGTCGCTTCTTTTTATCTTTGTCGTACTTGTTCCAGCCTTTGCTTTTACCTCCATGCTGTATTATATCGATTACTTCGTTCCAGAAGTTATCGTTATCGTTCCAAACAATGTTTGCAGTGTTCCAAGCTATTTCTGTTGATTCATGTGACATATATAAATATCATACTCAATTCTAAAAATTACCACCATCTATTGCAATATTGCTTCCTGTAAATTGAGGATATCCTCCTGTAGCTCTTAATTTATCTGCGTATAGATCTCCTCGCAACGTTGCATTACCGTTTATATCTAATTCAAAGTCATTAGCTGATGTGAAACTTGGATCTGAATTTATTGCAAATCTATACTGGCTTACGTCTACACCCATTGCCCATCTTTGAGTTGATGTTGGGTTGTAAAACATTATCTTTCTGTCTGCATCGCCAGTACCTACTCTTGTATGTCCTAATATAACATTCCCACCGTCACATTGTATAATTGCACTGTTTGTAACATTAAAAGAACCTTCAACAAGAATTGCATAATCTGTTATAGGTGCTTCTGGTGACGAACTACCAATTCCAAAGTTCATAGAAGATTTTATTGAAGTTCCGTCTTCTGAAACGCCGTTTACAATTCCTCGTATCCTCATTGCTGTAGCATCTTCTCGTGATCTTATTCGTCCAATAGATTCATCTTCCCATGTTATTGTGCCAAGTACGTCTCCTACAGATGCTGTTGTTGGTAAGGCAAAAGTACCTGGAGAATATGTTAATACTAATTCAGACCCTGATGTTTCAACTTCTATCTCAGAACCTACGCTTCTATTTGAAAACTTCTTTGTTATAATCTTACCGTCTGCAAACTCCATTTCCTTCGTGCCATCATCTGATCTGAATTTGATTGAATTAGCTTTAAAATCTATATCATCAGTAGGGCTTGTTGTTTTAAACCCTAGCTTACCAGATCTAGAAATATACATGAAATTTCTTTCACTACCTCGCTGTACACCTTGAACTGGATTTGATTCGGTGGGCTTGTGTATTCTCCACTCGCCTGATCCGTCAAACCCCATCTGAATTGAAGCCGTAGGCTGGCCAAACATCTGTGATTGTGAGCCTTCATGATCTACTCTCCTCCATCTTGAATTTGTCCACGCAGTTGTATAATCACCGGACTCTGATATAGGCACTGTAATTGCAAATGATCCAGTATGATTTATGTCGCCATAATATAACATAGAGTAAGCAACTGATTGTGAAAAGAATGAAGTTGTCAAAAATGTTACAGACGAAGTAGCACCTGAGCCTAGTGACATCGAAACATAATTAGATGGGTTTGAATTCGTAAAGTACGGGTGTGTTGACTGCTGATTACTTCCTGTGTTAAAAGTAGCTGCTACAAAACTAGTCGTTGTGAATAATATTGAGCCTGATTCGTATATTATATTTTGTGACATTATTTATTCTCCAAAATTTCTATTCTTTTTGTAAGCTTTTCTATAAGCTTCTGCTGGTCCTGTACTGACTTAACTAAAAGAGGTATGAACGCTTCATAGTCCATAGTAATAGGATGGTCATTAGGATCAGGGTTTTCTTCTTCGTTACCAACTACAGCATCAGGGAACATGGGTGCTACTTCTTGAGCAATAAATCCAGATACTCTTATACCTCCTTCGCTTCTAGGCTGGTTTATCCATTCAAAGTCTCTAACAGGTATTTTGTTTAATATGTCGATTGACAATATAGTATCGTCTATGTTTTCTTTTAATCTTCCATCGGAAACAGTTTCCAAGATTGTTTGAGTCTTATAGTTATAATGATGTTTTCTAATACCGCCTGCGAAGAATTCTTCGAGTCTAGCTGGTGCTAGTGATACGTCTTTGTGATACAGAGAAAGATAGTAAACGTTACCTATACCACAAGGTGTCTGTGCTGGTATACCTGATTGTGCGTTAGCATGCTGGAAGTTTGGTGCTGTCTTGCCTTCAGCGCATGAATCGAATGGTGCTATACCATTGCTGTATGCTGTGTTACCTCCTCCTTTTGTAGCAATTGTACGAGGTAATGATGATACGCCTATCTTTATACCATGACCGGCTCCAGCCATATAACAAGCAAAATTATCACTACCTAGTAAGTTAGGGTCTGCCATTTTGTTAAATATAGCTGCATACTTAACTCCATGCTCACCGCCGCCTGAATCGTTGTTGAAATGTGCGGCACCGTCCGGACAATCCATAGAGTTGAAACCGTTGACCATAAGCCATGCTGTTTCATCATTAATATCAGAATATGAATTCCAACTAGCATACTGGCCTGTGATAGTATATGGGTTGTATAAAGGAGGGCCTATTGTAGTTGTACAAGAAATATAAGTGAAGTTATCTACTGCATTTCCATTTGCAGCACCGTGTTGCCAGTTAGTACCTACTTTACCTGCCGATGATTTGTTTAGCGGACCTGATGACATACATGCAGCAGCGCCACCAGTGTTAATATTTTCTCTAAAATATGTTAATTCGTTTGTGTCTTTATTGTATTTTACTGTGTATTCAGTATCCGCATTTTTTAAACTGTAGTAATAAAAGTCGTTGTTTGCCTTGATCTGCATACCTCCATGAGTACTTAGATTTGATGCAGCCATTGTCAAATTATCGGGCTGAAGTCTTATTCCAGAATCACCATCACTTATCTTTATTGCGTTGTTTTTAGACCCTTTATTTCTAATAACAAAATCATCGACAGCGGTTCTAGAGATTTCAGCATAGTCTGAGAACTGAGTTCCTTTCCACATGTGACCATAACCATCACTTTGCGTTATCCAGAAATTACCCATCTGAAGTGCTGCCGTTGCTGTGTGGTTACCTAAGTTATCTGCAGAACCTCCACCTGAGCCAGCTGTAGTTGTTGATATTGTAACTGTATCCGATGTTGCATCTCCGCTCAACGTTATGTTTGTACCTGCCTTAAGATTCAAAGTGTCATTTGTACTAGCTATTAACTGAGTACCTTGTAACGACCCAGCTTCGTTAAGTGCTGATACTTGTTTGAAAAAGTTAAGGGAATCGTTATCTGAGGAGTGAAATGTAATTTGATCAGTAGCTGTAGTTATTGTCATTCCTCCTGTACCTACAAATGTCATTGTATCGTTTACAGCATTAGCGGTTTGTGTTGTCTGGCCTGCTACTGCAAAAGATTCATATATGTTTTGATCTGCAGCACCAGGTGTAGTTCCTACATCAATTGTCATTTGATCTGCCGCTGAAGATAGTGTTACGTTCGCTCCTCCTATAAATGTAAACGTGTCTGTTGTGGTGTCAGCTGTTTGAGTTGTCTGTGCGGCGTGTGGTGTCACACCTGAATGTGTTATTGCTATACTTGCAAACAAGTCTTGATCTGGAGCTCCTGATGAAGCTCCATTTGTTATAGTTAGTGTATCACCTGATATAGCTGTAGTTATACCTGTACCTCCAACAATTGACAACGTATCTGTAGGTGAATTTGGAGTTGTGAATGTCGAATCTGCTTGTATTTTGTGCCACAAGTTTTGAGTAGCAGCTCCAACAGTCGACGTTGCAAAATCTGCCGCTGAAATGGATTTCACCTCACCAGTTGCTGGGTGCCAGTTCAATATTTTAGATTGAGATGCATCTGGAAGACAAGGTAAGTACACAGAGCCTGATATTATCCAAGTATCGTTGCAAGCGTTTCCAAATAAACCAGGGCCTGACATCGTAACGGGGCCCGTGAATGATGATGTACCACCGATCTGATTAGGGCCCGATAATGTGACAGGTCCTGTGAATGATGATGTTCCTCCGAATGTACTAGGGCCTGCCCACGATACAGGTCCTGTAGCTGTTACAGTGTATGTAACTAAATTTGTAAATGTAGCTGTTAATTCGTTTTTCCAAGGCACGTTAGGTATTACTGCTGTATAATCTGCTATATCACCATAGTCATTGTAGAATTCAAATTTAAAATCTAAGGAGTCATATTCATTAACATTACATTTTATTGTAGGAAATATAACATCCCATGTTCCTGGAGTAAATCCTTTTCTATCCCAAGGCTTTATTGATATATCCCAAAGGTACCATACACCAGAATCTACTTTAAATCTTGGTGCGCCACCTTCAGTACCATCTGCTTTGAATATAAACTTCTTACCTATTTCTCTCTCATTATTTTCATAATCGTAGTCAACTTGTTTTTTCTTTATAGCTGTGTCTTCTATCAGACCAATAAACTTACCGTGAGCAGAGCCTCCGTCTGTAAATGCCGAACCTGACATATATAATGACAGCTTGGGCTCTTCTATTGCGTTGTTGTATGTACTAGTCCAAGAAGGTATTTGAGTTTTTTGAGAAACAGATTTAAATGATAATTCATACCATTGATCTTGGTAGAAAGATGCAGTTTGTGATGATGATGGCTCGAACACCCAATAAGCAGTACCGTCCAAGTTAAGAGCTTGCTGATTATCTCCTATTACTACGCAGTCTTGTACCGGTGGGTTTTCTGCAGCTGTCTGCTGTTGGTATATACCTAAAGATGGAGCGTCAGTACCTACACCAGAAGCAGTCCAGTATGTATTTAATGAAGCAGCTCCATTGAAAGCTACACCTTGCTTAGTGAAGTCTCCCATAGGAGCACGGTATTTCTGAAAATCTTTTCTGTAAAGAAGCTCTTGAGCTTCTACTGCATTGTCTGATGCAAGAACCCAGTCGAATGGTGCTTGCTCATTTTTCATATAACATTTTACTCTAGTTACGTCTCCTGTCATAGGCTGTAAATTGTTAAATGTAACATGTGCGTAAGAAGTATTAAGTGGCTCACCGTTGGAACCTGTTGGGTTGGCACTATAACTTGCGGGAGCTTGAGCCCATATAAGTTCAAAGTCAGAGTCAGTAAATTCAAAGTGTTCAAAGTTTTGATATTGAGCTCCTGATCCTTGTATTGTAGTATGAGGTGAAGATGTTCTTATCTCAAAAGGTGATATTACTTCTTCGACAATAGATACATACGCACCTGTTGCAAATGCTCCTACATTGTTTGTGTAGGCCGAATTTTCGAAAAGGCCATCGCCTTCTTCTTCAGGAGCAAATATAGGGTTTGAAGGTGAGTGTTCATTAGTATATCCTAAATATGATCCAGGTCTTGGAGTCTGAGGTGATCTAACTATAAGTACACCACCTTTCATGTCGGAAGTAAAACCTCCAAAGTCTATAAAGCTAGTACCTTGAGGCTTTGCAGTTACAAAGAATTTACCTCCACTCTTCTTGTATTCTACTTTAGTTGTTGTGTTAGGACCTTCTACTTCAGAAGCGTAGCCGTCTGATGAAAGTACATAACTTGATGTGGGATTACCATTCCAATAATTAGATGGACTTGACCCTGAAAGATCTTGATTATGAGTTAACTGATAAAATGGCTTTAGTATTTCGCTTATTTTTATTACAGGCCTGGAAGCTTGTCCGTATAGCACAGGTGACTTATTAGAATTATTTGGCTTGCATGTAAATATCCTAGTCCATCTAAAGTTAGGTATAGCTTGCCATGCTGGTGGTATTGCAGTCCCATCAGGAGCTTGAGATGCAACTCCTATTATTGTAACTATAGTGTCACCTGGTGGGGTGTTTGTTGTTACGTCTATTGATATGACTTTAGTATCTAAATCATCTCCTAGTCCATATACTTGAGACTTTAAAAGCTGTCCATTAGCATCTACAACTTCTACTAAAATCTCTGAGTTTAGAAGCATTGTAGAGGCAGTACCTCTTATTCCTATAAAGTTCTTACCACCTGTGAAGTTAAAAGATGTGTCGAAGTCTAATTTAAAGTAATTACTAGACTTGTCGTCAAAGTCTTCGAAGTATACATCTTTATTATATAAATCTTGAAAGAAATATTGACCTACGGTAGTCTCGACTTGAAGTCTTTCTATCCTATCTGTTGCTTGTGTGTTTTTTGCCATTCATTATTCCCAGTATTATACTATATAAATATCAAGTACTACACAATAACCTTACTCAATCCTTTAGTTATGTTTATCTCTACTAAGCCATCTACCATATCTTTCATAATATCTATATGTGATATTATCATAACAAAGTCAAATTCTGCTTTAAGATAATCAAATAACATAGACATCGAGTTTATATTTTCTGAATCTAGATTTCCGAAGCCTTCATCTACTGCCAGGAAATTAGGTCTTGGCAAGTTAGATATTTTTATAAGCGCAACTCTTATTGCTAAAGAACTTATAAACTTCTCCATACCTGAAGTCAATTCTAAAGGCCATCTATCTTCTTCTCCATATTTTATATAGCTTAATATATTTTTTCCATCGACATCAAACTCTATTTCAAAATCTACTATTTGAGAAAGAGTATTGTTTATCTCTTCTTCAAGATAAGGTAGCGTTTCAGCTATTATTTCATAAGGTATTCCATCACGCTTAATTGCATCTAAATAAAATTCATATGATTTAAGCTTTAACTCCAACTCATGAGCATCACTTATTGTGCTTGTTATATTAGATATATTTTGAGTGGTTATCGATACATTACTGTACGCTTTCTGAATGTCGTTTTGCACCTCGTCCAATTCTACCTTTATACTTGCTTTTTCTATTTCTAAATTGTATATAGATGCGTTTATCCGTTCATTAGCCTTGATAGTTTCCTTGTTTTTATGATACTTCTCTATATCCTTATCTATGCCCTTTAATTCAGTTTTCTTGGCGCGTAGGTCAGACTTTCTCTGCTCCGATTTGATTATAATTTCCGATTCATATTGGTTAATAGTTAACTTTTCACTTTCTAGTTCTCTATATATATTTATAAGATTTTCAACGTCAGATCTCTCCAACAATACACTATCTGACATTGACTTGTCGCTTAAAAGTTTGTTAACAATAATCTTGTCCTCTTTCAGCAAATCCTTTGCAAGCATTGCAGATTTTACAAATTCATTATCACAGCAGTAATTACAGTTAGGGTCGTATTCGTGAGTATCTAATTTAGATATCAAATCCAGCTTGTTTCTAACACTAACTTTTTTTACTTCTATCTCTCTTACAAGTCTTGAGTTATTTTCTCTCTCTATATCCAATACAGCTTTTTTAGCTACAAGATTTTTTATATCTATCTTAGATATCTTAGAATCTATTTCCGAAAGCTCTTTCTTGTTTTTCTTAGTATACCCCTTGTACTTATCAAGCTTGTAGTTAAAAGCTCGTATATCTTCTTCGCAATTAGACTTTTTTATTTCAAGCTTTTCTATATCGTTAGACACTGTTATATTCTTTAGCTCTTTAACTTTACTGTGTATACTTTTCTCTTTGTCTGAGTATCGCTTCTGTATATTATTTTTTTCTTTATCTAGCTCTGAATATATCTTGTTGTATACTATGCTGTTTTCTTCTTCGTCTATTAGCTGTTGAGAATAATCTGTCTTTCCAAAATTTCTAAGAAGTATCTGTACTTCTTTTATTTCCTCGTTTGCAAGATTGTAAAGCTCTTCAAAAACAGTTATATCTAAAAACTGAGAAAGCAGATCTTTCTTCTCAGTCTGTGATTGGTCTATAAATCCTGTGCTGTTGTTTTGAACTGACATTGACGTCAATACAAAGTCATTATATAAACCTAAATAACCTCTTATGTTTTTATCTGTTTGAGTTCTCTGTTCACCATTAAGAGATATTATAGAGTCATCTTCTCCTATCATCCAGAAATTTACGTCTACCCTTACATGCCCTTTCTTTTCCTTCACACCTTTTCGTTCTATGAAATATTGCACGCCGTCTATCTCAAAGTTTAACTTGCAATAAAAGTTCTTTTTCTTGTTGTTCAATACATCAGATGCTGATTTAGTTCTAGAACATTTGTGAAAAGCGCAAAACATCAACGCATCAAGAATTGCAGACTTACCTGCGTGGTTAGGAGCAAACACGCCTATTACATCTCTAAGCTTGCTGAAGTCTATTACATTATCTTCTCCATAACTAAACATATTAGAAAATTCAAAAGTCTTAGGTAGCCATCTAACTCCTCTAGATATTTCTATTGTCGAAAGATGTTTGTTTAACTCAGTATTTATATTTTTTATTCTACGTATAGTTTCATCATCAGCAGGATGATTCGTGCTTATATATTCTTCAAGTAACTCGTTTTGGTATTGTACATCTCGTATGTCTCTAGTTAAAGATCGAGTAGTCTTGTTTTGAGCATTCAGTTTATCGTTTTTTATTATTACTATATCTGTAGTTTTACATCTACATTTTATTTCTTTTATTATATCTTTAAGCTGAGCTCTAGTTGTGCTCTCAGTTCTAATTCTAACTCTAGGATATTTAGGTATATCATCTATGTTAGGCAGCACACCTTCAATTACATTTATAGTATAGAATCCGTGCACGTTTTCAAAGTTAGTAAACTTCGCTTCTCTTTTTTCTACGTTCCAAACAGCGCATCCGTGGTTATCAAATGACTCTCCAAAGTTCTGCTGTATTAAAGACCCTACTTGAAGTATAGTCTTTTCTGTATCATAAAATTGTCTTTTGTGTATATCACCAAGCATCACCATATCATAGCCATCGAACATAGATACTTTCAAGCTATCACTTTCTACTTTATATCCTGCATCTGTATAAGACATATCAAGTGCTCCATGAAAAAGAGCAACCTTTGTTTCACCTTCAAAAGAATTAGATTTTATAAACGTTTTCGGGTCATCAAATATACTAAACACTGCAAAGTGTGTATCAGCAATTAAGTGTACTGCGGAGTCTTTTAGATAATGGAGCTGCGGATGGTCAAGAGATTCTATCATAGGAGTTAGAGAATCAAGCCTAGACGAGTTGTTTAGATTTGCGTCATGATTCCCTGTTATCACTATTGTGTGACGTCTGTCTGCAAGGTTTTTTAAAAATTCACACGTTAGCTTTATAAGCTCAGGTGATATATCAGTTTTACTATGTACTACATCACCTCCTACATATACTATTGAGTTTTTAGGAAGGCTATCGACTTGTTTATATAACTGTCTAAATACTTTTCTATATTCTTTATGTCTCTGATAGTTTCTTATATGTATATCGGCAACATGCAATACTTTTTCTAATTTGTCAAATCCTACATCAATCTTGTTAAAGTCCAAATTTCATCTCCAGTAATTTTGCAAAATCAACAGGCTTTGAATTGTTAATAAGCTCTGTTATCTTATCATGCCCTAGCGTACTAGGATCTTCATCGTCTTGCATTTCAATTATTCTAACATCTATATTTTCTGATTGTAAGTATTCGCATAGTTTTATAGACTCACTTTTTGCATCGCTATCTAAAACTATGTTTACTCGCTTAACTTTGTTTTGGCGCAACTTTGATCTCAATGACTTAGGTAAGAACTTTCCAAATATAGGTATCGAATTTTCACCTAAAGCTATTGCGTCAAACACACCTTCGCATATGTTTATATCTTCATTCCAATTTATTAGCAACTCAAAACCTACAACGTCTTTAGAAGTTTTAGGATTCTTGTGCTTAAAGTCACTTTCATAATAAGCTCTGCCTACGAAATAATTTAATATACCAAAGCTATCATAACTAGGTATTACAACCATTCCTTTGTATTGACCAGAGTCACAGTAGCCTATATTGTATCTAAGCACATCTGTCTTTGTCACACCTCTTGATTTTAAATATTTTGCTGCATTTCTAAACTCAGGGTTGTTTGCGTTTCCGTCTACCATAGGTTTAAACTCCAAAGGCAGAGAAACATGTTCTACTTCTTTACTGTTATCTACCTTTCGCTTTACACCTGTAAGCATGTGTAATTCTTTAACTCTTCCGTGTGAGCCTACTTGCCTAAATATTCTTTCAGCACCCACACCTTTTACTCCACACACCCAGCAGTGCCATTTTTGAGTTATAATATTTATAACAAGTTTCTTTTTATGATGGTTACAGTAAGGACAAGTGAAAGTTGCTTCGTTTCCACTAGTCATAGATTTACCTAGTACATTTTCAAAAAGATTGAGTAAGCGTCTACTTTTATTCATGTATATAATATAACAAATTTTTCCGAGTTATTAAAGCTTTATCTCGTTTATTTTCTTTTCAGTTTCAGATGTAAATCTAACTCGAGCAAATCTTCTAGGGCCTATGCAGTCGTTATAAAAGTCTTCTTTAACTGATACATGATATCTGTGGTGTATGTTTTCTTCCAGGTAATTAACCTGGCCTTTTGTTTCGCCTATTATCAATATCTCAAACTTAAAACTTTCTTTACCTAAAGCTTCTATATCTTTGTTTAGTGACTTTGACGAGCCAGTGTATTCTCTCCAATTGGAGTCTTTTCTTATTATCTTACGACGTTTTTTGCCCGCAACTTTTACTCGTCGAGTTGTACCGAAATACTTTCTGCCAATATATTTCTTACCTGATATTATATTTGTAATTATATAAACAAAACCGAAATAATCCTCAGGTGCCTCGCTTATAGGCTTACCTTTGTATAACCAATGACTCATATCTTATGTATCAAACGCTACAACAAAAGAAGTGTCATAATAAGGGGATTTCTGTATAGGCCTTGATAGCTTGCCTACTGCAAGTAGTCTAGCTTGGTCGTCATATAAACCTATTGATGTTATATAAGGTCCCCAGTCTGATGCAGTTACAAATGGACGTATCGTGCTCAACTTCTTGTCGTCAAGAAGAGTAGGGTTCATAGTAAATCCATACTCTTTTTCTTTTATGTGGCAATTGTATTCGTGTTCTATTATCGTATGTGTGTTTCTAAAAGACATAGTACATTCTGAAAATATACTGTTGTTAATGCTTGTATAGTTTTCCTCAGGTGCAGTAAAAGTAATTATGCCGTGGTTGTAAAATACGTTACCTACCTTGTTTTCAAATGAAGGGCTAGACTGTACAAAATTAACTTCTTTAACTGCTAAGTTGTCTTTGAATATTTGCACCTGACTTATACCACCTTTGAACTGGTTCTTATATTCAGTTGCATCTTTGTATTTTCTAGAATACATTGCATCAGTCGACTGTCTTCTATATTTAGTTCCAGGATCATGAGGTCTTGCGCCTATAACTAAGTCAGCCTTGTTGTATGTTGAGCCAGAAGGCATGTTTGCCGACGATTGCAGTGTTCCATCTACATAGAAATATATGTGACTACCTGATTTTGTGAGTACTATATTATTAAAAGTTGCAGATTGACTTACTACATAAGCACTGTTTAAATAAACTGTCTGACTACCGTTACCTACTGCTGCTTGGTATGTACCTGCATTTCCTATTGAAGTACTTCCTGAGTTGGCTCCTTTCGATCCTTCAGAATTAACATATCGTATAGAAAATGGAAACGCACCTTCATTATGAGGGTCGTGTTTAGAAATTATGTAGTTATGATGCTGGCGGTTAGTTCCATCGGCACTTGATGTAACTTGGAAACGTGAAGCTGATACTCTTACGTATACTGAAAAGTCATCTGCTATTGTGTTGTCTTTAAGCCTTGCTGTTCTAAAGTCAAACTGATGTCTGTCTTTTATAACAAGCATACTTGACTTTTCTTTGTCTAATCTTGATCTTGTAGTAACAGGTCGTATACCGTCGAGTTCTATAAACGTCTGCTCTACTGCTGATGAAGTTCTAGGCTTGAAGTTGTGGCCTTCTACTCTATTTGGATATGGAGATCGTTCAAAAAATCTTGTTTTGTTTTTTAAATCATAGTACTCCTTGCCTTTATTTCTATAAGCACTGCTGCTTGCAAGTGCGTTGATACTATGAGCACTAGTTTTCTTTCCTGCTTCATTATACATATCTGTAAAATTCATTGAGAACAAACTTTTAGATGTATAGCTTATAGTTTCTCCTGGCACATCTAAAAACAACGAAGAGTCTATTAAATTACCAAACTTGTCATCAATTAATATTGTGCTTCCTGATATTATAGATACAGAACCTTTTTTTATTCTTTCTCCAAACATTTTTTGAGGTATTGATATTATACCTGCACTTTTTCCTAAAGCTCGTATTTCTTTTTCATAACCATTATTATCAAGTGTCCAACATGGATCGTCTGGGTTTGTATAATACATTCCTTGTAGAGAGTCATGCATACTTCTTTTAAAATATCCATTAGTTGTAGTAGGGTGCAATGAAGGTATTGTAACTTGTAAATAAGAACCTATTTCGCTTGCTAAGAATTGAGAATTATCAAACACTGTGTCATAAGCAAACACACTTAGAGATACGATTCGTATATCTTGAGGGTTGTGCTGAGATGATGTTTGCCAATGGTCAATTATCTTATACTGCTCGTAGTGTTTTTCATAATAACTACCAGTATAATTAGTGATGGTAAACTTATATTCTTTATGTGCTTCGAACGGAGTAAATTGTATATCGTCCTTTCTAAACTTCTTAAATATACCAGACATTTTATACTCCTATTTTTAGAACTCTAATTTAATTCGGATAAGTGCTTCTCGTGTAAATGATTTTAATAATGGCTTACTTAGCTTTGCAGTTGCTAGCAATTCGTTTTTATCGTTATACATTCCAACAGTAGTAATATAAACCTTAGGATCTTTATACATTGAAGGGTGTGAAAACGTACCTTGAGAACCAGAAGTAAATGTTGGGTTGTTTGAAAAGTTATATTCAGCATTTTTTAATCTGCAAAAGTAATGAGTTGCAAATACTCTTTCAGAACTACGTGCTGCAAATGAATTTGATATCTGTCCTTGAGGAATTAGAGTGTTTGATGATGTAAACATACCTACAACTTGATTCAAAGTTGCATTTGTATTTGCATTACCTATATTACCACTTTGACCGGGACACCAACAGTAATTTGTTTCGTCTATGTCTTGCTCAAGAAGTCTTGGTGAAAGCATTATTACTCCCATATCTGGATAGAACCATCCATATTGTTTAGAACTTGGTATTATAGCACCTGTATCTGTAGTTATACCTATAGAGCCTGAAACTACTTTGTAAAGCGCACCAAAATCTCCTAATGAAGCCTGGTTAGCTGAACTGTCGTCTGTCAGTGTTATGTTGGACCCTACGCCTGGATTTGGTGAATGACCTTGATGTATATTAGAACTTGAAATTGTAATAGCCCAATTTCCCGGGTCTATTCTTTCTTTAAATCTCTGTCTATTTACATTTATAAAAATAGAAGATGTTTCATTCACATTACCTATAGTAAACTGTTCGTCACCTGCGGATAAAAGCAAATTTGCATATTGAGAATATATACTCTTTGTTGGAGTCTTACCTGCACTAGCATATTGACTTATAGGTGCTGAACCAGAACCATGATAATGTCCGTATGCAATTGCGAATTGAGGTTCGGCTGAAGCAGTAAGCTGTGGGTTGTCTCTATAAAACTCTTTGTAATATACTCCTGATGCTGCATCTTGTACTGACGAAGTGAATATCTCTGCGTCACCCATCTTCATCTCTCCGTCGTTGTTACTCCACATTGCGGATGTTATAACGTCAGCTTGAGCATTTTCTACTATATCACCGCCTTCAAACTTAGTGAATAGTGGTGTTATTGGTCTTCTATAAGGCCTTGAAATTCGTCTGTCACTTCTACCTACTCTTGTTGAGTAATTTCTAGATAGTGCGCCTTCTCTGTCAAAGCGTGGTGATTTTGGTGTTGCCATTTTTTATTCCCTGTTATTTATCGAAGTAATAGTCTTCAACTAAGTTAGTCGCAGTAGCTTCTTTCTTAACCGTAACGTTAATTGTTATATAACCACCTGTCTCATTTCCAATTAAAGTTAATGTCGTAGTTACATCTGCAGTTGGTTGAGGTTTTGCTACTATTTCAAATCTTGTACCTATTGAAGTTATAGAGTTACCTGAGTCGCCTATGTAGTCTGCTGTTGTTGGTGCACCTGAAGTGTTTACTCTACCGCCTGGAGCAACATTAAGATAACATGCATCTGAATTTGCTAGTATTGCCGTATAACCATACGTCTTGTTACCATTTGCAAAGTTTGCAGTGTTAGGTGTTATAGGTGCTTTGTCTCCACCGTATGTTAATGTTATATCAGTAATACCTACAGTTACAGTTGGCATTCTTGAAATATTCTTAGGTAGTGTTACTAACTTGTGCTTCATAACATAGTTCTCATTAGGCACTGCTTCGACTAAAGGCATAGCTTCAATTGCTTGTCCATAGTAATTAGTACCTAGTTGATGGTTTACGTCCCATAATCCGTAGTCCACTTCATCATCAGCTAATGCAAATTGTGTGATGTTGAAAAACTCACTACCTTTAGCTAAAAGCTCCCTACCTTTTTTGGTAAGAATTGCGTCTACTGTTATTGTTGTTTTGTCTAAATATCCCATATTGTTTTACTCCAAATTCTTTTGTTATATATAAATATATAGTTATTTTATTTTTAAGCTATGTTTCTTGTTGTGTTTACTGCCTGTATAGAACCAGCACCTGCAGAAGGTGCGGATATTACAAGTTGATTAGGGTTTGTGTCTGTAAATTCTACTACAGCTCCTCCATCTACCGTCGTCGTAACAGGCATGTTAAAGTCTGAACCTACAAGTTTGCACCCAGCGTACAATAAATTAATTGTAGAATTAAGCTTGTAGTCATTGTGCTCTGCTATTTTTAAACTTTTACTAACAGGTCTTATACCAGATCTATAAAACCCTTTTACTAACTCTGATGCTGGATAGCCACTCATTTTAACAGATGAGAATTTACCACCAGTAGACGCACTGTTTTGCATGTTGTTCTGTAGTGCAAAATAGTGATATTCATATTCCATAGCTATCCTAGAATGCTTTTGGTGGTGATAGTATTTTATATTACCTCTGTCATTGAATTTCGCTACTTCAGTTGATCTTTGAAAGTGTCCGTAACGAGGATGATCAAATGCTGATGCGCTTGTTTTGAAATTTGCTGATGTAAGCGAAGCTAAAGGATAGTGTTCATGCTCGAAGTTTGTATGAAGAAAGAAATGGCCTTTTGCAGCTGTCTTGTCTACGTTCAACAAAAAGTCTCCTGCATTTTCATAGCTTGCACCTCCTTGTACTACACTCGCTGAAGCGTTGCTTTGGTATCTGCCAGGAATGTTTAAGCCTTGCGGGTTTACACTAGACGATTTGTACCATATCATGTTGTCCCAATAGTATCTTGAACCATCAACATCGAGATCTTGTTCAAAATGCTTTCTAGTGTTTATAGATATCTCAAGCTCTCCAGCTGACTGTTCTGATTCTGCAAGGTAACCTGTATGTGATTGAAGTGCATCACCTACTTCCCATTTATTATTTTTAGGGTCTAGCCATTTATGGTATTCACCTCCTAAAGTAGTTGTGTTTGCAGTTGTCTTGTAATTACTAAAGTCTAAAGTACCGCCATAGTGATTTTCTTCTACGTACTCCTGTAAGTTTGCAACTTTAGGTTTTTCTAGCAAGTTACCTTTTACAAGCAATCCTATTTGAGCGTTTGCTCTTGCAGGTACGAGGTGCTCTATCTGTTTAAATAAAGTATGATCTATATATTTTAATATCTTTAAATATTCAAAGAAATTATATGGATTTGTATGTTTTTTCCAATAGTGATTTCTAAGATACCTAAGTCTTTTGTATTCGTCATCTCTATAATCTAATGGATTACCTACATAATTGTGAAAGTCAGCGCCTCCTAGTTCGTGAGCTATATCTAAATCAATCTCGAAGTGAGGTGCAAAATATACACCAAGTCTGTTAGAATCAAGCGGTGCTGAATCGAACTGCGATCTTTCTACTTTTCTTCTATCATTAAGTCTTCCTAATAAAGTAGAGCTTTCTATTCTTATCTTATCGCTTATAGCTCTAGTGCTAACAAGATCAGGCATAGCTGTGTAATGTCTTTCTTCTTGTGTTGCCCAGTCGTTAAACAAGTTACCTGAAAATCCAGATGCTGTTCCGTTTGTAGTCATATTTACAAACCAAGGGTTGCCACCATGATGAAGTGTATTTATAGCTTCTCCAATATTTGTACCTACCCATCTGTGATAGTTTTGCTGTGCTGATGATGATAACACTACGTTGCCTGCGTT
>TARA_R110000737_G_scaffold61201_2_pt1 | contig 16973 bp, 15 predicted proteins | sample TARA_R110000737 | Tara Oceans TARA_R110000737 (sample SAMEA4398027) | marine metagenome | biome: Polar Biome; feature: [SRF] surface water layer (ENVO:00010504); material: water (ENVO:00002006), including particulate matter (ENVO:01000060) such as... | depth 5 m
GCCATCGTTCCATTGCGCCATTAAGTTAACAGCTTGGAAAGTATCTGACGCTGCGCTTAAAGCGTGTTCGCCTCTTGACCTGTACCCGTAAGGCTCAGAAAGACCGTTCCATTTTTGGGCGCGTGTGTTAAGAATTAAATCTGTGATTACACCCATCTGGTGCAAGTCTCGCGATAATTGTTTTCTGCCAGCGTAGTTTGTAAGAAGAGGCAGAAACCCTTTTCCAAATGCTTTACCAAACCCGTGTACCATTACTGGGCGGGCAAGATCTGGAATTGCTGACACAGTAACTCCGCCCATCATTCTAAGGTTGTTCATTTGCCGCATTGCAAGACTTGCTCTAGGGCCAAACGCTGCTGGATTATCTGGAAGTTTGTACGTTCCTTTAAGACGCTCGAAAACAGCGGCGGCATCGTTTAAAGAAGTAGCCGCTTCCTTTTCCCATTGGCGCATTTTTTTAGTAGACTTGGGGTCTGGGATAAACTCACCAGCGTCGTTTTTGTTTAACTTAGTGCCAAACAAGCCTCTGTCCTGAGCAATCCCTACCCAGTCTTCAAACAAATCTCTGTAAGCTTTTGTCTCTTCAAAAACATCACTGCCAAATGTGCGGCGCAATTCAATACTTGGCGCTACTTGGTCAACGATTCGACGCATTAAAACTTCAATATCGTTTTCTAAAAATTCTTCAAAGTCATTGTCTTTAACTAACAAAGAACGTTGCTTAAATGCAGAAGGAGTTCCAGACAAACCTTTTACTTTTTTTATGCTGTCTGAAACATCAAAATCATGTGGAACTCTGTGGCCTCCAATTGATTTAATACGAAACATAATGTCTGTAGCAACTTGCGTTAATTCTCCAAGCTCTGGGTCTAGTTTAAGCTCCATTTCGTCCATAAACGATTGCTTTTTCCTTTCGGTCAAAGATTTTAAAACCTTGTCTAATTCCTCGTCTATAGCTTTTGTGCCAGCTTTGTACGCCTCTCGGCTAGCTTTTTGCGCTTCAGCCCTAACTTCGCTTTTAACTTTTGCCATAATTTGTTTGCGAGATTTTGCTTCAGCCATAGCCGGGTCTGACAGCAAGTCTTCAATTTCTTTAAGTCGGCTTTTTAGTGATCTTTCAATAGCCTTTCCCGCAGCCTCAGCGGCTGCAAGCTTTGCCGCGTTCATTGCCTCTGGCGACAGCAGCGTTTCTATACCTGCTTTCTCTCCGGCAGCGGAAAGCGGTTGAGTTAACTCTTCACGGACTGCAACAATAACGTCTTCATCCTCAGAGATTCTTCGCAACGCAGCTTCTATCGTGTCTTCGGTTAAATCTTCTATGTCTCCTTCTACTGCTTCTCTAAGCCTTTCAGTTAATTCCTCTCTTAGTTTGTTTGTGTATGCCTTGGCAGAGGCTGCTTCAGCCCCAGCTAACGCGTCTGTTGCCGTTGGAATAGCTGCTTTTATTTTTGCTTCATTTAACGTTTCTTCAGCGGCTTTTATAACTTGAGTTTGTATTGTCTTTTGAACGCCTTCTTTTATTGACGCTTGTATGTCCCGCTTTTCTAATTGAAGGTTTTTAACTTTTGCTTTAAGATCCGCAATTTCAACATCAGCTTTGCCTTGTCTAAGTTCAGCGGCAACACGCTTAGTTCCAAGCCAATCTTCTATTTTTTCAATAAACTTTTGTGGGTTAGCCCCTATTTTATCAGTATCCCAAGCGCGGTTAACATATGACAAAGCGGTTTCCGGGTTAACCATTATGTCTTCTGGAAGATATTTTGTGTCTATTGCGCCTTGCTTAATATAGTCATAAACAGTTGTTCTAATAGAAATGGCAACTTTTTCCACATCAGGAATTTCGCTTTTCCCATCATTGCGCATTGCTCGCGTTACTTCTTCGTTAAATTGTTTTTGACTAAGTTTTCCTTCTTGGTTTCCAGCCAAACCTTTTAAGCGCTCAACTTGCAATGCACCAAAAAAAGGCTTTTCACCTTTGCCAGTAAGGTAGTTGTAATAAGCATCTTCTAAAGACTTTATTCCAAGGTAGACTTTTCCTTCAGCTAGCTTAATTCTGGCTTCAACAGGAAGGTTAACGTTTCCTTCAGCGTATCTATCCCCTGCACGTTCCATGCCGTGTTCCATTAATTTGCTAGAAATGTCTCTGCCTACTCGTGAATCTTGAGTTAACCCGCGCATAGTAGGCGTTTGGTACTTCATAATTGGAAGAATTTTGAGTAAGGTTTTAACAGGAATGTTTTCTTTTAGCCCGCTTAACTCTTTGTGCGCGTCATTAATACGGCGCAAAGTTTCCTCTGGGGCATCTGCCTCGTTAAGCTTACCAGAGGCTACGTCAGCTTCAATTTCTGAATCAATTTTTCTGGCAAGTTCTAGCGGCAAAATATCTGGTGACGCTGCGCCAACAGACCCAGCCATGTTTCTTGTGCCTGTTGCAACCTCAAGTTCGTCTTCTACGCCCCGCAAAACTCTTTCGTACCCTTTTTGGCCTTGAGCATCTAACATTTTTTTAACGGCCCCAAAACTGCCGCCTAAAACTCCGCCAAGGAACAATCCCGCAGATATGTTAATAGCGGTTTCTCCAGCAGTCCTTGTGATCTGAGAGCCTTGCAAAACTAATTCAGAGCCAGCCGTAGCACCACCGCCCGCAATACTACCTGCTGCAATGCCTTTTAAAATACTTCCGCCTTTGTAGGCTTTAAACGCTGCACCCCCAATAGGAACAAGGTTAATCGGGTCTAAAACACCAGCGGCTAAATACGACGCAATACCCCACCCACCGTCTTCGCTCAACCTTTGGCGGCGTTCTTTCTCAGTAGCAATTTGGGTTTCAATGCGTTTAAAATCTAAAGCGTTTCTAGCTCTAGCAAGTTCTGGCCCGTATTCTTCGTTTTCTTCGTTAATTAATTCTAACGGGTCAAACTCTAAATCAAGATTGCCTTGAGGCAATTCAGCTACAAACAAAGAAGCTAAAGAATTTTCAAGCGCAAAAGCATCCGCTATTATTTCGCTAATAGGGCGATCTTTAGTCATAGTTGGTTGTATTTGCGTTGGAGTGACCGGAAGGCCTTCTCCATCTTTTATATACATCATTCGTCTACACGGCCTTTTATCATCGGATCAATTGGTTGGCTTTTTGCTTCTTCCTCGTTTGCATTTTTTGCACCTCGTAGCATATCTTTCATCAACATTCCCATTCCAAGCATGGATTTATTTTGTGGGCCTAGTGAAAATTCTTTTCCTCTGTTTTTAGCGGCCTCAATAGTTTCAGCTTTGGTTTTTGCTCTTTCTGTTAAAGCTTCCATTTGCTGTTTATTTACCATGTCCCTTGCTTCTTTTGAGTCGTTCCAGTCAGGAAAGGCACCATCCATTTCTGGAATGTGAAAAATAGCTCCAGTGTCATCTTCATAAAAAACTTGGTATGTAGGCTTGCCGTTATTCATGCGAGAAGGATGTTGGCGAATTTCTACCCGCCGTCCTTCTAGCTCATATTTTTGAGAACCGTCATTTGTTGTCCATTTACTAGCTGCTTCCCGAAATTGGTTAGTTATCCACTCAGTATTTCCTTCTCTACCAAGCGCTGGTAGCCCGTAATGCAATTCCGGAGGATTCCTTACAAAAGTTGCTGTCCCGTTAATTCCAGAAATTCCCCAGTTTGCTTTCATTTTAACAAATGCAGTATTTCTTGCGTCTTTAAGCTTTCCATCTCCAAGCAAATATTCTGTTTCTGCTAACAAATCAAACGCCGCCATAAACGATGGAGACTGGACCGCTTGACCAAATACTTTTTCATCCCAATCATTATCGTCATTTATTTTTGTTTCCATAAAATCAACATTGCTATTGCCGTTTTCTTTAACTTGGGTGTTATAAGAAGATTTTTTTCTTTCGTTTGTTACTTGTTTATGCGCATCCCTAAGGTTTATTACATTGTTATATGCATCTTCAGGAGAATATCCTACGCTAATCAGTCTGTTTATTTCATTTCCAAAAGCAAATTGGCCTTTAAATTGTTGAGCAAAAACTGGGTTAATATTTACATATCGTTGCATATCAATAGCAGCACTGGTGACTTTAGTTGGATCATTGGACGCAAGGTTGTTAATAATTCCATCACTAAGAACTTTAGGAATAACGTTTGTTGACCGTACAAATCGTGCTTTAAAGTCTCTCATCTTGCTGACAGCATCTTCCGGGGCAACTCCGTCCTGCAAAAGTTGTTCTCTGTATGCTTCAAACATAAATGTAGCAGCACTGTTAAATGCTTCTTTTTCATTAGGATCCATAGTTTGAGAAAAAGGCGTTGCATTCTTAGGGTCTGCCAAAGACTGCGTAATTGCGCTTGCAGCCGCTGCAACTCTAGCACTCTTTACAAGGTCAGGAGTAATTTTTGCTCGCAAGGCGTTTGCAAGACCTTGCCCATGTGAAGTATGATTGTATCTGGCTTCAAACGAGTCAATATCTTCTACTAAGTCTAATGTACTTGCGCCCTTTAATAGTTTTGCTTCAATTTGTTCTGCCTCTAGTCTTACTAATTCTTTTTGTTTTTGCTCACGTTCAGTCTTGTCTGTCTTTTGATATCGTCTATTTGCAGCATCTGCTTTAGTAAAAAATTTTGTTCCTTCAAGGTTACTAATCATTTCTTGAACTTTATCTTGGGGTATTAACCCATAGCGAAGCCTGTGAACAATATCTGTATTCTCAAGGTTAGTTCGGTCTTGCTTTATGTCTGCAACCAATTTGTTCATGTCTTTATTAAATTTTCTGGCGTCGGCTAAAGAACCCGCTTCGACCGCTGCGTCTCTACGCTCTCTTAAAGTTATAGCGTTTAAAACTTTTTCATAAGCTGCTGGCTCGCCTTCATAAGCGCCGCTGTCAAGCTGCGCAGCCAACTGCACTTTAGTTAATTTTCCGTCTAAAGCGTCCTGCCTGTCTTCAACAACCTTAAAATCAAACGCAGTTGTAGCATCTGTTGCAATGTTTTTTTGGTCCTCACGAAGTCGGCTTCTTTGTTGTGTTGAAGCAGACTTAAGTGCTGTAAGACTTCCAGTGTCTTTTGCAATTTGTTCAGCTTCTGTTACAAACTGACCGCTAGCAATTTGAGCTTGTGCATTTGAATCGCCGCCTTCTGCCGCTGTTAAAACTCTTTCATGTCGAATTGCAAAGTCTACATTAGATTTTTTTGCGGCGTCAGCTTGGCCTTGTCTTCTCTCTACTCCAATTTGATCTTTTCGTGCTTCGGCATATTTTATAACTTTTGCAAAATTGTCAGTGTCTAAATTTTCTCTTATTACGCTGCCTTCTTTACCTGCGTCTTCAATAAATTTATCAACTTGGCCTTCTTCCGTCATTTGAGAAATTCTGGCATTGTTGGCGTTAAAAGATATTCCTTGTTTGATGTCTTTTAATGCATCCCTGTGGACTTCTGGGCTAACGTTTGGATGTAGCGCTTCCATATCTTTTGATAAGTTTTCTGCGGATCTAAGTAACGTCAATTCCAGTCCCGGAGTTACCTGAGCGGTTTCTTGCAAAGTGTCACCAGTTTCCGCGTAGTCAGTAATTGTTTTTTTTGCTGTGCTTTCGGCCTCAAAATTCATTGCACCACGCACATTATTTAATTCAGTGCTAGCAAAGCTGTTAGTAATAGTCTGGTGAAACCTTTCGGGATATTGGCTTAATATGTTATTTCTTGTTTGCGCTACAAGACTTTTAACCCCATTTACATGGCCCTTGGCCCCAAGCGGAGCATTACGTTGTAATTCTTGCGTTTCGCCTAAAAGGTTTAGCTCTGCTTTTGCAAGCTTGCCTTGGATTTCAATCTTAGTTTTTTGGTCTGCACTTTCTTGCATTTTTACTGCGGCGTTACCAAGCTGACGTACGCCGTCACCGTCGCCAAAGTCTTTTGCTTTAAAGCTTGCTTTAGCCATCCCTGATTGAGGAGATGTAGTGCTAAACCCACGCTGCCCTTGAAATACTTGTATTCTAGCCATTGTTATATACCTATCTGTCCATAAGGTAGCTGTGTGCCGTAAGACCCAAAGGATACGCCACCTGCCCCGGCACCTGCTCCAGCAGTAGTTCCAGCCGTTGTTGCGGCAGTCCCGCTAAACATTCCACCAGAATACGCTGCGCCTAATGCTGATATACCTGCTTTCATAAACGCTGCATTCTTTTGTTGCTTGCCTCTCCATGCAGCCATTTGCCCTTCGTACTCTTGCATAGAAGCTTGAACATTAGTTTCGTAAGCTTTTAACACGCCTTCGTGCGTCATAAGCTGCGCTTCAAATTCCATTTCTAACGCGCTGTCTCCTAGAACTTCTAATGGAGAACCTGCAAGCTCTACCCCTGATTTCATGTATTTAACAGAATCAGAAGAAAGTTTTTTCTTGTTTCTATCTCGGAGCAAGTCGGCATTTTTTTCTGCCGCTGATTCAAATTCTTTTGCCCGCATTCGCAGAATATCTGCATTGCGTCGATGTATCGATTGGTTAGCTTTGCCAGCTTTGCCCGCAGCTACGCCATCTAGAACAGACCCCGCTGCGCCCGCAATTAACATCATTGTTAATGGATCAGCACCCATAATTCTATCCGTTCGTCTTCATGTGAGCAAATACGCCCAATACAGTTAGCGGCAAAGGTTGTGTCTGTTTAAAGTATACAGTACCTTTGCGATCTAATCCCTCAGAAAAATCAACGCGAAGATCTCCCGTAAATAAAATTGGAGATGCATCCATTGGGTCAGAACTGTCTCTAAATGGAATCTGATCTATGTTTCCATCAAGCCTTCCAACAGTAATCCCTAACGATCTGTACATCCGTAAAATAAGCTCGTGAATACGTTTGATCTTGCCTTGCGAAGTTCCATCAACCGAGCCGCCTTCTAAGCGTTGGGTTTCTAATTCACTAACAAAATTTAACCCTGCGTGAACAATAGACGCCCTTGTTGGCAGCGTAATAGCGCCACTAGACACTGTCTGGCTAGACTGCACAGCACCATTGCCTAAGATAGCTACAGACTCGCCTTCTAGGTGGCTTAGGCCACTAATAGCGGTTACAGCCTCCCTAACAGTTCCGTCAGAAATATAAGTAGAAAATGCCGTACTGTTTGTGTTTAGGTGTATCCTGCCGCCGCTTGTAAAAGTACCGTATGAAGAAGAATCAACTCCAATTGAAAATGTATCGTCGTTAATCTTAGTAACAGCGTACCCGTTGCCGTTAAGTTGCGTCATACCCCCAACACCAAGAAACCCTATTTGATCGTTGGTAGCAAACCCGTGACCCGGTGACGTAATAACACAAGGGCTGGCTTTTGTGGCCCCCGTTACAGGCTTTGACGCCTCTGCCATTATTTCAAATGTGTTAGTAGTTTTCTCTATAACGATGTAGCGATTACCATTTAACTCAGTCATGCCAGCTACACCGCGAATGTCTACATAATCCCCATCACTATATCCGTGGGATGATGCTGTTATTACGGCAGGGTTGGCCTTAGTAGCTGCGGTTATTGCTGTTGAAACATCCAAGGTAAGACCGCTGTCTACAAAAAATGCTTGCTCGCTAGTGTCGGCGTCATCAAGACCCAACTTTAATCTTTCTACGTACCTAACTGTAGATCCGTCTACATATCGTTTAACAGCTACCCAAACTTCGTCTGCTCCAGAACCGGGGATTGTAGCAACGCTTTCTATTTTAGCGACTGCTCCGGCAGCATTAGAAGTCCCACCTAACTCATGCTGGTGCCACGCTACTACCTTTTGATCTCGTTGGTACGTTAGCGCAACAAGAACCCCTGTGTCTAAAACGCACCATAGAATGCTGTCAGGCTCTTGCTGGTAAGCAATTTCTATAATCCCGCCTTGTGTAATATGTTCTGCTAACAAAGTTAAATCAGGAGACACGTAAGCGTCAGATGCAAACTCGTACACAAATTCACGCACTTTGCGCCCAGCTCTTTGTATAAATAACACAACAGACCCAATTCTTTGTGGCGTAATCTTAGCTGACCCAAAGTTTGTTTCTCGTACAACACGGACGTTTGTAGGAGTAAGCGCTTCTTCGTTTGTAGAAGCTGACACTTTAAATTCGCCACCAGCCGTGCCAACTGCTAAAACTTTGCCCGGAGATAGCCACTGAATAGCATTCACTTGGTCTGTAGCAATAGTGTACGTTACTGCATCGTCGTCTAGTGACCCCGGAGTAAAGTTAGTGTAATCTCCGCTTTTTGACCCCCACAGCGACTGCGGGTTGTTTGTAGAGCCAGCAAAAAATAATCTTTGCTCGTAGAATGCTACTGAACCGGGATAGCTTCCGCCATAATACGCGCCAAGACGCCAAGATGTTTCAGCCGTGCTTCCAACAAAGTTGTCCAATACCGTTGCGTCTACGTTTGTTGTAGAATTAATTGCAGTGATTTTAGCGTATCCGTATTTTACACCGCCATCAGATTGGTATTCCCAAGTAACTCCCCCATCGACAATGGCGTCCCCTTCTCCAGTTGGTCCGCCAGACCCCGCAGAGGTTCCTGCTCTAGTTGCCTCATAAATATTGTCGCTATTCCTAACAATAGCGCCAACTGCAAACGCGGTGCTAGAAGCCCAAGCAGTAGCTACGTGAGCAATGCTTACTAACCGCCCTACATCTGTAGCAACAAACCCAGAGCCACCGTTGATTCCTGTAACAGCAGATGCCGCAATAGTAATGCTACCTGTAACTCCGCTAGGGTTTAATGTTGTTGCTGTAATGTTTTCTTCAATATATGGACCGTTTTCGTACACAATGTCGGCCAATGTCCACGATGTTGCAGCCTGTCTAGACAGCAATGCCGCTGGGTGATTAGGGTGAGTAATGTAAAGAATGTCAGCAGATTGAGCAAATTGCAGGTCAAACAATTCAGCTTCAGTGTAAGTAGTAGACACCTCTAACGGAGCAGACGGAGAGCCTGTCACTACTTGAGCTTGGTTAGCATAAAACCTAATGTAGTTTTCACCAAACTCTAGAACATAAGCTTGCGTAACAGAAAACTCAAACGGGACCAATCTTACTTTTTTAGATGCCGTTTTAACACTAGAAACGTATTCAGTTCCCCCGCGACGATAAACGCCGCCTTGCGGGTGGATTAAAAAATTCTTAACTGTGCGACAACCGTTTGCGTATTGGGCAAGGTCTGCTCGCGCTTCCATAAGCGGAGATAGCTCACCTGCCGTAAAGTTTGTAAGAGCAACCGCTGCTTGTGGCATTATGTCACCGGATTAGTGTAAGACAATCTTGAACCAAGCCAGAGATCTGCTGTAATGTTATCTGGCGTACCTTCTTGGGCGTCAATGCTTCTTGCTTCTGAAACTTTAGATGCGTAAAGATTAAACAAGTCTACTGACAATACTCTATTGTCTGTAATAGCAATTGCCAATTCTGCGGCCATTCGTGCTGCTAAAGTTTCAATAAACAACTGATCAAATTGGTTAGGGTCAATAACTTGAGACACATAGCGGATTTTTACATTAGGAGAATGAGCTAGCAAAAACCTGCCTTCAATTTTATATTCCTCGTCCCCCAAAAGATCTGTTGAAATCATTCGGAGAAAATCTGACGGCAATGAAAATTGTGCCGTGTATTCATACGCTGGCGTTTCCGTTGAAAGGGCTAAAGCTATACGTTTAATTGCAAAGTTCCACGGGTGCGCCCGCAATACAGAATCACGAAAAGGCTCGTACACAAGATTGCAGAGCCTAGCGGATTTAGAATTATCTGTTAAAGATGTAATCTGTTCATCGCCAATCTTAGCCAAAGCAAGATTGCAAATTTGTACTTCTGACGCCATTTACACCTCCAGAAAGAATGGGGGAAGCAGAAGCTCCCCCCAGTAACTTTAGTTTACAACATACTGGATAACATAACTCATGTCACCACCCGTGCCGCCAGCAGCAGCCATTGTTGCAGCAATGTAATAAAACCCGCCGGGGTCAGAAGAATCACCAGCAAGCTCGTACATTTTTTGACCGCAAGTGTTAATGTTTGCAGCCTCAAAACGAACGTCAGCCATTGCACCTTCATCAGCTACCGCCGAAGCAAAAACGTCTTCGTCTTTTACTACGCCAGCCGTTGTGTAGATGCCTACGTTAAACGTGCAAGAACCTCCAAGAGTGTCAGAACCTACAGAAAGAGAAGGGACTGTAGCATTGGAAGGGATTGGAGCAAACATAACAACATCATCGTTGTCACTATCTCCAGCCGCTAACGCGATTGTACCTTGAGCTACACGCAAAACGCCATCTAGCTCAGAGGCAGAGTTCGCAACTTGAGGGGTTGCCTCAAAATTGCTAACCAAAGTAGAGTTTTTAGTACCCATGTCTTATAGCCTCCTTAGCTAGGGTCACAAATAATGTAGCCGACTTTCTTCTCTTCCATGCGGGTTGCCCCAATACACATAGAATAGAAAACCTGAGTAGCATGGTTTTTGTCAGCACGTTCTGAAATGCGAGCCACTGGGTTTGAACCAACTGCAAGCTTGATACCGTCTTGGCCAAAGAAAAGAACTTTTTGGTCAGAGTTGCCATCAACACCAATAAGCTCGGTGCGGATAAACTTAAAGCCCATAAAAGTATCGACTTCGCCTTGAACTAGCGCCTTGACTACGTTGAAATCGGAGCTTGTAACTTCCGTTTCAGCCAACAGGTTTTTAAGCTGCTTTGCGTTCAAAACAATAAAGCGACTTTCTTCTGGGTCTACTTCGTTTGCATCTAAAATTTCTTTAGCTGCGCGAAGCTTGCCAACGTTAAGTCCTGTATCAGCCGCTGGGCTAATTCCTACTTGGACACCAACAGCATTGTTAGAGTCAAAAGCTGTAGATGTAGAACCGTCAACGCCCGTAAACGCTGTTCCATCAGCCGCGTCAATAATAAGCTGATCCATAGCGCGTCCCATTGCAAAGCCAGCAGCTTGAGCATAAGGAGAAGTAGGATCAATCAACATACGAACACGGTCTTCATTGTCGATCAAATCTGCCCAGTCATAGTCAACAAGGGAGACACGGCGACGAGCGTGAGGTGTGTCAATCTGCGGAGTATCGGCGTGACGCGAAGGACGAACACGAGCGGCGGTTGCGCCAATCTGTTCAAAAAAAGCGTTTTTGCCACTAACAGTTTCAGAGCTAACAGCGGAACGCAAACGCGAACCTTTCTGCTGCGAAAGATGCATAACGTTAGCAGAATACTGCTCAACGAATGCCGTTGTAATTTGAATGGACATTTGTCCCTCCATCAAAAGTTAAGACGAATTAAAAACAAAACCCGCTGGGTAGTAGGGTATCGGAATTAATCCGGCCTAACCTGATGCGAGACTAAAACGCTTGGGCGACAATAGCCGGTATCCTAGCCTTTTGAACTTTTACTTGGAGCTTTTACCGTTCTCCGCTCTAGCGGTTTAATGGTTCTTGCATCCATGCAGAAGTCAGAGAGTATTCTAACCTTTTCTGCAAGATTGTCAACATCCCTCCAATCAGTTGTGCTAGCGTGTCGTCCTAGTATATCAAGGACTCTTAGCCTTACCTCAGTAACGTCCAATGTTGTGCTCACTGATTACATCCCTTCCATGCAACTCTTCCATTAAGCCTTGCATTTTTTGCACCATAGCAGGGCGTTCAAGGTTTTCAGCGTCATAGAAACCCGGATTACTTTGGATTTTGGCAATCTCAGCTTTTAAATCTGATGGAGTGCGGCTTCCTTCACTGCTTCCTTCAAGTACAGTGTCTCCCATGATCCGGGTGCCAATATTTGAAAAAGCCTTGATTAAGTTAGTGTCATTACCAACCCCAGCCTCTTCAAGTGAGTCAACAAGTTCTTGCCCGCCAAACTCTCTAACAGCCCGCATTGCTTGGCCTAGCTTTTCATCATAAGCATTGCCCCATTCTTTTCGCAATTCGTTTTGAGATTGAGTCATTTCATTCTCAGCATTAGTTACCATGCTTTCAAACTGCCCGCCCATTTGGCCGAAATACCATTTTTGCAATTCATTAGCTTGCTGCCCAGTAAGGCCAGCCGTATGCGCCATTTCTTTAAACTCTTTCATCATGGCGTCATCAACTGGCATTTCTGCTGGCATTTCTGTTGCCTCAAACTCGTAGCCGTCTGGCGACTCTGGCCGTCCTATCTTGTTGTAGAAGTCACCCCACTCTTCGTCGCTTTTGGGAATATCTAATTTGTCGCGTCCCAGCATTGAAGATGCGTTAATGTAAGCTTTTGCCAAAGACTCAACAGAAGAATACTTTTCAAGGTTTGGATTCTTTTGAAGATCCTCAGATAAACTAGAACGCCAATCATCTTGTTCTGTTGTAGTAGAATCTGGAGTAAGTGTTGCTTCGGCAGGAGCCGCTTCTTGTTCAATTTCTTCAGACATCAGTGTCTATCTCCGTTGGTAAATGTAAAAAATCAGTTGGTGAATAATGGAGGACGGACATAATCCGCAGCGCAGAGTTGCGCATTCCTTCATTAAATGCGGTAGCTTCGGGCGTTTCAGCTATAGTTGTATCCAAAACAAAGCAGTGGGAAACAATGTCGTTTAAGACGCGCTTACCCTCTGGTGTTCCAAATGCAATGTTATAGTCTGCTGCCCGTTGCGTTAGCCTTGAGCGATTAGTCATGCACCCTATTGAAGTTTCTGGAGGACATCCGCACCCTGACCTGCGGCTTGTAACCCTTGCTGCAATTGCATCATCTCTTGCTGTTGCTGCTTAATCTGCGCCATCTCTTCCGGCGATTTAAACAGACTGTTTGGAACTCCAAACAAATCTCCTAAATAGCGGATCGTGTCCTCTCCATTGATAATCTGGGCAGAATCGGGCTGCATCTGAATAATAGGGCTTCCAATCTCAAACACACGAAGAAGTCCATTAGCTTCAGACTGCCGCTGCGCTCTAGCAAGCGGCGATACATACTCAACGTCATATTCAGCGCCGTCGAGAACATCTGGGGCGGGCGGAAACTTCCCTCCCCTGTTAAGAATATTAAACACTCGCTCAACCATTGGGCCAAGCATCTCAGATTGCAAGCGACCAAGAACTGGCCCCATCATGCGGAGCTTTTCTTCTTGGCGTTGCAGCACTTCAGTAGCCGTCATTTGCGGGCCTTGTTGAAGTTGCAGTTGGTCAATGTAAAACGCTTGGCGAATACGCATCCGCACTTCGTTCATCATCTCCATACCAATAGGAATATTGCCACCAGTTTGTAGCGGAGTAATAGGATCAGACCCAGAGCGGCGGAAGTTAAGACCACCGGGAACAGTGCGAACTGGGTTTAAGGCACCATCGTCAGGAACTAAGAGCGGTGGGTCAACAATTTTTTGTGCAGCTTTGATGACAGTTTTAGCCATTTGCTGTAGCATTTTAACATCAGGCAAAGACGATATACCGGGGCCGCGTCCATAAATTTCACCAGACACTTTAGCCCAGCGAGGCGCAACATACGGCATTTCTTCAAAGCCGCCTTCATCAAGAATAACTTCGCCCTTCGCCAAAAGATACACAGATGCAAACGGCATTTCAGAACGATCAAGAGAATTTCTATCTCTGTCTTTGCGAGGTTGAACGCAATGTATAACATCAAAGAGTTCATCATATTTCCCACTGTCATAACATTTTTGAACATCTTTTCCGGCTTTTTCGTATCCCCATTTTTGTACAATTTGACGGCTAGTGTATTCAAACTTTCGATACACCGTATCAATAAAGCCCTGCATATCCTCTGCAAGGTAGCATTCCTTTAAATGCTTTGTTGAAAACAAAAGATCACCATTGTCTTTGTCTTCTCCAATAAACATAATTCCTGTTCCAAAAGCTGTAAGGTCTAAATACAACTCATGCATATGAGATGCAAAAGATGCCTTTGGAGAGTTAAGCGACATATAGATTAAACGTTCAACTTCTTCTAGCCAGCGAACAACATTGTTATCTGCCATAAGGCTAGCGTCACTAAGGCGTAGCTTGAACCATTTAGATGCGGGGTTAGTTAGCATTCCATGAAGGCCAGCCCCAAGAAGCTCGTTAGCAAACACGGCGGTTGAATCAACAATCTTTGTGTTTTTTCTTTCGCCGCGAACAACAGACGTAACAAAATCAGAACGACGAGGGAACACTACTTCTGCAATTTCTTGCCAGTGGTATTCCCAATTGCGCCTATCAGACTCAAGAGATTCTAATCTTGCTAAGTATTGTTTTGGTTCCATAAATATTTAACTCTTTGCTGTTTTTTTAAGGCCGCGTTTTTTGCCAGCTTTTCTGGCCGCAATGGCAATAGCTTGGTTTCGTTTATAGCCTTCGCTCATTAAACTTTTAACATTCCCCCACATAACTTTTTGGGTTGTTCCTTTTTGAAGAGGCATTAACCATTTCCTAAAAGGGACTTTCCAGCGGCGTCTTGTTTAGAAGCGGATTTGCGCTGAAGCTCTTTATTTTTTTTTGATTCAGACATTACATATGCAACAGGAGAAATACCCTTTAACCCCTGCTTTTTAATAGCATAGGCAGGGGATAACATTTGTTTTGGATCTCCGCTTAGAAACCCACCCATTATGAACCTAGCAGAGTTTTCTTCTCTGTAGTTGGAGTGCCTGTGCCAATAGGGCTAGTCAAAATAGTAGATTGACGCCCAGCAGCAGCAAGGCGACGTTTACGTTCGTTGTCTCGTGAAGCTCTAACGTCTTCGTCACTCTTAGTTGGAGCGATAGGCGCTGGTTCAATAGCCGGAGGCGGCGGAGCCGGAGAGCCAAAAATTCCACCCATTATAATACCTTTCGTAGTTGTGTTGCAGTTGGAGTGTACCCTAATTTCTCATAAAGGCCAACAGTTCGTTTTGTTGATATCCCGGCGGATACTCCAAGGCGTATTTCACTAGCACCCATGCTATTTGCCCATTGTTCAAATGCATTAATCAAACGCTTGCCAATAACACCGCCTCTAGTTGTTGGCTCTACAAAAACAAAAAGCTCAGAAGCCGTTAGCCCTTTAGAAAAAAATTGAGGGTAGATAGCGCCAGCTATTGCGCCTTTGATTCCGTCCTTGTCATAGCACAAGCCAACTTGCTCTGTACTTTTCATTACAGCAAAAAACGATTGCATGATCCTGTATGGGGAAAATTCAAAATTATTATAAGCCTCAGCTTCGTTATAAAACCTTTGCCCCATAGCTATAAGGGGATCAAGATCTTCTTCTGTCCACGGTCTAATCACCAAGGTACCCAATCGTTAGATGACGCAAGACCTGTGTCTTCGCCTAAAGGATTAAAAATATCATATTCTTGATCGGCAAATTTTGGCAAGGCTTTCTGGTCTACGGCCTCACGTAAAGACACCGCTAAATAACGGAACGCATCACACGGGTGAGATGTCCAGTCATGCAAAGGTCTTGCCCTAAAGGTTTGAGACTTTTGATCGTACTCAGTTCTGTATTGCCGCAAAGCTTCAATGCCTCTTGCGCATTTCTTTTCGTCAAACCAGCATCTAGAAAGAATAGATCGTACAGCGTTAATGCCATCCTCAATGCCTAGCTTAGGGACAACAAACAAAGGGTTTAGTTGAAGAGACTTTAAAACGTCCATACGCGAACGGCCTGTAGAAAGTTCTTTAACCTTTACGTCATGTGGCAGGTGATGCTCACCATAAGTGTAGCCCCTTTCCCTTAAGACTTGCACATAGTGTGGAAGCCCCGCACCGCTATTTTCGTAATAGTCTATAAGGCGAATTTCTTTGCCCGCAAGCTGATAGAACCAAATAGAGGTCATGTCGTCTAAGCCCAAATCCCAAGCTGTGTTTACCGGGAGAGCCGACTCATAAGGCACAGAGCAGACCTGCCCTTCCTTAGTTAGGCGTTCCATCTGCTTAGAGTAGTAAGCGCCTTGGATAGCAGCTTCAAAAGAACACTCGTATTCTTGGGCGTATTCTTCTTCCGACATATCATTCTGTGCAGAAAGAAGCTCGCCTTCGGCAACGTAACCAGTCTCAGAAGCTTTATAAAGATAGCCAGACCATTCTTCTGCTTTCTCGTCTTCGGCCCTTTTGTACAAATTATAAAAAGAATTTTTGCCTTTTGGTGTACCAATAAACGCAGCAGAGCCTTGTCTGTCTGAAAGGGCTGGGCGAATAATCTCCGTCCACATATTAGGCGACATTTGTGCGTATTCGTCCATCACCACAAAATCAAGATAGATGCCACGAGCGGCATCAGGATTGTCAGACCCATACAGGTTAAGCCGACAGCCATCCAAAAAATCAATGTGCAGGTTGCCTTCATTAGGCTTATACCCCGGCAATTGAGACGTGAACTCTTTGGCGTAATCCCACGCCACTGTTCTTGCTTGCTTTAAAAGCGGAGCAATGTAAGCCACACGAGGTCTGGGTTTGCCCTCGCCCATAGACTTTATTGCTTTTAGTATTGCCTCGTTAATAGCCCAGACTGTTTTCCCTGCACGGCGGTGCCAGACCAAAACTTTAAAACGAGTAGGGTCATTGTGTAGCTCTTGTTGTAACACTCTTGGCTGGTAAGGAATAATTAACTCAGCCATTAGCGCATCTTGCTTGCGTCACGATCCATGATAGCGTGGATAGATTGGGAGCGGGCATTTAATTCTTGTCCACTTGGGTACATAGGCCATTGCCCGCCGTCTATTTCTTTTTTCCAAAACTTGTAAGCTTCGCCCTCCCCCATAGGTTTCCCGGTTTTTCTATTAAGACCCGGCACAGAAACAAAAGAACCAGCAAACTTTTCTCCCGGCGGGATCTTAATGCCCGTAGAAACTACAGTCATAGGCCTCCCGTCTTTGTCTTTTGGAATTTTTCCAGAAGCCATTGTGTCATTATGAAATTGCACAATCCGCATCTCTTGCGGAGTAAGCCCTAAACCTTCTTCTAGTTCAGCCATCTTCACCCTCAAAAAACATTAACAACACAACTCTATCCCCTTTATGGCGCGTTACCTTATGTTCAAAGTCTGA
>TARA_R110000737_G_scaffold41444_3_pt1 | contig 16962 bp, 30 predicted proteins | sample TARA_R110000737 | Tara Oceans TARA_R110000737 (sample SAMEA4398027) | marine metagenome | biome: Polar Biome; feature: [SRF] surface water layer (ENVO:00010504); material: water (ENVO:00002006), including particulate matter (ENVO:01000060) such as... | depth 5 m
AAAAGTAATTATGCCAAAGGGCAGGGCTTGTTAATATGAAAGGCATGAAACATTATAAAAAAGATGGGACGGAACACAAAGGCACTTCTCATAAAATGCCTAATGGAAGTTTACATACAAATAAATCACACACTAAAACAAGTGTAAAACTTTTCCACCTTAACGAGCTGGGTAAAAAGGCAAAGTTAAAAGCTAAGGGTAAAAAATAATGATAGGCAAATTGTTCGATAGGTTTGTTGAATGGTCTCTTAAAAGAAATGCTGACAACATCAACAAGAAGGCAAAAACAAAGCCCAAACCTTCTAGGGTTCGCAGGAAAGCAAACACCAAAAGAAAATAGTCATGGCTACAACCAAAGATACCAAAAGAATCTCAGGCGGAGTTGTCTACAGGGGCAAGAAATTTCCCGGATTTAATAAACCCAAAAGAAATAGCGGTTCAAGTAAGCACAAGATGGAGGTTCTTGCTAAGAAAGGTAATGAGATTAAGGTCGTTAAATTTGGTCACAAGGACTATGGTCATAATTATTCTGGTGAAGCTAGGGACAATTACCTTAAGCGATCCGCTGGAATCAAGAACAAATCAGGTGGGCTTACGAAGGATGATAAGTTCTCTGCGAACCATTGGGCTAGAAAAGTTCTGTGGGCAGGTTCCGGAGGAAAGAAAAAAAGCCCTCCCAAAAAATCATAGGTGAATTAATCACTAATATCGTTTATCATAATAGGTGTGATTTTATACAGTGAACATGAATTGCGTATTGCCTATAGGAAATATGTTGCCACGTTCAAAGAAACCCCTAACCTAACCATCCCAAACCTTAGAGAGTTCAGAGAAATCTATGAGGAATATTGGTATTACTACTTTAACGATGAGCAGAAAGGAAGAACTCACTAGCCTCTTCAAAGAGAAGGGCTTCGACAGGGTTTCATTAAGATGGATTCCTACAAACCCCTACGGCAAAAGACACAAGCTAACAGGATGGGTATATAAAATATCCGGAGACGCTGAGTGGTCTGTCTTGGGTAAGAACTTTGAGGAGTCGTCAAGGTCAATAGAACTTCTATAAATAAAAAAGCGGAGTAAAAACCCCGCTTCTTAATATTTGTTTTAGATCATTTGGTTTTTTTTATATACTCCTCCTCGTATGTAGTAAACCTTTGCCCACATCCTAGGCATTCTCTACGTCTTTTGATAATCGCACCCTCAACCAGTTTACGAACATCCACAACCTTCGACCCATTCCCACATTCCTTACAAGTCATAAGCCCATCCTTTTATAGTCTTTTTGTTGTTCCTTGTATAAGTCTTTCCACATTCTACCAACCAATTCTTGCAAATTTTGCTGTTGTTTTATGTGTGATCTGCGAAGTGCAACATTGGTTAATTTTTTCTCCCACTCGCTTTCTTTCATAAGACCGGATTCAAAAAAGGAATGAATTTGTTTTATTTCTTTTTGATCCTCAGTGTGTGAAAGCCCATCTATAAATGAAAGTTTCATTACGCCACCTCCTTTTTTCTATATTCCCAAACAGTAGGCTCACCAATAAGTTTTCTAGCAAGCTTCCCCTTTAGTGCGTGGGTAAGCCAGTATGCATCAGAGCTGATATGATCCTCTCCCTCGCATGACTGGTACTCGTAGCACTGGATCATTCCGTAAAGGTCCTTACTATTTACCATAGGTCTTCCGCTCGATCTAGCCTGACATTGACTAACATAAAGAAAAACAATGCTCTCATCAAATCCCTCTCCCTCCGGATTCCAAGAAAAGAAGCTCTTCCAGCTATCAGGATATTTAGCCTTGATGCTTTTAACATTCTCAAGGGCAAGTATCTCAGCCACGTCCAGCGGGGAAGAAAAAGAAATCTCCCTCCTAGTCACTAGATTGTAGGCATGACTAACAGAGTCATCACTTGACATAGGAACACTAGGACGAAAGAACTTACTCATCTCACCTATATGGTCCGGGTTAATTAAATACGCACTCATGATCTCACCTCCTGTAAAACCTTATTAACTTGCCCCTGAACATACGCAGGCAGTTCAGCAGAATGATCCATTGGGTAAATTTGAATAAAATCACAACTGTTTTCACTCACCCAAATTAAGAGTTCAACACTAAAAGTGTCATCATTTTTATTGTCATTGACATCCTGTATAACTTTATCAGTTTGTTTTAGGTCCCAATGCCAAACATCATCACCCTCTTTCGTATAAATATAAAATTCATATTTCATGATCTTACCTCCACGTTTTTTATTATTCCGGCTTCGATTAAGTTACGGGCAGTTCTACCAAACCAGCCCTGAAGCTTCCAAGCTAGACCGGTATCAACTAAATGTTGCCAAGCCTTTACCTCATGGCTTTCAGTTTCAGCCTTGATCCATCCCTCTGCAACTCCTACTGCTTCATAATCATCCATTACCCACCTCCCTTTTTTCTAAAAGATCATAATCCTCTTCAGTGGCGATCCCATCAAAGCATCTATCCAATGCCTCAAGCTCCGCCCTTGAAAGATCATTGATCCTGTTTGTATTTACCACAGACTTAAAGTCCGGTAGTTTTATCATATTCATAGTCATTCCTCCTTTAGTATGTTTTGACTAATACGCCTCACGGCGTTTCACTCATTAAGAGATCATCAGTTAGTCTTTTTGCAACCTATCCCAGCCCTCTCCCAAGTAATCATCTAAAGACATTGTGTAATCAGCTATGCACTCATCTGCATCATTACAGTTATTCCATATGATATGACCTATGGTGCCAACTACATTCTTCTTGCCATCCTGATCCTCTTTAACTGACCAAACATAGATGACACATTCCTCTACTTGATCTATTCCATGCTTGATTGCACTATCAATACTGGTGTGCAATTCAACAAGATCATCTCCGTCGCATTCAATATCAAACTCAAGACCCTTATCCCTGATTTTAGTCAGGATTTTTCTAGCGTTTACTAGGTGTTGATTTGTGTAATACATATTATTTTTCCTCCTTTGGTAAATATACTTCTACAAACGATTCACACTTTGGACAAGATAGGTTGGTGACTATCGAATAGTCCTCGTTCTCGTCCTCTATGTCATGATCCCCGCCCCATATGAGCTTGGTGTTACAGTGCCAGCAATTCATTATGCACCCACCATTCTTTGAGCTACCCAAGTAACCTTGTAGCCAAGGACGGATAGCTGTTGAATGTCTGAAGCTCTGAAGGTCTTGGTCCCCTTGAACTGGGCTAACCTCTCAGATGTCTTGCAGGATGGATACACCAGCTCGTTACCATACACATTTTTTACTACTAATTTAATTTCCATTATTTACCCCTTAGATTTAAAAGTTACTGCGAACCATATTACATAAGTAATAATAAAAAGATTCGCCATTGTTATTGCTATCCATATGTCTTCCATTAGTCTTGCTCCCTGTTACCTTCTACAGAATAATCAACTAGGCTGATTAACTTACGCAAGTCGTCTAGCCATTTTATTTCTATTACTGTGATATCAAAAACCTCGGCAAGTTTATGTGTTACACAGGCTCCGGTAACGGCAGAAGGAATGTCTTTGGTCATGTCCCATGTGCACCATTCAAATTCACCATCGTTGGCGAATAGATATTCAACCGCCTCTCCTGCGTCTATGCTTGTTATGTTTTCTATATCGCCCTCACCTATGGTTATCCCGTAATGCTTGAGCTCAGTATCACAACTATAGTGAATAGGTGTTTTGCTTGTCATGTCAGTGTAGTAATAATTTTCCAAATCTGCTCTCAGTCTTTTCATGTTAATAATTTTTTTATTATCTTTGTCTACATACTTTGCTTGGAGAAACTCCACACTGCCGCCGTCGTAGCCATCAAGCATGTCTATAAGTCTTTTGATGTCGTAACCCCAGTCATCAATCTCTTTGTCACTGTTGTTGTTCCAATGGTCATAAGCCTTATGTCTAAACATAACCTTATTTCTTTTTGCTTCTTCTAGTATTGTTATTAATAATGGTTTCATTTGTCATTTACCTCCTAAGTAATTTTTGACTAAGACGAAGGGGTTTTTTCCGGGGGAGAAAAAAATAGCCCCAACGTTTCGACCAGTAAAGGTCTCATCAGTTAGCCTATGAGTGATACCAGCTATCCCACTGCTCTACTATCTCGTAAGGGTTAAAGGGCTTGTCCTCTAGGATAGCGTCCCTGAGATCATTAAAGACCGCAGTCCTGTAGTCATACCTGTCAGGCTGGTGTTCTCTATAGCCGTTATCCATGAAGTAAGCGAAGCTCTCAAGCAACCCGTGATCCTTCGATCTTTCCTTATTGATCCACTCGATCATGTCGATCGCCTGATCTATGAATGACTGCTTGAGATGTACGTAGCTAATGAATGATCTATCAGCCGGCGATCTGTCAGAGTCATCCTTAAGCAATAGATCAATAAGAAGTGCCTTCTCGTTTACCCAGTTATTAGTTTCGATTATTATGTCGTTATTTAGTTTTGTCATGTTACCTCCTAAGTAATTTTTTGACTAAGACTCCCATCGCTGGGAGTTTCGCTCATTGAGAGCTCTTCAGTTAGCCTATTCTCCGTCGTAGTACTTAAACCCATCCCTCTCTAGATTAATTTGGTATGTGATAGTGCTTCCTCCATAGACACGAACCTTGACCGGCTCAATGCTAAGGAAGCCCCAAGAAACTCCACTATTATATTTAGTGTCAAATTGATCCTGACCATAATCTACAAGTGAGTCTATAAAATTTGCCACCACTCTCTCACCTATCCAATCAGGGAACGAAAGCTCGAACCTTGAAAGGTAGATGCCGTATTCATAATCATCTCCGGATTTGTAATTCTCAAGAACGAAGTTGGTTGTAAAACCGAAGTCATCCTCGTCAAAATTAGAGACCTCATTTGTTCCACCCAATTCCTTTACAGCAAAGTCGAAAAACAATGAGTGAATATAAGCAAGAATGTCGTCATAATCATTCCAGCCATTCAGTCCATGCTTGTAGTAAGCACGTCTTTTTGCATAATACTTGTCAGTAAGATCAAGCGAGGTGCGGTTGTCGATCCTCTCAAGTTTATTTTTTAATTCCGTATGTAATGTTGTCATAAGTGCCTCCTTTGGCTGTTGGTTTGTAAACATTGATTACATATTAATGCCATACTATATGTAGTGTCAACAATTATGTTCATTTATTTTTAGATCACTAGAAATATTTCAAGCAATCATGTATCTTTATTTCATAATCAATAGATTGTTTTATATACGTAAAATGGAAACATCATTAATGGAATCACGCATGGCTAACCTTGAAAAGAACATGGACGAGGTTCTGTCTTTTGTCCGTCATATTCCAGTGCTTGAAGAGAGAGTCAGTCGATCATTAGCCCAGTCATCAGATCACGAGGTCAGACTAAGAAACCTTGAGACATCTCAGATGAGAGATAACGTCCACGCAAGATGGAGCGAGAGAATCATTGGCGGTATAGTCATTGGTGCGATCATAGGAATAGGCGGAGTGATAGCTAATTATGTTCTTTAAGAAAAATGATCGAGCGGATGCAACCCTTGAAAGGTTCGCATATCTTCCGGACGGAACCCTAGGCAAGCTAACAATAGATGATCAAGTCTTTTGGATCGCGGAACGCCCTTGGCGGGGGAATAAAAAAGAAATCAGCTGTATCCCAAATGGCACTTATACATGTAAGGCATACACGTCAAAAAGATTTGGAGAGACCTTCGAGATCACAGACGTAGAAGACAGAACATACATACTGTTTCATGTAGGGAACTTCCCTGAGAAAGATTCACACGGATGTCTCCTAGTAGGTGAGAGTCTAATGAAAGGAACCACTGCCGTGTCATCAAGCAAGGTAGCAATGAAACGATTCAGGGAAACACTTAAAGATGTTGAAGAGTTCGATATCGAAGTCAAAGACACAACCCCATACGACTGGTCCTAAGACTAGGGTCTGTAGGTCTTGTGATAAACGCAAGGCGATCACCCGCTACGAATTAAAGAACAACCGCTGGAGATCACGGGAATGCATGGAATGCCGTTCCGCGGGGAGAAGAAAAAGAATCAGCAACAGTCCGTATCTATATATAAGCAACCTATACACTCAGCTATCACATAGACGTAAGAAGACACACCAGTTTAATATAACAAGGGAGTACCTATATGCTCTATACGAAAGACAGAAGGGTATCTGCGTTTACTCAGGTATAGGGCTAACAAACATTAAGGATGGAACCGGCTACCATTTAACTAATATCTCCATTGACCGGATAGATAATAACAAGGGATACGTTGAAGGAAACATCGCACTGGTGTCTCTAGCGTGCAACATGATGAAGTACACGTTAGACTTAAAAGATATGAAGAACTGGTGTAAAATGATCACACAACATAATGAGGATTAACTATGACTATTAAAGACAAATCATTGATGCAAAGGAAGGCGGAGTTCGTCCAGCATTTCTTAGTAACGAAGAACGCAACTGAGTCCGCGAAAAGGACAGGATATTCTGAGGCATCAGCTTACAATCAGGGGCACAGACTGATGAACGATGACGAGGTTAAGAAAATGCTTACATTTGAGTTAGCTGAGTCCAAGGAACGCAACCTCAAGGATCATGACAGCATCATAGACCGCCTTAAAGAGGAAGCCCTTGGTGATGTCAACGGTCATACCGCAGGCTCCCGTGTAAAGGCTCTAGAGCTCCTTATGAAATATTATCAGATGATAGATTCAGCTCAGAAAGTTGAGCTTTCTATGAAGGATTCTTGGTTTGACACGTTGGATTTTGTAAAGGAAGAGGATCACCTTAATTAGGTGATGCTCGTCGTGATCATAAAGAGCCCGCACGTCGCAAACCCGCATTCCTACAGGGGCGGGGGTGCTGGACAAGGTACCCCATATACATATATACCCATATCCCCCTCTGTCCTTATGGTAGGTATGTAATTTTGCAAACAGAAATAAAAAAAACAAAAAAACAAAAAATTATAAATATCTTTAAAAGCAATCTCACGCTTTATGCAAAGCATTGTTTAAAAATTATAGACAAACAAGGGAAGCTAATTCCTTTTGAATTCAACGCTGCACAAAAATTACTTGATAGACAAATTAATAAACAAATCAAAGAGCGAGGCAATGTAAGAATTCTCATCCTAAAGTCTCGTCAAACGGGTATATCGACCTACGCACAGGCACGAGGTTTTTGGAAGACGGTATCTGCTGAAAATCAAAATGCGGTAGTGGTATCTCACCTTAATGAATCGACCAAAGCCATCTTTGGAATGGTGCGTAATTTCTATGATAATTTACCCGACCCGCTAGTCACCCCCGAGATCAAAGAGCATACAAGTTCCTCCATGGCTTTTAAGCACGGATCACGTTGGAGAGTTGCGACCGCCAGAACAGGAGAGGTTGGACGTGGATGGACTACAAATTATTTACACGGATCTGAGGTAGCCTTCTACCCCAATTCAGACATCATCCCCGGATTGCTACAAACGGTCCCCGAAGCGGAGTCAGAAATATTATTGGAGTCTACCGCGAATGGAGCGGGCGGATGGTTCTACGATGCGTGCATGAGAGCACTGCGAGGCGAGGGCGAGTGGGAAATATGTTTCATACCTTGGTTTATGATGCCCGAATATAAGCGTAAGGTAGATCCTTACTTTGAATTAGAGCGTGAAGAAGAGGATGCTAAACGTATGTATAAGCTTTCCGATGAGCAGGTAATGTTTAGACGACTCAAGATACAAGAACTAGGCGGCGATGATTTGTTTAGGCAAGAGTATCCCTCTACCCCGCAAGAAGCGTTTTTGACTACAGGTAGATTATTCGTTGAGCCCAAATATATAGATAAGGCGGCTGTTGAATGCTACACCCCGGTTGAACGCTACGATGTACGTGATGATAACTTTGTCCCCCACGAAAAGGGTCTCCTGAAAATTTTCGAGAATCCACGGGATTCTCTTAGATACTGTGTTGGTGTAGATGTTGCGGAGGGTCTTGAGCATGGCGACTACTCAGTGATACAAGTCCTAGATCATCTTGGTAACCAAGTTGCGACTTGGACAGGGCACGTTGATCCGTTCGATCTGGCTGCTATAGTTTGTAGGATAGGAATATATTACCACAAGGCGTGGGTTCTTATTGAGAGAAACAATCACGGACTTACTACGATCAGGAAAGCACAGGAACTAAACTACCCTAATCTGTTTGTCGAAAAAACCGTGGACGATGCTTACGTTGATAAGATGACAAGACGTGCAGGGTTCTTAACAACAAGCAAAACCAAGCCCTTAATTATTGACAACTTGGCACATTTACTTAGGCAGGGTGAAAGTGGTATAGTGGATATTGAGCTTATAGACGAACTAAGGACTTATGTGGTAGACGCTAGAGGAATAACAAATGCACAGAACGGTTGTTATGATGATAGAATAATGGCATACGCTATTGCTTTGTTTGGATTGAATTCGATGCCAAGAAAGCATAGGCAGACTTTTAAAAGAACTAAAAAACAATATTTTTAAATGAAGATAAAAAACGAAATAGAACCCGGCGGAATTTCAGCAGCCGTAGGTGTAAATGACGAAGAGCAAACTCAACTTAATACACTCGGACAAATACTACAATCAAAATTCACAGAGTACAAAGATGCTCGTGATGATATAGAGAATGATTGGATAGAAGATTTAAGAGCATTCATGGGACAGTACGATCCTGAGGTACTTGCGAAGATTCAATCTAAGGGAGATAGATCCCAAGTCTATGTTGGCTTAACAAGAACCAAGGTGCTTGCAGCCTTCTCAAGAATGACAGACCTATTATTTCAACCCGGTCAGAAATTTTTCTCAGTAGAAGCAACCCCTATAGCTAAACAACCGTTAGTAGAAAAAGAACTAACCGAGGCAGCAGCATTAGAAATTATGCAAGCGGCAGAGGTAATAGACCCCGGACTAGTTGAGGATCTTATTCAATCAAGACTAAAGGAACTAGAAACCGAGTTAGAAGAAGAGACAGAAAGAAGAGTTGATAATATGGAAGAGGCTATTCTCGACCAAGCACTTGAAGGCAACCTAGAAGGCAAGATGAAAGATGCCATTATGGAGCAAGTTATATTTGGTACTGGTGCAATGAAGGCAGGTACCCTTAGGGTTGAAAAAAATCATAGATGGGTTAAGTCCGAGGAAGGATTCAATTTAATATATGAGGAAACACCAATGCCAGAAATGGAAGCTGTTTCTATATTTGATTTATACCCAGACCCTTATGCAACATCAATGGATGATATGCGTGATATATTTAGAAGACATATTGTGTCAAGGCAAGAGTTTGTAGACCTTAAGGACTTCCCGGGATTCAACCCCGATATGATTGAGGAGTGCCTAGAGTATCATCCGAAAGGCAACCACGACGAAGAGCAACATGAAAGAGATAGAAGAGACATTGCAAACGTCAACGACAGATCCACAGATACAAACAAGTTTGAAATTACAGAGTATTGGGGTTCATTAAATGGTTACGACCTAGAAGAGGCTGGCATAGAATTTTCTGATGGCGAAGAGTTATCACAAGAATACAGTGCCAACGTATGGACTTTATCTGGTAAGGTTATTAAGGCTCAACTTAATCCCCTTCCCGGTGAAATTATTCCTTACTTTATTTTCCCTTATGAAAAGAACCCACATGCATTCTGGGGTACAGGCGTGCCTAGAATGATGCGTGATTCACAAACAACAATGAATGCGGCTACAAGAATATATTTAGACAATGTGGCTTTATCTTCTGGTCCTATGGTTGAGGTCAATACCGACATCATGGCTTCAGGAGAAGACCCAACTGACTTATATCCTTGGAGAGTATTCCTAAGAGAGGGGGGAGATGGGAACCAGCCCATGGTTAGATTCTATCAACCACAATCTAATTCTCCTGCATTAGTTTCAGTAATTGAATTATTCAGAAGGTTCGCGGATGAAACAACCGCACTGCCTTCATACACACACGGACAAACACAGAGCTCATTAAATAGAACTGCCACAGGTATATCTATTCTTATGAGTAACGCTAACATCGTTCTTAAGTCTGTCATTAAAAATATTGATGACTACTTAACAAAACCGTTGATTAGATCATTGTATGACTGGAATATGACTTGGAACGAAAATGAATTAGTGAAATCAGATATGCGTGTTATCGCTAAAGGTTCAACAGCACTAATACAAAAAGAAGTACAATCACAAAGATTGCTACAGTTCTTGTCATTAATTAATAATCCAATGGACGCTGATTTAGTTAATAGAGAGAAACTCTTAACTGACATAGCCAAGTCATTAGATATAGATCCGAATGAAGTAATAAAAAATGAAAAGGAGATAATGGATGAGCAAGCACTACAACAAGCTATCCTTGCCAGCCAGCAAGGCGGTCAGGGCAATCAAGTCCCAAATGCCGAAGGAATGGTCGGACCTGATGGAAGAAATGGAACGCCTCCGCCAAATGGAGAGGGACCAATTGGAAATAACGGAGGACTACCGCTTTAGCCAAGGGCGTTGCGACATCCTAAAATATATAGTATCTTTGGATACAATTGCCATGAAGGTAATAGAAGCGTTAGGATCCCGAAGGGACACACCTAACATTTATAGTTAATTTTATCGACACACCTACGAGGACCGAGAAAATGGAAAGAGAAAAAACTAGAGGCGAGTTAATCGCTGAAAGGCTTGAACAAGAAGCTGATGAGATGATGAAGCAAGTTGCTGAATCTCAAACGGAATCTGAAGTTGAATCTAAAGGGTTAGCTACTCAAGAAGACGAAACCACAGACACCCCGGAAGAGGTTGTAGAGGAACTAGTTGAAACTTCACCCGATGAATCTCAGGAAACTGAAGACGCATCTGATCAGGAAGAACACGAGATTAAGGAAGAAGATTTTAAATCTGATAAGGGTTTATTGTCTGCTGAACAGTGGGAAGAAAGGTACAAGAATGCTCAGGCACGAATGACCAAGGCAACCCAGAGAGAGAAAGAACTTGAAGCCAAGATATCTGAAATGTCTAATAAGATAACAGCTATCGAAAGCATGAAGTCCGATACAAGAATTGAGAGACAGAAAGAAGAAGTGAATGTTGACCTCGCTGAAATAGTCAAAGACTATCCAGAGATTGTAAAGCCACTTCAACAATACGTTGATGCTCGCATCGCGTCTGTTGACCAAAGAGTGAATCAGGCTACAGAAGAGGTCTTGAAATCTCAAAGAGATGAAGCAGATAAAAAGCATTACGGAGCTATTGCAGATGTACATCCTGATTGGAGGTCCACATCAGACAGTGAAGATTTCACTTTATGGTTGGGTAGACAGTCAAGAATGTGGCAGAGTGCGGCTAGTGAAGGTGATGCACAGGACGTAGTGTCCCTCTTATCAAAGTATAAAAAAGATTTAGGTCTGACTCCAAAAAGTGTTTCCAAAGCGGAAATGGTAGAGAAAGCAAAACAAAACGTTGAGCCAACTTTGTCAAAAGCTAGGAAACAAAATATAGGTAGTGCCAAGAGAATATGGTCTGCTCAAGAAATCGGAAGATTATCTGATAAAGATTTTCGTAAGCAAGAGGCTGATATAGATCAGGCTTACAGAGATGGAAGGGTAAAGGCTTAATTGTCTTGTCACTATAAAATTAATTTTTATAAATACTAAGAGGTATTAGAAATGGCATATACACTTTCAAGTGGAGCATTCGCGTTCGCAGCAGGCGAGCAACATTTCATTCCAGAAGTTTTTTCTAAAAAGTTACAAGCTAAGTTTTATTCTCAGACTGTTTTGTCTGAAATAACAACTAACGAGTACGAAGGTGAAATTTCAGGAATGGGTAATAAAGTAAACATAAGAACAGTACCAGCGATCACAGTTGCTGACTACAGTGGTTCTTTATCTTACGCTGACGTAACGTCAGGAACAATCGAGTTAGATATCAACAAGGCTAAAAGCTACGCTTTTAAAGTTGACGATATTCTAAAATCTCAAGCAGATATCGACTACATGAACGAAGCAGCAAACGATGCAGCTCAGAACATGAAAATCGCTATTGAAACAGACGTACTTGGCAACATTGCTGCGGGATCATCTTTAACAGATATCAACGCAACTCCTGCTAACATCACTTCTGCTAACGTGCTTGGGCAAATGATTGAGGCTGGTCAGCAGCTTGATGAAAATAACATTCCAGAAGAAGACAGATTTATGATTATAAATCCTGCCGTTGCTTCAGTGTTAAAGCAGTCAGAGCTAAGACAAGCATACTTAACTGGTGACAGCGTTTCACCATTAAGAAATGGCTTCATAGGAATGGTTGATAGATTCAAAGTTTATGTTTCTAACAACTTATCGACAACATCAGGTGTTACATCTGGTCTTTACGGTCATCCTAAAGCTGTTGCTTTTGCATCTCAAATGACCAACACTGAAACTGTAAGACTTGAGTCTTCATTCGGTGATGGCGTTAGAGGATTGTCTGTATACGGGTACAAAGTTATCCTACCTACAGCTATCGGTGAATTTAAGCTTAAAACTGCTTAATATTAGCTATTGCTATAAAGGGATCTTCGGGTCCCTTTTTTTTGTAAAAAAATAGATAGAAAACTTAGATTTATGGTATCTTTATTAAGGTAAACCAACGAAGGAACTACAAATGACAAAAGACGAACTATTAAAAGTGGCTAAAGAAGAATTCAATGTAGCCTTGAACCCGAAAGAAAAGCTTGTAGATTTAGAGGCTAAACTGTCTTCATTAGAATCCAATAAGGGCGTTAAAGAAGTAAAAGTTAAAAACACAAAAGAGCCTGTAAGCAAAGATCCTATTGCCTCAAAGGGCGAGCATGGAAAGCTTGTTGCTTGGCACCCAACTCACAGGGCAGAGTTTTGGCAGTTTATCTACGACAAGAAACATCTAACAGACGAAGAAGTAGAATCTCTAGGACTATAAATGGCAACTGTTAAAGTAATAGACTTAATAGATAGAGCTGAGGAAATCTTACAGGACACAACTAATGTCAGGTGGTCTCAACAGACTCTACTTAATTATTTAAATGACTCTCAAAGAGAGATTGTTTTATTTAGACCAGACGCGAACCCAGTCAACACAACCCTTACCTTGACTGCCAATAGTGCAAAACAAACACTTCCAAGTGCGGCACTAAGGTTATTGTCAATATATAAAAATACAAGCCCAACCACAAAGCCTATTACGAATATTGAAAGAAGGGTACTGGACGACCAGATAGAAGATTGGCACGGATCTACAGGAACTAATGTTGAGCATTACGTTTATGATCCATTAGACCCAAAAGTTTTTTATGTCTACCCCGGATCAACAGCATCAGACGCAACAATAGATATTGTCTATAGCTCATCCCCAACAGACATAACCATAGCAAACTTTGCATCTACCAATACAACAATATCCTTGGATGATGTTTACGCTAACGCTATGTTAGACTTTATGTTGTATAGAGCATACCAAAAAGATACAGAATATGCCGGGGATATGAACAAGGCAGGAGTGTACATGCAGTCATTCCAACAGTCTTTAGGAATTAAAAACCAAGTTGATGCTGGATCTACTCCTAAACCATCAACACCAGCACAATAGTGAAATATGGCAGTAGCAAAAAAGATAGATTCTTTAGCACCTAGGGTAAAAAGAGAAGCCCCAAATTGCCCGTCTTTTATTGTTCTGGATGAGCTAAGAAATTCTTTAATAGACTTCTGTGTAAATACAGATATATATCTATCAGAATTAACATTATTTCAAACAGTCAATGGAATTAACTTGTATGAATCTGGAGATTTAGACATACCCTCTGGAGCTGAATTAAATCATATAATAGATATATTTTCAGAGTTCGGAGATTCGTCAGTTCAAATTTCAGAGAAAAGCCTTACCAGACTAGACCCTAAACCCCTCATAGGATCAACTTCATTGTTTGATGCTTATGGCAAAGGAAGACCAAGGTACTATAGTCAGAAGGATCAAGATACTATTCTGTTTGCCCCAACCCCGGACAAAAACTATTCTCTATATGCTTTATATAGCTTAAAGCCAACCGCAACCGCAACAACCGTACCTAGCGTAATAATTAATGAATATCAAGAAGCTATAGTTCATGGTGCACTTTACAGACTACAAATGATGAAAGACAGCCCATGGACTGACCTCCAAGCCGCAGACCTCAATAAAAAAATGTATGATAAGGCAGAAGCAGTTGCAGTAAGAAAATCTAAGTATGGAGGTGTTGGAGCACCACTAACTGTCAAGTATCAGGAGTTTGTATAATGGCTTATTCGGAAACAATAAAATTAGTTAAAGGGGACACCCTCCCAGAACTAACCATATCTTTAAAAGATAGCAATACTGCCGCAGCTGGAAAAACGCTTGACCAAGAAGACCCAACAACCTTTGCACCTATAAATGTTACTGGTGGAACCGTTAGGGTTAGAATAAGACAAATAGGAACTACAGTAATATTAAAAACAATAGTTGCAACAATAACTGCGGCAACAGATGGAAAGGTTAGTATGCTCTTCCCAGCCGATACCTTCGCAGCAGCCGGGTTCTTCGAGGCAGAAGTTGAGTACACGACATCTGGTGGAAACATACAAACCGTTGGCGACTTAATAAAATTAAGCGTGAGAGATGATTTTGACTAATGGCTATAAAAATACTAGTAGAATACCCCTCTCTATATATTACAGCCACAACACAGAAACTAGCATCACTATCTTTATCTAGCGATCCATCTGCTCTCTTACAATATGTAGACCTAAATACCTCAGCAGATTACGTTAAACTTAATACTGCATTATTTTTAGACTCAGAAACTAAGAACCTTTACTTCTCTTCTCAGTATGATTCACCTCAAGTGCAGGTCATATCAATGTCAGAAAGTTCTGCCTTTGATTTTGTTAAGTCCTTGGATGATAGTTTCTCATTTAATGATAGTCAGCTATCTAAAGACCTTGGCAAGTTTGTATCTGAGAGCGTGTCTTTCTTGGAAGATGTTGATATATCAGTTATTTACTTTAGGAACTTTGACGAGAGTCTGTCGTTTACCGACAATGAAACACTGGCTTTTAGTTTAAATAAACAAGATTCAACAACAATTATAGAAGATAGTTTTATCAACGCCCTTCTATCCAAGGCTGACACAGCAACATTATCTGAAGCATCTACAATATCTACAAGTATAGCCAAGAGCGATTCTGTGTCTATGTCTGAATCATTTAACAGGGTCGTATCTTTTATAAGATCTTTCTCAGACTCAGTAACTCTGGATGATTTAGCAAGTGCTGAGGATCCATTGCAAACAGATAACATTCTAAACAAGGGCAACTTCGCAACGGTTACTGATGAGCTTGCATATTCAATATCCTTTCCTAGATCGGACTCAATATCTTTTTCTGACGCACCCGCTTATGCATTTGCTACAAGCAGGGCTGATTCCGTATCTTTGGCTGAAAGTTTAAGCTTTGGCTTTAACTCAATAGCATCCGATAGCACTTCACTATCTGATGTAGAAGTGATATCTTTTGCAAAGAGTTTATCTGATTCAATAAGCGTCACTGAATCTATTATTATTGAACTAATAACGGGTGCAAACGGACTAGTATTGAACGAGGCTAGACTCAACACTAATGTATTAAATTAGGAGATTTAAATGTTAAATGATGGATTAAAACTTACAGGTAAGTTAAGCATTGCAATCAACAATGAAGTTGTGCAAGAAATACCAAACCTAGTTGTTACTGCTGGAAAGGGATACGTTGCTTCAAGAATGAAGGATGCTACTGCTACAGCTATGTCGCACATGGGAATTGGTACTGGATCAACAGCCGCTGCGGCATCCAATACAACATTAGGAACTGAGGCAGGAAGGGTGACTTTAACGTCAACAACTGTTTCTTCTAATGAGGTTGAATATGTAGCAACGTTTGCAGCTGGAACTGGAACTGGAGCTATCACAGAGGCAGGTATTTTGAATGCCTCTTCAGGTGGAACTCTTCTTTGTAGAACAGTATTTTCTGTTGTAAACAAAGGTTCTTCAGATGCAATGACTATTACTTGGACTGTTACAGTAAGTTAATTTTAAGGAGTTATAAATATGGCTGTTAAGTTTACTAACAACGCCAGAACAACTCTTGCTGCTGACATAACAAATAGTGCAACCACAGCAACAGTTACTAGTGGTGCGGTATTCCCAGAGTTAAATGCTGGCGAATACTTCTATTGCACGTTTGATAATGGCACAAACAATGAAATTGTTAAGGTTACGGCAAGGAGTGGCAACACCCTAACCATTGTCCGTGGCGTAGATAATTCAACTGCAAGGGCATTTGTGGCAGACGATGCCGCAGAGCTTAGAGCTACCGCAGGACTATTAACAGACATACAAGAAAACCTTGCAGCCAAGTCTGCAAACCAAACAATATACAATGCCACAACTGCATCCAATGCAACGGCATACGATATAGGAATTGATCCGGGTCAGGAAAGTAATGCCATGGTATTCCTAAATGGTGTTATGCAACATCATGATACTTTTTCATTTAGCTCATCCACACTAACCTTTGATACAGCCCCGGTAAACGGAACCGCTCTAGAGGTGATAGTAGATAACCTTATTAATCTACAAAGTTCTAACCTAACAACTGATACTTTTACAGCCACATCTGGACAAACAGCCTTTGTTTTATCCGACGCACCAGCAGCCGAGAACAACTTAATAGTATTTATAGATGGTGTATTCCAAGACCAGAGTAACTATTCTATAAGCGATCATACCCTTACACTTGCCACAGGGGCGGTGCAAGGTAGAACTGTAACCATTTATATAATTAACCCTGTCAATATAGGTACGCCTAGCGATGGCACGGTAACAACTTCAAAACTTTCGGGCAA
>TARA_R110000737_G_scaffold7175_5_pt1 | contig 16962 bp, 12 predicted proteins | sample TARA_R110000737 | Tara Oceans TARA_R110000737 (sample SAMEA4398027) | marine metagenome | biome: Polar Biome; feature: [SRF] surface water layer (ENVO:00010504); material: water (ENVO:00002006), including particulate matter (ENVO:01000060) such as... | depth 5 m
ATTTCAACTCCCTCTCTACCCAGACAAAGGATAAATATCGAATCACCCAGGTGGGTAATATCAATGAAGATTTCAAGGTCAGTGTCGACAAGACATCAACGCAATTGTCTTTGAATGAGATTCCCCTGGCAAGCCTGAATTATTCTTACCGCAATGCCCATGGCTTTGAGGATGATATCGCGCGAACAGGTCTGAATTCTGGTGACATCAATGAAAAGACCCGGAAACTCCATCGGTCATACATCAAATCATATGATTCCGTCGTCCAGAGCCTTGAATTGGTTGGTGACTTTCTACTCAGCCCGGGTTCAAAGATCGAACTTGATTTTAGTAAGGCAATTGCAATGGACCAGTATAAGAGAGTCACGGGTAAATCAGAAACCCAAGAAAAAGATTTAGCCCTGAGTGGTCAATATCTGGTGTTTGGGTGCGTGCATGAAATCACGGGCGGAGAATATTCTATATCAGTTCGAGCCAAGAAAGATAACATATGAGTGGATATTTCATAGGAATTGTAGAAGATGTCACTGATCCGATTCAGGTGAATCGAATCAAGGTTCGTGCCTTTGGGTATCACAATGAGAACAAAGATATCTTGCCCACAAAGGATTTGCCCTGGGCAATGGTCGTGATACCCGTCACGCAATCTGGTATTCCCAAATCTTATGAGGGAGAAAAATTTGATGGTATCACGACATCACTGGGACTCATGGTTGGAAATTATGTGTGTGGCTTCTTTCAGGATCCCGATCAACAGATTCCAATTATCCTGGGATCGATCCCGGGTTTCACTGATACAAAAAAAGACCAGGCAGAAGAATATGTAAAGGTTAATGATATTCCTCTGGCTGCCAGGAAAGATTATAAAGAGTCTGCTTCATATAAAGATCGTGTTAGATTAAGAGAGACTGAGGTTTCTACGGCACAAGATTTAACGGGTACTGGACCAGTGTCACAAGGACAGGGTGGAGAATGGAATCAACCAGATCCAGATGATACAAATAAGCCGGAATATCCACTGAATCATGTTCAACGAACTCAATCGGGACATGTCATGGAACTTGATGATACACCTGAATTCGAGCGAATTGCCCATACTCATAAATCTGGTACATATCATGAGATTCAGGCCACGGGTGATGTCGCGACCGTCATTGTTGGTGATAATTATACAGTTATCGTGAAGAATGATAACATTCTCGTGAAGGGAGACATGAACCTCACGGTAGAGAAAAATCTCAAAGTTCATGTCCAGGGAGATTATCACCTGGAAGTTGAAGGAAATTATCACGAAAATATTAAGGGCAGCAATCTCAAACTAGTGGGGGAAGACATGAGTGAAACCGTCAGCAAATCCGTGACTGAAAACTATGGTGGTTCAAAGAAAGAAACCGTGGATGGTGCGGTTTCAGAGGTATATAACGGCACGAAGAATGAAAATGTCTCGGGTGCGGTGTCAGAGAATTATTCCTCTGGTCAAGCAACTCATGGTGGACCTGGTGTCAAGGTGACTGCCAGTAGAATCGACTTGAACTAATATGAATGACTTTCAAATATTACTGGATGGTGAATTGAAGACATACACTGAGTACGATGAAATACCAAAATCTTTTGATAATGTGATTTCTTTTCGTCCATATCTTCCACCGCCTCCTCATACCGAGGAGCAACACACAGAGATACATGGATGGGAAGAAAAATTTAAACAACTTCTCAAGAGGGAAATGAAATAAAATGGCACTCCTCCTCGCACATCCCTGGACTGCATCTGTACCAATAATTTTGCCTGCCATCACGCGGCCGAATTATAATTTCACGGATACAATTTCTATCACGGCAGATCCAGCAGGTTCGTATCCCCAGGATCTTATCTCGGGTGTTACCGTCACCAGAACAATTGCAGGTGAGAGTGTAGATGGTACTAGTGAAACACGAAATATCCCTTTGCCAGTGATCACGATTACCAATGGAACATCACATACTTCTGGATCAGATATTGGGTATGAAACTGCAAGTATTGGGATCACTGGAAAATATGGTGACCCATTCCTCGACACATTCAAGCTCGTGGATGCAGACAAAGGGTTTCATGAACGAAGAGGCGGGGCAAGTGATCTTAGTGCAAGACAGGTATATAGCAATCAAATCTATGAGAAAATAAAAGGTCAGAAAACATTTCAGAGTGAGGCGAATATTGTTCGTGGTTTCACGCAGTTGCCACCCGCGGACCAGGAAAATTTATTCTCACTTGAACAGGATATGACAAGTAAGATCGTCATAACATATACCGTGACGATATCGTATGATAAATGGACGGCAACAAATGCGATTTCTACCACACCGGCAGATATAAACAAGACCGTCACGGTTATAATCCCACATGATATCAATAATAATTTTGGTGCGATTAGTACTATGCTCCGGGAAAGGAATGCACTGACCTAATATGCCAGCAGTCACCCGAATCGGAGATGCAGATACAGTTCATTGTTCTCAGCCCATTCGAGCACAGGGTTCCGGGAATGTATTCGTCAATGGTATTGCCGTGTCACGTCAGGGAGATCTGAATACCGTACATCTTTTGCCGGGATCACCATGCCCCTCTCATGCCACATCGATTACAACGGGATCTACATCAGTATATGTGAATCATAAGGGCTGTGGATATGTCGGTGCTGCAACAGGATGTACCACAGTCGCCCAGGGTTCATCAAATGTCTTTTGTGGTGTTGGTCCACCTACAACACCTGAATTTGAATTCGTCGTCAATTCACCCACGATGATTATACCACCGAAAAGAATTGCAGGTGAAGCAGTTGTACTCGATGAACCAGTGGTATTCCTGAGTGATGGTTCTAAATTATTGCTAGCAGATGGCACGGACCTATTGATTGATGGAGGCGGCGGCTCTCCTGCAGGTCGACCTGGTAGATCACATATTTCATAATCTGTATAAATAGTTTATATGTCCAAGAAAATATCAGACTATAATGGCAAAATAGATCAATCGGGATATATACCCGCAAATGCGGTCTCTTCATTATATGCAGATCTCAATCTTGGTTTTAGACTTCTGGAAGGCACCCGAGATATTCGTCCTGTCACTGATATTGATGCAATCAAGAATTCGATTCGGCATCTGATTCTCACGGGGCGGGGAGAGAGACCATTTCATCCAGAGCTCGGATCTGGTATCACTGAGCTTCTCTTTGAAAATGTTGATAGTTTTACTGCAGCTGTCTTGCGAGATGAAATAACGAGTGTAGTTCGATTACATGAGAAGAGAGTCGATAATGTAGATGTAGAAATTTTTGATGACGGAGATCGTAATGCATTCTATGTCACGATTAAGTTTAGTATTAGACAAACAGACATTCCAACAGAGGTATCATTCTACCTTGACCGTATACGCTAATGAAACAATTAAATGTAACTGAACTTGATTTCGATCAAATTGCAACGAATCTCAAGGCATTTTTCAAGAGGGCAGATTCTCCATTCAAAGATTGGGATTTCAGTGGTTCGGGACTAAGTCTCCTGATCGACGTTCTGGCCTATAACACTCACTATAATGCAATGCTCGCACACATTGCAGTCAATGAAAGTTTCCTGGGATCTGCACAACTAAGAAAAAATGTTGTCGCTCGCGCAAAGACTCTGGGGTATCTGCCATATAGTAATTCTGCGGCATCTTCTATCGTATGGCTGGAGGGTACCGGTATTTCTTCACTCACGGATATTCCAAGTGGCACGAATTTCACATCCACGATTGGTGGGGTGTCATATAATTTCGCGACCTTTGGTTCCACGACAAAAGATTTCAGTGTTGCAGCGAATCGATACCTCACGATCTATCAGGGATCCCGCAAGACGGTTCAATTCCAGTTTGATGATAAGGTACTAAACCCAAGATTCGAACTCCCGGATGCAGATGTCGACATCAAATCGGAATTGATGACGATCACGACGAAGGCTGTTGGATCTTCTGCCGTGACATCCTACACAAGATTCACGGAATTAGCGGATATCGAAGCCACAACACCTGTTTATTTTATCTCCGAGAATCCAAATGGTCTGTATCAGATCGAATTCGGTGATGGTACTCTGGGTGCTTCGCCCACGAATCGTGATATCATTACCGTGACATACCTTGTCACTGATGGTAAAGGCGGTAATGGTGCCACGACATTTGATTTGTCGTCTACCCTCACGGATACAACTGGCAGTTCATTAGATATATCTGTCTTGAATACTGTCGATCCAGCTGGTACTACAACAGAACAAGATGCACAAAGAGCAGATCGTGCAACTCCAACACTCACTTCCGGTATTCCCACAATTTCTACTGGTGGCACGAATCGCGAGAGCATTGAACAGATTCGATTCAATGCACCATTGAATTTTCAGGCACAAGATCGGGCTGTTACGGCAAATGATTATAAAGCACTCATTCTATCGAATAGCGGTGCAAAATATGTTTCTGTCTGGGGAGGTGAAGATGAACCCGAGTATGATCCAAAGATTCATAAGGGTAATGTATATGTCTGTGCAAAGACCGATGAGACACCTGGTTACCTAAGTGAATCAGACAAGGATGCACTGGGGACGATCCTGGAGAGCAAGGGTGTATTGACGATTCAACATGTTTTCGTGAATCACAATATCGTTAGTCTTTACTTTGATATCTTCGTGAAGTATGATCCAAGCCTCTCGGCATCATCCACAAACACACTGGCAAGTGATATTCGCACGACGATTCAGAATTTTGCAAATGATAATCTACAGGATTTCTTCTCTGTGTTTCGTCATTCTAAATTCCTCAAGACAATTGATGATTCAAATCAATCATTCATGCATAGTGTCGCTCGATTGAAAGGTTATTTCACGCACGATTACAACACTGATAACCTGCAGAATTACAATGCGCCCATCGGCGGCGGCAAGACTCAGAATATGACTGCATATGTGATCGACTTGGGTATGCCACTTGATCGGATTTTTGAGATTAAATCTAGTACCTTTCCTATCGCGACGGCGACAGGGTATAATCCAAGTTGTTTTATTCGATCATACAACGATGGCAGCAATAGTAGGTATCGATTCCTGTATGTCGTGACCAGTGGTAATGATGAAATTATACCCGGGCAGGGATCTAAGACCCTGCGGGGACAAAAAACGACTCAATTCAGAGATCTGAACGGTGGATTTCTACTTGGTATGCAGCAGTTTCCTGTTGGCCGGGTGGACTATGATACTGGTACTGTGGTTCTATTCAACCGAGAAGACACTGTGTATAACGGAGTACTTATAAGCTTATTTGGTAGGACAGGTGATTCCTTTACAGTAAACAATGAAACATTTACCACAGATTTTCCGACAGATCCATTTGAATTCAGATTCAAACCAGCCTCAGATAATGTGGTTGCCCGACGTAGATCGATTATAGATATCGATGTCACGAAATCAACAATTACAGTAGAAAAAGATGCAATCAAATACTTAGGTTCCAAGGGAGCATCGGCATTTGATACAATCGAAAGAATAGATCCAGATTTTGACCTATGAGTGAATCAGTAGCAAAGACAAGAAAAGGCGGATATGAGGCAACGAATGTCAATTCCCTGATCCCAAGATATGTTATCTCACCCGAATTACGAGATAGTGCAACAGGGTTGATCAAATTTCTGGAGGAATACTATTCCCACCTGCATGAAGCGGGGAATGCCCTGTATGAGCTTGATCGACTAGAGAAACAATTTGATATCGATGAGACAGACGATAAGTATCTCACGGCGATCCAGGGCGAAATTGCCTCGATCATCCCAGAGGTATCGGGGATAGAAAAGAAGGTTCTGTATAAGAGAATCGTTCAATTCTATAGAGCCAAGGGTACAAAAGATGCCGTTGCATCTTTCTTTCGTGTCTTCTTTCCAGATAATACAGCACCAGATTATCCCCAATTAAATTACAGGTACGATCTCGCGGGGAATATCGTTCCACATGAGTATGAAATCGTTCATGCTGGGACCTTGCCATCAGAATGGGTTGCCCTGTATAAGGCGCTTTCACACCCAGCGGGTATGAAGATGATCGCGATTCTTGAGCTCCTGGCACAGAATTCCACTCATGCCATTGAAAGAGGTATTGAGGACCTGGATTCTGAATATGATGGTGATCTGTCTGATCCTGATGCCGTAAATTTTATTCGGTATGATTCTCATGTCGTGATCTTGGATTTCGTGAAAAAATATTTGGCGATTGCAGAATATTCTCGGGATAGTGATCATGCCATGGAATACTCCTTGATCCTCACAGCTTCTTCCACGGAAGACAATATCTTAAATGAAAAATTTAAATTTTCCGGGAAAAAAGGTGGAGATTTCCTTCTTTCAGGGAGAGGTGGAGAATTCTTTCAGGAGTATGGGATCGGTAAACGATTCGGAAATATTCCACATGAACCATATAGTTCAAGACAAAGATCACACTCCGTTCGGAAAGCATATAACAGTACTCTGAAATGGAAAGATAGCACACCCATCTCTGTGTATAAAGACCTGGGTATCAGTCATATTGATGGCTTTGGTCGTGGAATGCATGAGTTGGTAGATGACTACCTCATTGGGACTAATAGCATTAAACATGAGATGCAACAGATCAATGTGGGTACCGATATTGTTCGGATAATCAGTAATCAGTATGTCCCATTTCGACTTGGACTGGATTCTGATTCTGATGTATACAATATTGCATTCACTGATTCGGATTCATTCAGTGACTATAATATTCCAACAACAAGATTGGGTAAACTTGCAGGTAATGCCTCTACGGTGACTTTGGAGATAAACGTAGATGGTGCCTTTCCTGATGTCAAACGAACTCGAGGTTATCGTGTTGACGTGGATGAGATCACTGATGTAGAAGATATTGTATCCAGTCCAAATCAAGAAAATTTTGAGGTATTGTTTGACTGGGAGCCTAGCAACCCGACTATATCTTCTCCCAAGACTTTCACGGATGTTAACGATTATGCAAAAATAATTTTCGATCTTGCACTTGATGCAACATGGGGACAATATGTTGATACTGTAAACGAAGGTCTGCTTCAGACAAATATTGAGAATTGGCACTTGAAGGTCAATGGTCAGATCCTGAATAATCCTGCATACAGATCCTCACTGGGCAATAGAGTCATATACAGATTTGCCTGGTTGAATCCAAGATTCTTTAAGGAAGGTTCAGTTTCAATACCAACGGATCGTTACTGTAATCTTAGGACCGCGGATAAAGTTGTTTTTGGTGGACCCGGTGTGGGAGACGGTAATACATATGCGCGCAATCCAATCCTTGGTTCCAGTGCATTCTTTTCCGCGGGTGCCACGGATAAATCGTTCAAGATGGTATTGATTGACAAAGATGGCACCGAAGAAATTGGTTGGCCAAATATTTCCCGTGATGACACTCTTCAAGTGTTCCCCGTGGATATCAAGGTGAATTACATATACACAGATACCGAGGGCAATGTGATTGATCGATATTTTGGTAGTAGTAAGACTGAGGTGTACGATGTCTCTGGTGGCGAATCACCCAAGGTCAAAAAGATCACGGCGGCATATGGCACCGAGGTGATGGATTTGATCTCCCACACGAGTAAAAAAAATATCAACAAGGTTGACACGGATTACCAGACACGCCACAGAGCTAAAACTCAGATTGCCAAAGAACTGGTGCTCTTTGATGATTCAGATTCCGTGACGAAACAATATCTTCAGGAAGACGATGGTATCGAGGCACTGGCAGTTGATCCACTCGGTGAGGCAAAAACAACTTCAACGGTCTTCACACCCGGGCAGCGAAACAAGATCATCTGGGGAGCTCATACGATGCATGGCAATAATCCAGTCAATGCTCAAGCTGGATCTTACATGGATATGCCCTGGCAAGACATGGCAAATTATCTTGGATTCAAGGTTGAATTCGATGCAAATGCCCATAAACCAGGATTTGATTTTGAACTCCATTTTGCTGGTGTGTGGGGAGAATACTGGCACAAGGACCCTGACGCCCCTGAGAAGGATGCATCTCGCATGTGGGTGAATCATGTGCCTGGTGAACCGGAATATGTAGATGATACCGGGCCGAACCTACAGAATTACAATCATACACCGATTGCAAATAACCATCACACTGATTGTTGGCCATTCTCTTATAAAATGCGGGAACGAGGTGTTGCACCCAAGGAGGGACTCGATGGTGCAAATTATAAGATGGTAACACGCGGTGATGGTGGTATGGATCTCTTTATCGTTGGTAAGATTCACCAGTTTTGGAGAGATGGCGCTCACCCGCATCTCATGATGCCTGGTCTTTCTATCAATTCAAAAGATCAGACACATGAGGTCTGGAAATTTAAGAATTACAATCCCCGGCAATTGAGTCTCACACTTGATTCTCCTGATGCCCGCCTATATTCTGGTGGTGCTTCTCCGAGGTTGGGTATACTCCGAGAAACACCAATCTCAAATGATAAGATCGGGGCTGAGTATGGTACACTGAGTTCTCTCGCGAAATGTGATGCCCGAACAAAAGATAGAAGTGGGACATATCATGAACGCAAGACAGATACTAAGTATGGACAAAATCTCACGCAGGTATTTCATGATCTTGATCTGTATGGATATACGGTAGGTGCATTGAATTATCCTCATACTCAGGGTAGAATCCTAGAATTGCCTAGGGTCTCACCATGGACGACAGATAAACCCTGGTCCGGTTATTCAATTGCAGACAAAGTGTTACCGGGCAGAGGTATTGCAATTAATTCCACCCTTCTTGACACAGACAATTCATATAAAGGAGATGTTGAAACTGGCTGGGACGGGAACATGCATAACTATTTTCTGTCGCGAGTCGGTGTGTATGGAAAGGTGATCGGGAATCCTAACAATAATAGTTTACCAGCCAGTGTTTCTACTATAGACGACAGAATTCGTGTGACAGCACTTATCCTGGGTATGACAAAGTTAGATGGTCAGAATGCCGAGTTCAAATGGAATACTTCAAATATTTCATATGGTTGGAGTGAACAAGAAAAAGAAAATCCATATGATCTCGAGTTGTTTAAGAATCCATCTGCTGGTCCATTTGATTATTTCTCAACAACAGGTGGCAGGATACAAGAAAACAAAAATGTCTCCCGTAAAAGAACACTAGAATCCGGGGATGGTATACCACTCAGTGAATGGTACCGTCAGTATAAGGTCACACCTGCTCATTTCCATGTCAGTAGAATTGCAAATGTCGATCAGAAGGCTGGTAGAGATACAAATACCACGGGTGAGGAAAAATTCTATTTGAATATCACCGCTTTTACAGATGCATTGAGGGATGAGAGCCCGTATGCCTGGGCGATCAAGGCGGTCAAGATCTCAAATCACGTCACCCGGGCGCGATACAACACGGCTCGCGGTGCCTACTACGCAGTCACGAAACACAATTATGCTGTGGTCCAGGCATTAAAACATATCATAACAGGTGAAGCGCTCTATGGGATAATGAACGATGGCAGTTCCATAGGTTTCCTCACCAAAAATTTGAACTTCACGAAGAGCCAAGCCAACACGGAGATCCTAAAACTCATTGAAGACAACCCACGTGCAAGTGGCGGTGAACTCAATTCGGAACAACAAAACAGAATGTTCGTTGAAGTTAAATATGCACGAACGGCAACATATGGATCTTCGAGATCGGGCGGTAAGGTCACTCGCTTCATCAACGGTTATACAAACTCCGTTTTTGATACATCTGTTGGGACATTTATCCAGAGAAAAGTCAATAATTTAGAACAGGATTCAAATGGTTTCATTCTTGAGAATGACCCAGACGATAATATCCTATCATCGGTAGATGTTGCAAGAGATACATTCTTTGCAATTGGAAGTCAACTTCAGGAATTTGAAGTCAATAACGACAGATCACTCACTAATACCGCTGATTGCACGCATGCAAACCTTTACTGTCGGTGGCATCTGAAATATAAGAATGAAACAGGTGAAGAAGGTATATTCTTCCAGATTCCTTGGAATATGACGAAGAGCAATACATCATTCTCAAACTATCTCTTGCAGATAGAGAATGAAAAGTATGATGGCACTACGGTAACTCAAACTGCCGATCCAAATAATCCTAAGACAATCGATGATGCCAGAAATTATTTCTCTGAATTTGTTTCTAATAGGCAAGTTGTCCCGGGTGGAACACCTGATAATATCCCGGCATCAAAACTCGTGCGGGATATGTTTCGACTCAAGGGTGAGAACATCATCGATGCCGGGAAAAGTGGTTTACCTGTTGCAGACAATAAAACCCTGGGTTATTACTACCCATCTTCAAAGGCAGCACTGGTCCATCTGAATAAAGAGGATGCAACTAATCTGAACCATCGTACTGATCGCGATGTCGCCGTGAAAACAACCGCGGATGGAAATGCTACTGATGATATTTTTGCAGAAGATGGAAGTCGAATGCCACGAATGACTGCAACGGCTCCAGATGCCGGTGATATTGATAAACAACCAGAGACGATTTCATTCGTGGATTATGCACCTATCAATAATTATGAGGAGACATTGAGTAAATTCGAACAGAAAATCTACGTTCATTCAAATGTTATTAGTCAGACGGTTGATATCATTGGTTATGTTTATTCAGAATGGTATGGGATGAATGCTGATGGCACAGATCGTTCCGGCAAAGCGCCGAACGGTGAAGGTAGTCCAAAAATTGGTGATGTGATATATCCAACATCATCAAATGGCTACGTAATGACCGTAACAGCAACCGGAGGTGTGACGGATGGCCTATTGGTTATTAGAGATAAAAGACCTGGATTAGTTAATCCAGATATCAATCCTCATGTTGTGGTGGGTTTGAAGTTCTCCGCGGGGGAAGAAAAGACTTATACATTCAGAACTGTATTACCCACGCGGATCGAATCATCTGGTGTCACCTACTTGGACGGATTTGTTAAGACTGACAATAGAGAGACATATCAACCATATTTTTATGATTCGGTAGAAAACAGGTTACCGGCAAATCCAGACATACTCTATATTGATCGGCTGTGGAACACCAACTATCCGAACACCACCAAAAAGATCAACAGTTGGGCGTACATTTATCAACAACCAAGACCAGAAAATGGTTACATTGCTGTTTTTACCCTGCACGGGCCCGGCGGTGGTGAACAATATCTTGATATAAGCTTCAGCATCTCTACATTAGAAGGACCACATAGGGTGATGCACTGGAAGGGAAATGTAGATGCTCATGTTTCAGTTGTATTCAGAGCAATAACAGATGATATCGTGTCGTTTAAAGATACTATTACACATGGATATAACCGACCAGATGGCCGCGGTTATGGGACTGGTAATACCAATAATAAAATAAATCAACTTGGTGCTGGTAAAACCGGTTTACTTCCATACTATCAAGAAATTGGTTTGATCAATGGCGGTTCGCAGCAATATGGTCGTACAACATCTATTGGAACTCTTTTTAACACCAACATTGTGTGGCCATCTAATGTAAAGATCGGCGAGAAGAATCAATTCATGGGCACAGATGCCGATGTTGCAAAAGCATATGGAACTGAAGGTAAAGGATGGCATGGTGATTTAACAGCAACAATAGAATATACACCCTTCACCACTACTGATACAATATCTGGTTATCCTGCGATGGTCCCCAGTGGTATCGTGCCACGGAATCACAATAAACTCTTGGGTCTACCACATATCTTAAATCAACCTAATCCACAAAATCTTATTCTACCCAGCTAAGTCACGGTATAAATAATAGAAAATCAACAGCAGCTAAACTACTATGGCAATTATCACAGACGATTTCAGAAGAACAAGTGCAGAACTTTTTCATAACGACCTGAAGGCAAATTCCTCTACGGTCACGACAGCACATGAATACTATATTGGTATTGGTAAATCAGACCCATACTATGATGATGAGAATGAGAGTGAAGATCATGCTTCATTTGATGGTGTTGCAAGCCCAAGGGCAGGTAAGATCTACCAGAAAGAGGTCCTGGAAAATCTCTCGACGATCATCAAGGTCGTAGAAGGTGCTAGTGCAGAATCATATCGCGTCATTCCTCGGTATAATTTTGTCCCGGTCGCTACCGAGGCTCGAAAGTATAAGGTCTATGACCCAAATGATGAAACATGTTTTGAAGCCGGTGGCGGTTTTCAACCATGTATTGTGATGAATGCCAAGAGACACCTCTACATTTGTATTCGCAATCATGATGATTCCGGTGCTGTTATCGCGATGTCTCAACTCGAGATCACGGCCATGGAAAAAGGTGTGACTTCTGGTGGTAAATTCTCGAGTCGGACTGATTCAGATGGAGGTGGTAATAACGAAGAAACTGAAGGTATTCTAAATCCAAATGATGGTAATTATCTCTTCGCCTATGTCTGTCAGATTGATAACACCAGTGGATTCTACACACCAAATTATGTTGCTGTCACGAATACTGATTATTCTGGTATCGGTTCTGATGAAAACAGTCCTGTAGATGCCACTGCCGGTCTCTTATATGGTTTCTCAATCGAATCTGGTGGTTCTGGGTATGGACAGGGTTCTGATTCTGATGCCTACCCACACATCATGGTGACGGGTAGAAGAATCGATGGAAGTTCATTCGCCTGGGATTCAAATACTGCTGGTGCTAATTTCATTGATATCAATGTCAATGTCTCTGGTGTAATTGATTATGTTGGTATTGATAAGACTCAGATTCTTGATCGGCACTGCGACGGCGCCTGTGGATTCTTGGATATTGTATATGCCACGGTTCATGTGCTTGATGAAACAGATAGTGCGGGTGTTGGTACCGGCGCCGTCGTGAAAGCAATGATTGCACCTCCAGAAGGTTTTGGTGGTGATAATCTGAGTCTCCTGCCTTCTTACTATGTTGGTGTGAAGGCCCAATTCCAAGAAGCAATGGATGGAGATGCAATCATTAATACGATTAGTAACCCATACACCTTTCGTCAGATTTCATTGATTCGAGGTTGGAAGGCAGGTGCAAGTGGCCTGACGATAGACACCACGCAGGCTGCAAACGAGAATGATAATACATCTGCTGACTGCCATAGATTCTTGGTCAAAGCTTCTGGTAATACACCCGAGACCGGTGATATTATCTGGCAGAATCTTTCGGGTTCTTCGTCCAGTAGCGCACTTGCATTAGAGAATGGTGATCCAGTTGCAATCGTTGATTACTATAATTCAACAACCGGTCGGATATATTATCACCAGAATGCAAGTGATTTTGTCGTGAATTCAAACTACAATATCAGAGAATTCAATAAGACAGCTACGACCTATATCAAGAATGCCGCAGATAATACAAGTGTTTCTGTGACTCCAAATGCAATTGGTACTGGTGAATATTACCCATACGTCCAATCGAATGTCTTGACTGCTGGTAGAAATACAAGGTTTGTGAAAAATGCTACCGTTCCTTATAGCGCCGGTGTCTTTACATCATTCCCGGCAGCGAGTCCTGCAAATACGACTGCTTATTCTTATCCCGTGATTCAGAATGGTGATGTGATCTTCGTGGAAAACCGAGCAGCCGTGACACGTTCGACGGATCAGACAGAAGAAATTCGTGTTGTTATTCAATTCTAATCATGCCTATTGCTCATGCAAAAGACTTCTACTCCATTGGAGATACCGGTATAACACGCAACGATACGGTTGATGAATTTGCCCTGAAGGCAAATGGTACAATCAATCAGATCGATAAATTAGGGTATTTCAAATATGCACTGGACAATAAATTAATTGTTCCAGACGGGAAAGATGTCACAATCGAAGGTGGTCTGATTATCAATGGTGGTAATCTATATGCCGATCGAGGTTCTGCCCAGAAGATTAAGGGCATTGGTATCAGTGTCACTGGCATTAAACATAATGATGTCTTGACATATGATGCTCAGGCACAGAAATTTTCACCAACGCGGGGGTTTGCAGGATATTATGGACCATTCACTGGTACAAAAATAGGTAATGTCTATACCATGACATTCTCACACACAAGTGATGTGATGGTTCAGGTCTTTGGATATGTCAGAGCCGAAACGGGGATTGATCAGGAATTTCAACTCAAATATGGTAATACAACGGACAACCTGGAAAATAGATTGTTGAAAAATAGCGAGGTGATTGATGTGAATGTGATTCACCAAAAGGCAGATTCTGGTACACCTCCACCTGACTATATTCGACCTGCCGTGATGATAGGGATGATTCAAAATACAGGTAAAGGCACCAAACAGTTGGAATTCCATATACCAGACTCTCTGGATAGCGATGATGATGAGAAGAGATATCCAGTGCATTTCTTGTTGTATTGTTCTGGTGATATAACTGATGCGACACCTGCACAACCTAGCTTGGTAAATCAAACAGAGGTTGGAACTACAACGGACAACTCATTTTCAGATATAAGACTTTCGAGATTAGATGATGTCGAGGACCTAAAGGATTAATATGCCGATTGTCGATTCAATAGATTTCACGCAATTCAATGATGGAACAGGTTCATATGGTCGACCAACCGGTCTGGCATATTCTGATTCACTTAATACTTGGAGAAGAAAGACAAATGGTATTATCAATTATGTTGATACTCTTATTCCCTTCCTTGATTTCGTGGGGGGTGATGGCGGTCTTCGTATTCTGTCTCAAGATGAAGGTGATAGACATGAAGGCGATTTGGTCTTTACAGGGAATGTCACGGTAAATGGCTCTCTTCTCTTTCGTAATATATCTGCAAACACACTTCAAGGCATTCCAATCGGTGTGGGATCAGAAGAACCGCCGGCACACGATGATGTGCTGGTCTATAATGATCTCGGGGAAACCCCAATATTCGATCTCACGAAAAAACCAAAATCATTTCAGGGTCCATTCATTGATCTTGGTGCAACATTCGATGCCGCTGGTGGTGATTCAAGTGAGTTTGATAATGAAGATAGTCAGGCAGATCGAACAGCTGTTCAAGAAATCTATGTTCGTAATACCGGGAAAAGAGCCGATGATATAATCATTTTTGCAGAGGGACCGTATTATGGTGAGAATGGTATCGTCTCTCTGTGTGTGTCACCCGATTATAGTGTGCCAACCGGAACAGGAGGTTCGATTTATTACCCAGGGGATTTGCATATACTACAAAGTGTCCGGCTTCAGGGATGGAATGATCGAGCTCATTATGGTAATTTCCAACTCGTGGGTCGAATCACGGTACCAATTGGTGTCACGGAAATCTCCGCGCGGATCATATCATATGCTGCCGGTTGGAATCCAGAAGTAGATACATCTCCTTGGACCGAAGATTCGGATCATTATTTCATGGGTGACAATCCCGTGAGATTCGTGTTGTATTCTTCCGATAACATTGAACAGATAACAAGACCAGAATAATATGTCACAAGCATTTGATAACATCAAAGATAAGGGTGTCACGACATTTGATAATCTAAAATCTTTTGCCGAAAAATTCAATGGTATCATCGATGAGGTTAATCATGCAAATGATTTCATGCAGGATGGACCTGATAATGGCGGTGGTATTGAAATTGATTCCAAGGGTAATCTTCGCATCACTGATCGAAATGTCTATATCGACGGATCATTGAATCACCCATCTTTTAATGTCACACAACTCATTCGATCAGATATTGATCTCACTGATCTTGCTGATAATGGTATTCTGGTGTTTGATGAAGATTCAGATGAGTGGGAGATTCAAGATAAACCGGGGTTAGTTCAAACCATTGGAAAAGCCGATGGATTTATTCAAAGAGGTTTCCCATTATCCATTGATCTTGATAGTGACTTTGATGCTTACACAGGACAGGCAAGGATTCGAATCGTATCAGATCACACGGACGATGTGAATGTCAAACTCTTTCTGTATTATAATATCGTGGCAGCAGATGGTGACCCAATCGTGACTCTGAGTTACAGGAGAGCAGACGATACAAATAAGGTATATACCATTATCCATCAGCAGAGAGGCACGGTTGATAATCCGGGTTCAACTGAGTTTGGTTTCACGGGTGGGCAGATGATGATGGAAGAAATCACTGTTGCAAAAACTAATGATGTAGCAGATCAAAGGAATGAACTCAAGATCGATAGAAATTTCGGGGCGTTTATGAATTATGACGATAAATTTAAAATGAAACTCATCCTGATCTCACCAAAACCCATTTCGGTTCATAAACCAACACCAATCCCACCATCATAAATATAAACAATGGCTAACCACGAAGATATATACATCGACCAAGGTGCTGCTTTCACGGCTGAGATTACAGTACAAAAAGATGGTCAGGATTTTGATCTGTCGAGTTATAACTATTTGGGTCAGATTCGCAAGACTTTAAATTCAGCTGCTGCAACAACATCATTTACAATCACACAGAATTCTGATTCTGATCGCACGAATGTTCTTGATATCTCACTCACACATACACAGACATCTCTCTTGACGGCAGCAAGGTATGTGTATGATATCGAGGCAACGGAATCCGATTCCGATGATGCTGATTCGGATTCACTTGATATCTATCGAGTGATTCAGGGTACCATACATGTCTCAAAGAATGTAACAAGATAAAATAAGATGGGAAAATATCTACATCAAATTACAGAATTAAGTGAGACGCCAGCAAATGGTGATCTAGTTCTCATTCAGGATGTATCAGATACTACTGATTCAGCGAATGGTACCACGAAAAGAATCTCTTACTCGAATCTCACTTCTGGTTTGGGCGGTGGCAGTGGGCTTTCTAATATCGTAGAAGATACCACACCACAACTAGGTGGAGCATTGGATGTCAATGGTAAGTCTATTGTAAGTACGAGTGG
>TARA_R110000737_G_scaffold93367_2_pt1 | contig 16939 bp, 11 predicted proteins | sample TARA_R110000737 | Tara Oceans TARA_R110000737 (sample SAMEA4398027) | marine metagenome | biome: Polar Biome; feature: [SRF] surface water layer (ENVO:00010504); material: water (ENVO:00002006), including particulate matter (ENVO:01000060) such as... | depth 5 m
CTTTGCAGGGTTCGAACTATTAAGTGGTGCTTCGGTATCATCTCTCGTTATGAGTGTAAATGACTTTAAGGTACAGACACCAAGTGGTGACAACACCCCCTTTAGTGTTAACACTGTGGACGGTATTGTTGAGATGGAGAATGTACGACTTAAAGGTGAACTAGATATTGAACAAACGGTTGCTGGCGAAGGTACGTTGAAGATAGACAATCAGACGATAGTAATCAAAGACGCTTTGGGAAATGATCGTGTTAGATTCGGTAAACTAACACCAACTTAATCTAAGGAGATTATACGATGTCTAATTATGGAATGGAAATTATAAGTCCAGATAGTGACGGTAATGGTAACTCGATAGTATCGCGAGTTGTTTTCTCCGATAGTATCAGAACCTCCAATATCCAACTACACGAGACAATATCCTTAGCCAAGAATACAAGTACATTTATCTCTTGTCTAGATGCTAACGATCCCTCTAAAATAATAATCACCTTTGAACAGGCCCGTGGTTTTGTTATAAGTAACAAGACCCCTCTTGGGTTTACAGTAACTAATGAATACCAGTACATGAACACTCTTACTGGTACAGTCATCGCAGTGAGAATTGGATAATGTCATACGGATTAAAAATTACGGGAAACGATGATGGCGGTAACTTCACGGTTGCCGACACTGATCTAGGCATGGTCAACTTAGTAGTTACCGATGTCGGTAGAGCATCGTCCTTCAATCTTGTAGGGGGTATTCAGCCGGGCGACTATATTTACGTGAGATATCCATCTGCGCCTGGCGGTGGAGGGTATACTCCTATACAGATGGGAGAAGGTCTATCAGCGGTTCAGATAGATAGACCTTTAATCTATAATATAGATGCTGTCTTAGTTGCGGGTTCCCCTACCTCAGACATGACCATAAACTTTAAAGGTTCCGCATGGAAGTGGCTTAATTCTCCTAATTCATATGAATCTGATACCCTCTACACATACAATGATTTTGTAGTAGATATGGATTACTTTGTAGTCCGTAAGGCTTCTACCATCAATGCACTGGGATTGGACACCTCAGAGGATTACGGTTTCCAACTACTCAACGTAGACAGTGTATCTGGTGCTAGTGAAATCGCGCTTGATTCCAGAAGCTTTACCTCTGACAAAACCTTTTACATAGAAGGGTATCTACCCCCAGACAATAACTTCGGCGAGATAAATGGCAATTCTACCACGTTATCCTATACAGATGGTTGTTACGTCAATCTAGAATGGTCTGCCAGATCAGCGGTTCCTTTCTTTCCGTCCTTTGGAGCAGCACCCCTTCTCGGACTTTCTATCACGGATACTATGGCATATAGTATTGACGGAGATACTACTATAGTAGGTGGTGGTGGAGAACCAGAATTACGAATCTGGTCTAGTTATAATGCAATATTTGCAGCTAAACTAGGATCGGGTATATCTTCTTCCACACCACCCAATGAGTCAGGTGGTGGTACTGTAACTCCTCCACCAACTGAACCCAACGAAATCACAGGTACAATCGACTACGTATCTGGAGACACTGTGACCGAAGGTAACACAATATCCTTTAACGCAGTAACGTCTGTATCATCCAATTACCACACTCGCGTCTTTAGACTGTCTGGGTCGGCAGGGGATGCAGGAAAAGATTTCAATACCGTAACATCTCCATTCACCGGAACCTCCCATACCGTGACGTTGAGCACGTATGACACGAGCTCTGGTCAACAGACATTTAATAATATCTATAGTCAGGGTTATGTCGGAACTTACTCTAGAGACAGAGTATCTGCATACACAAGAGAAGTAGCAGCTTCGTATAGTAGAACCTTCGTGGGCAACTTCATTGGTAACTATTCAGGTACTACTTCTTACCAGACCGACTTCTCTAGTAACTATAATCAAACGGTTGATTACACAAGAACTATTTCGCGTACCGAATCATTCATCGGTAACTATTCACGTTTGAGATTAGCGGTATCCACACGAACTTCTATATACTCTAGAAATATATCGTATACCGGAAACTTCCTAGGGAACTATGCAGGAGCATACTCAAGAACTCGTACAAAAACTTCCTCCTACACCAGAGATTTTTCTAGGACGGACTCATATACGGGTAATTATGAAGCTTCGCGGGTGCTTTATGAAGGTGGTGATGAAGTTACCTTCCCACTATTCTTCGTTTCATATTACTCTAGAGTCAGACCCTCTTCATTTGCGGGTACCTACACACGAAATAGAGCAGACAGTAATTCATACACAGGGTACTATAGTAGAACCAGTACCAGAACAGTACCTGCTTCATATCTAGGAACGTACAGTAGAAACAGAGTAAGTACATATGCTAGGTCTAGAGCAACCAGTGGTTCCCAAGTATTGACCTTCAATGGTACATACACTCGATACTTTTCTGGTGCTTACAGTCGGACAGGTTACTATTCAGGAGCATACACAGCATTTTATACCGGAAACTTTGGTCAGACAGCAGATTACTCTAGATTTCGTCAAGTATCATTTACAGGAAACTATAGCAGGAACGTTACATCTACCAATACCTTCTCTCGTAGTTTCACTAATACTACCCCGTACTCGTCGGCGTATAGTCGTACGACCACGGGTACCATTACGGATCCAGCGTCCACGAGAAACGTTAATTACTCTAGGTCTTTCGTAGGGGACTATGCGAACACTGGTACCTTTATGGGTAACTTTGTAGGAAACTACCTTAGTTATTTTACAAGAAACGTAGGTTACGCTAGAACCACCGTTGGATATCAGTATCTCCCAACTCCTAGAACCTACTGGTACGAGTATCCGGATCCAGACCAGATTGACGAGCCAGGGGGAGCTCCCGCTATTCTCATACGACATATCGTAGTTTATGTCGGTAACGTAATTGTTGCAACAGGAATATCTTCGAGCTTTAATCCCACAACATATCTTTTATCAGGTGGTGTATACTACCATAAAGGTTCTCTTCGATATTCTTCAGGAGGTGATCAGACTTACTTTAGTATTGGTCAGAGTCTTGATGGTGGGCCACCGTCAGCGGGAACATCGTATTACACTAGAACCGGATACTATGCAAGTTCTTACGCGGGTGCCTATGCAAGAACATTTGCTGGGACTGGTACCTTTTCAAGATCTCGTCTAATGGAATATTCAAGAGTCGTTCCATATACTCTGGTTCGTACTAGTACCTATACTGGGTATTACTCTAGAAGTTATACCTCAGGCGCAGTGAGAACTGCTTCGTATACTGCGTACTATGCTGGTACAGCATCATATACTAGAAACCGTGCGTCTACCTACGTAGGAAACTACACGGGTGCTGCTGTAAGTTACATATATGATCCCGAATCTGGACAGTCAAGAGTTGTATCTCCATTCTCCTCACGTCAACGTATTGCTTACTATTCGGGTACCTACACAAGAGGTCTTAGTTATAGCAGAAATAGACCAATGTCCTATGCAGGAGCATACACCAGAACTAGCGCATACTCTGCAAGTTACGTAGGGAACTACAGCAGAACTTTATCGGATAGTTATTCGGGAACATATGCCAATACCTATATCGGTAACTATACTGGAGCATACTCTAGAACTATCACTCAAGGTACGACATTCACAGGTAACTATGCGGGTACAGGAACACAGAACTTCACGGGTACATATTCTAGATGGACTACGAATAGCTTCACCCGAACCCGATTACATACTATTACCAGAACCAGTTCATACTCAAGAGGCCTTTCCTTCATAGGGGAGTATACCGGAATGTATACGCGGGATAGTGTGATAACTAGACCATCTACTCTGGACTATAATGGAATTGCAATATTCACAGAGAATTTTGCGGGAGAATACACCAGAGATAGTGGTAGTGGATTTACGAAACTCTCTACGTATTCTAGAACCAATAGTTTTCTGGGTAATTATATCGGAAACTTTTCTAGAACAGAAACTGGTACTCCAGAGTCTACTAGAAACAGAACCAGTTCATACACAAGGACTGGGGGAGCTAGTTACGAGAGAAATATAGTAGACAGTTATGTGGGTACATACATTGGTAATTACACGGCCGCATCAACTCGAACACCATCCAATACTTCTGAGATTGGTTGGCAGGGAGAGAGGTTCGTTATCGAATTGAGAAGAGGTTCGGACGCTACTTCTATGGGTGCGGCAAGAGGGACTATACCAGCATTGGATTCAAAGGAGTTTACTCTTATTGATAATGACACTGGTCTATTTGTAGCTATGTCTCCTCAAGTGTTGCACCATACCGCAACCCAACACGAACTTGTATTCGACTTCTTCACCGAAGGTACGTCAGTGGTTCCTGCTAGAATTTATAGAGGTTCCTCAATACTAGTTAACTCGTTCAACTTGGTATCTAATCAAAGAAATTCGGTGATGGTGAATGAAGTCCCACCGGAAGGTTCTAATTACATTTACACTCTGAAGGTGTTCGATGGTTCGAGTTGGGTATTGGCGTCATACTATCAGGTAACTAAAGTAACCGATACTGACTATACACCCCCAACAGATGGCGGTGGCGCCCCGACTCCGACCTATACTGCTCCTGCAAATTATACGGGTGGTACACCCTCACCACCAAGCAACGAAAATTAATTTGAAAATCTATTGTTAAAACTGTTATAAATAGTATAATGAAAAATGTAAGGTAACCCCTGATGAACTTGAAACTTGTAGTATATGTAACAATCGATACTGGAAAGATATCTAGAATCGCATTACCCAACCATAATATAGATGCCGAAGGTGTCTCTGAAGATGGAACTTTGCGTATTATCCATATACATGAAGGTAATGTACCTGAAGGATGTAATGATCTAAGATACTTCCTAGACTATCACTGGTACGACCAAGAGACCGAATCTTTTGAGTTTATCGGACTACCACCTAATCGTCATGCTGAATGGAGTTCTGCGGACGGTTGGACTTGGGACGAAGATCTACTGTTGCAAGACATTCTCCTAGAAAGAACCAAATTCTTATTTGCCTCCGATTGGACTCAGGCATTAGACGTTCCCCTAACAGAATCCAAACTCCAAGAGTGGAGAGACTATAGACAGGCATTGAGAGATCTCTCGACTAATGTCGGAAGTGTGTCTTCAGTGTCAGAAGTTGTTTGGCCAACAGTACCGAATTAAATAATAGGAATATACAATGCTAGCCATCGTAAGACAAACAATGAGATCCCGTTTAGCAAAGGACTTATTACAAAGCGCCCAAGATATATCAAACCATTACTTTATTGGTATTGGTAAGTCTGACATTTTCAACGAGACCGACACAGTAATTGCTGCTGTCGACACGTCGAATGAAGAGAAAGAATTCAGAAACAATCTACAATCTGTTAAAAGTCTTGAAGCATCATCATTGGTGATCCCTCGTGTCAATTGGTCTAGTGGTTCATTGTACTCTGCTTGGTCGGATAAAGAGACTACATACCCATCCTATGTGATGAATGAACAGAAAGAAGTGTACCTTTGTTTGGCACAGGGTGGTACTAAAGACAATCCAAACTTGTCGACTGTATCTCCCAACTATGGTCTTGTTGGGCCAGATGCTTATCTAACTCCTTTTGTGACTTCTGATAACTATGAGTGGAAATATATGTTTTCGCTATCACCAGAACGAGTAGTTAGTTTCCTATCTGCTAACTACATTCCCGTACTGGTATCAGACAAACTACCTGCCGAAGCAGGCCCATTCGAAGATCTATTGATCGAAGTTCAAGATTCTGCTATTCCAAGACAATTGGTTTCCGTAGAGATTGTTGAAGATGGAACTGGTTATGTCGATGGAGACCTTCCATTAATCATCGATGGTGATGGAGCAGATGCTGCTGGTACTGTTACTATATTAGGTAATAAGGCAGTTAGAGTTACCATGACTAATCGTGGAACCGACTACAGACATGCGAGTGTCAGTATTGGCGGTGTAGGAACAGGATGCGTATTAAGAGCTGTTCTATCCGATAGTAATGGACTGGGTAATGATCAGGCAAATGATTTTAAAACAAGTTCAGTTATGTTCACCATAAAACCAAATGGCGTTGAGGGTGATACTTTTATTGTAGAGAACACTTTCCGTCAAATGGGTTTGTTGAAAGATCTTAACAATTCTGCTGACGATACTCCGTTCATGGGTACGGGACTCAAAGTACTACCTTATGTAAGATTGACCGCAGCTTCTGGATTTACTTCGGGTAACCAAATTCAAGGTACCGATTCAAACGCAGTTGGGTACATTAATGAATCTGTAAACAACAACGTATACTTCCACCAGAATGAAAGTACTGGATTTAAGTCTTTCACTATAGGTGAACAAGTCACTGAAATTGGTGGATCTGCTAGTGGTGTCGTCTCTCTTGTATACGCAGACAATGGCATAGATCGGTTCTCTGGCGAAGTCCTATATATTGAGAACAGACACAGAATACAACGTGACGCACAACAACAAGAAGACATTAAGTTAGTAATCACCGTTTAAGGTTTAGGATTAATCATGGCAGAATTTACAAATAAAACGTTCGAAGAAACATACCGCGATTTTTATAAGGCCGAAGACGGTTATCATAAGGTATTGTTTAACTCCGGACGTGCACTACAAGCACGTGAACTTATCGAGTCACAGACAATCATCCAAGAAGAGATTGCACGATTCGGTCGTAACATATTCAAAGAAGGTGCTCTGGTAAATCCAGGCGGCGCCACCGTGAATAACCAACTAGAATATATTCGTCTAACGGCAGCTGCTGTTATCGATACGGACTTGGTGGGCAAAACGCTAACCAACGGAACTATCGAAATGAAAGTTCTAGAAGTTGTTGAAGCTGACCTCATTGATCCCGTTACTACTTTGTACGTACAGTACACAGACACATCTCTTATCGTCGATACTACTAAAGCACCTCGTGTATCTTCACTAGACATTTTGCTTCGCGTTGATGCTCTGACCACCACGGTTCTTACTGTCATTGATGATAGCAGTGATCCTATTCCTGCATCTGGACTCGGAACTAAAGCATACTTCTCTGCGGGTGACTTCTTTGTTCAAGGACACTTTGTCTATATGGAAGGTGGTAGTTCTTTCATCGACAAGTATAGCAAATCTCCTACAACTGATATTGGTTTCTTAATCGAACAGAATATCATCACTGAAGGTGAAGATGTTGACCTATACGACAATCAGGGTCAGGTTCCTAACCAGACTGCGCCTGGCGCACATCGTTATCAGATCAAGTTGGTTCCTACTACTAGAGATCAAGTTCTGGTAGAAGAGAACTTTGTATTCATAGCACGTGTTGTTGACGGTGTCATTACTCGTGAAGTCAGTACATTCGACGGATACAACCGAATCAATGACCTTCTCGCCCAGCGCACAAAAGAAGAGTCTGGTAACTACGTTGTCGATGAGTTCAAAGCAATCTTTGAAGAGAATGTTCTTGACGATACTCTACTCAACCTAGATGTGACCGAAGGTATCGCTTATGTTGATGGTTACAGACTAGAGATTGGTACGACTGATATTCCTGTTGATAAAGCAAGAGATCTTATTACCAAAACAAACGAACCAGTACCTGCCGCATATGGTAACTATGTTTATATTGACGAGGCTGCCTCTGAAGGTTTTGGTCGATTTGACGAGTTCGGTTATATAAGACTCCAGAATTCTTTAGGTAATACCATAGGTTATGCTAACGTACGTGGCGTACAACGAGATGCAGTTGGTACAAGAGTATATATCTTCAACATCCGTATGAATGACATTTTCGACAGTGGTACTGGTGACAAGATTGGTGTAGAGAGTTTCTCTAATGTTACTCAGTTTGATGATCCTTTCCCCGGCTATTCTGGTACTCCTCCAGTAACAGTCTTGGTAAATAGTATTATACACGAAGCATCAGATAATAGCTTGTTGTTCCCTTTACCTAGGACTAGTCCTTCGACAACCCCCTTCACTAGTAACTACACAGTTCAGCGATATACTAGACAGATTTCAAGTGGTAGTGGTGAGATTAGTCTCTCAGGTATTGAATCTACTGGATGGGTAATTTGTGAGACTGCTGGGCCAATCCTAGCTAACACTCCGAGCATATCGGGTACATATACCGGACTAACTCCTAACCTATCACACGATATTGCTTATTACGTAGAACTCAGTAATGTCCAATCACGTACTAAACAAATTGCTACGATAGAGACGGTGACATCTCTTCCAAGTGTAGACTATCAAAAAAGACCTATATTCACTGGAGAGGTTGATGGTATCGCCCTACAATCTGTTAAGTTCCGAGACAGTGCTGCTACTGCTTGGGTAGATGCAGAAGACATCACTCACCAGTTCATCTTCGATGGTGGTCAACGCGATAACTTCTATGACCAAGTAGTTGTGTACCTTAAATCAGGATACTTACTCCCTACAGGAGCAAATCATGAGACACAGGCAATCTTCACCCACTATGATCATCAAGACGACGGAGTGTACTTTTCTTCAAGTTCTTATGTAGATGATACATATGAAACTATTCCAGACCATACTACTGCAACAGGTACAGTGATTTCTCTACGTGACGTATTGGATTTCCGTCCTACAAGAAAATTTACTTACACCGGAGAGTTTGATGTAACCGCAGAACTTCCTCAGAACGCGTCTGCTATCACGATCAACACTATACAATATTATCTATCTCGTATTGACATCCTCGTTGCCAATGCAACTGATAGTCGAGGAGAGATCGGATTTGGTGAGCTACAGGTTATTCGAGGGGAATCTAACATAGACCCACGTGAACCCGAAATACCAACGGGTTCTATGGCATTGTACAAGTTCCGATTGAATCCATATACCTTTAATTCATCTGATCTCGTAAGCACTTATATTCCAAACAAGCGTTTCACGATGAAAGATATCGGTAAACTGGAACGCCGCGTCGAAGATTTGTTTGAGTTGACCACGTTGAGTCTACTAGAGTCTAACACTAACTCATTGACTGTATTGGATGCCAATGGTAATGCAAGAACCAAAGCTGGTTTCATCGCAGATAACTTTAGCACATTCACTTTTTCTGATATTGATAATCCGCAATACCGAGCATCTATAGATCCACAGGGTCTATTGAAACCGTCATTCCGCGAAAACTCAGTTCGACTGGCGTACAGTACCGACAATGTTAATGCTGTTGAGAAACATGGTGACCTAGTAACCCTACCATATTCGGATGCTCCTCTGGTATCACAGTTGCTTGCGACCGATACTATGAATGTAAATCCATTTGCGGTTCTTACACAAACTGGACACATGGATCTTTCTCCATCTTCGGATGAGTGGGTAGAGACACGTAACCTACCAAATGTTATGCAAACTACGGTACGTCGATTCGAGACTCCACGTACACGTCCTGCTTTAAGGGATAATAGAAATAGTAACAACTTCACAAACGATGGTCTGTTTACTACGATATCCAGAGACATTTCGTTCAGAGAGACAAACCGCAGTATCCAAGACTTCATTGGCGAACAGGTATTGGACGTTGAGATTATCCCGTTCATGAGATCTCGTGTAGTTAACTTTGCGGCCAAAGGACTACGTCCAAACACTAAGATGTTCGCATTCTTAGGTAATAAGGACATGAGTTCATGGGTAAGACAAGAAACCTCTTCATCTAGATTCTCGGATAACCCCCAAGAGTTCGGTAGTCAGTATGCGAACGCAACTGAATATCCTGCTGTATTTGGTGGCCCAACTCTTCTAGTGACAGATGCCAACGGTGAATTATCAGGTAGTTTCTTCGTACCTAATACAACCGCCATTAACTTCCGAACTGGTAAGCAAGAGTTTAAACTCCTTGACATTAGTGTTAATGACAATGATGAATCAACATCGTTGACTCGTGCAACCTATACCTCTACAGGTTCAATTGAGAGTGTACAGCGAACTGTACGTTCCACACGACTTGTTGATCTCCGTGCTGGTAGATTAGATCCTCTTGCACAGACATTCTTTGTCGACCAAATAGAGAACCCTAACGGACTGTTTATAACTAAGGCACGTGTCTTTGTAGATACTAAAGATGACGTTATCCCTTTACAGGTACAGATTCGTTCGGTAGAGAATGGTATACCGACCACACGTATCATTCCAGGCTCAGTTAAGTTCATCGATCCTAGTTCAATAACAATCCCAACTAACAGTGTTAGTGGTGATGGAACAAGCGTTGCGACTACAATTGAAGATGTTCAGGCATCTCCGACAATAGTTGAATTTGACGAACCAATTTACTTGACAAGTGGCGAAGAATATGCGATAATACTACTCGCTGAGTCGGAGCAGTATAACGTATACGTTGCTGAGACTTATCAGAATGTATTCGGTTCACGTGAAGATAGAATAACAAAACAACCTACTCTAGGTTCTCTATTCTTATCACAGAACGGATTCACTTGGACACCAGACCAAACTAAAGACTTAATGTTCGAATTAGATCGTGCAGAGTTTGTTGCTTCAGGTGATCTAATTCTTGACAATTCTCCGTTACCGAAAGTTACTCTAGGAAGTGATCCACTCGAAACTACCTCTGGTAGTCCAACAGTCAGAGTATACCACGAAGGTCATGGTCTAAGTCACAATGATAGTGTTTCTATCGCAGACGTAGCCAATTCAATCGGTGGACTAGCTTCTTCGGTATTCGAAGGTACCTTTACCGTATCTACCCCATCATGGGATGGTTATAACATCACTGTTGCATCTAACGCAACTTCATCAGGAAAAGGTGGTGGTGATGATGTAACACTTTCTCAACAAGTAGTGTATGATGATTTCGTACCACAGATACAGACTATTGTACCTAACTCCACAAGCATTACTGCGAAGTTGTTACAACCAACCGTCTCGTCTTATGGCAGTACTCGATCAACTACGCGGTTTTTATATGGTTTACCTGCTGGATGGTCATTCGCAAAGTCAGTCTTCTTGAACAACTACAACTCTAATGTATCACCGAGTGTTGTTGCATCGTCAGAGAACGCTGGTGGTTCAGAGACTATGAAGTTTAACTTGAGTATGTCTACAGACGATACCAAGGTCTCTCCGGTAGTTGATCTTCAACGAGTATCTGTATTAGCTCTAGAGAATGTCATTGACACTATCGATGCTGCACAACATATTACAGTACCTGTTATCATAGACGAATCTTCGGCGGGGTTAAAAGTTATATTTGCCGCTAATCGACCATCAACTGCCAACTTCGAAGTGTATATGAAATCCGCAGTAAACGAAGATGCATTGGTCTCAACAGACGACGATGGTGTATTTACAACAGAATGGGTACAAGCTAGTATAGATAAAGAATTACCTTCGGACGATAACCCAGAAACTTTCCGTGACTACGAATATACCCTTGACACAAACCAGTTCACTGCGTTCCAAGTTAAGATTGTAATGCACTCTACTAACAGTTCTAAGTCTCCGGTCATAAGAGACTTACGTGCTATTGCATTGATAACAGGTAGTGGTGGAACTATTGGAGATCCTGCTCCACTCCAGAGTTTAAGTCTAGCTCCGCAGAATACCGCATTAGGAACTACTGTAGCTGATCCTGCTATTGCTCCTGCTATTGATCCAGTAGTTGATCCTGTTGTTGATCCTGCTATTGATCCTGTTGTTGATCCTGTTGATACTGGTACAACCCCTGACGGCGGTGGAGACTCTGGTGATGATGGAGAGGGGGAAACTCCTGTTGAGGATGAAGGACTACCCACAGACCCCGTTAGCGGAGACCTAAACCTAGATTAAACTATGAATAATCATCAAAGAGTAGAAGGTCATAACAACTTAGTACGGGATAGGCGAACTGGTGTTGTCCTAAATAACAATAAGACTGAAATCGAAAACGCAAGAAAACTAAGTATAATACAACAAGAAAAAGAGGATCATATCAACACTCTTACTAATGAGATAGACTCACTAAGAACAGATATGGATCAAATAAAAGAATTGCTTTTTCGTTTAGTAAAGGATAAAGAAGATGGCAGATAATATACAAGTAGTACATCTCGCAGATAACATCAATGCGGCATTCGATAAGATCAATGAGAACTTTGAATTGGTTGCGACAGGTGCCTTTGGTGGGGGTGGTGATAGTAGTAGTACAGATTACTCCGATCTAGAAGCTGGCATTCTAGCAAACGCAACTGCGATCACTGGGATAGGGACAAGTATCACCAATATAGATGGGAACATTAGTATTGTTTCCTCTCAGTACACTGACTTGAGTGCTACCATTGACGGTCTTGTCCTTGGTGGAATTGATTCCGGTGTTCTTACTAGTGCGATTGCTACTGCCAACACTCAACTCGTTGCACGAATAGATGCCACTGAGAACAGTATCTCTGTATTGTCTGGAGACTACACTAACCTAAATGTGTCGTTGAATCAAATTCTCTCGGATGGTATTACCCTTACTCCAGAACAGGTAACCTCAGCCGTTGGTGGTGCTCTAGAAGCACTGACTACACGTATAAATCTAGATAGTGATAGGCTAGTGATCGAAGGACAAAAGATTGTAGATCTTACCGCAGAAGTATTTACTGTTGATGCTGATGGTAATACAGTTAACGCAATTAGTAATGCTACTAATCTTCTGCAACAGTCTATCAACATTGTCAACGGAAGAATATATTCAGCAGACGCAATAATGAAGACCGAATTAGAATCTAAGATCGGTACTGACATTGCGACTGCGACTTCAACTCTACAGACTCAGATCAATAACTTGGGTGGAACAACTGCAACATGGAATCTTGACCTAGTTGCTGGTACAGAGTCCAACCCACACATTGCTGGTATAAAGTTCGGTAATGACGGTGCAACCGCAGATTTCGCGTTGACCGCAGACACCTTCCGAATTGTAAATGCTACTAATAATGAGATTCAACCATTCACTGTTTCCGGTAATGATGTATACCTATCAAACGCAACAGTTACAGGCGGTCTAAATATAGGTTCAAACCTTAGTGGTGCGCATATGGAAATTACTAATGACACTACCAAGATATATGATGAAAACGGACAGTTACGTGTTCAACTAGGTAACTTAGCGGGTCTATAGGTATACTATGAGTTACGGATTATACATCTCCAACGGTACTGACGGGGCAGTAATAACAAACTCCAATAGTGTCTTCAATGAAGAGATATTTTCATCCCAATCCGGAACTATAACGGGTGGTGGTTCTTTGAGTTTAAATATCGAGGACATAGGAGATTCTTCTTTGACCTCTTTTACGATAGATGAAAGTACACCTCCGACATTTGCATCTGTACTATCGGTATCAACATCTTCTAACTTGATGACAATATCTAATAGTGGATTGGGTAATGTTGTGTACGATTTACGAATCTTTAGGTTCAGATAATGTCAAATGATTTTGGATTAGTAGTAAAAAATAATAGTGGTGGTACCATGTTCGATTCTCGAAAGGGAATGAACAGTTATGTCATCCGAGAAATGGGAACTGCTAGTGCTGTTTCCGACACGACTAACATTGTCGATGAGTTGATTTTCATACGACCTCCTGTTGGGCAAACAGCAGCCTTGGGTAGTAAGATACTGTATGCAAGTCCTAGAGTAAATGGGCAAGCTTGTGGGTTTTACCAGTATGATGATAGTACAAGAATATGGAGTTCGGTTACCCTAGATTACTTTGTGGTTTCACACTCTAAAAACATCATATCCTCTGATGGATATGGTGTACAGGTTCGTAACAGTGATGGTAGTGTTCAGTTCGATAGTCGTTCGGTCAAACTAGGTAATCATTTTTTGATAACATCTTACCATCCCCCATACTCTGTGACCGGAGATGGTGGTCAACGGTATTTCCTAGGTGATGTTAATGATTACTGGGAGATAGGTAAGTGGACAATGGGTGTGATGGGTGGTAACCCAGCAGAAGCAATCGCACTACAAGGCATTCAGTTTTTTGGAGATGAACCACGTGCTTGGGGAATATACGACCAGTTTGGTGAAGAAGGTGGTTTCAGTGGAGGTTTCGGTGGGGGAGAACCCGGCGGGCCAGGTTCTTTGTCTAACACATCTCGAACATACAGAGACATCCGACAGATGATTGTCTCAGCAGAATTAGTATAAAGGAAAGGTAAATGATTAATTATATAGCAACCATAGAAGATGGTCAAGTAAAGTCATTGCGGTTAACAACAGGCGATAACCCTGCGGAAGGTCTTCAGGAAGATGGTACAACAATAGTACACATCGATTTCCCTATTGAAAACCGAATGCAGTTTATCGAGACAAATTACTGGGACGGTGAGTGGAAGGAAAGAGAGAAGGCACCAAACTCTCTGTCATCATGGGACGGTGAGAACTGGACATGGGATCACGAAGAACTCATGACTCAGATTCGTGGTGTTAGAAATGTCTTGCTTGCTAAAAGTGATTGGACACAAATGCCAGACTCTCCTTTGTCCGAGGACGATAAAGTATATTGGCAAATCTACCGTGAGGAATTGAGAGACCTTGCCTTTGTGAAAGAAGGTGTATCAAATGTAGAAAATGTGTCTTGGCCGACACACCCAGAATAAAACTATATTGTAATAACTACTAATAAATGCGCAGACTTCTGGTTTTGCGCATTTTTTTTATTATAAATAGATTAGTAATTAAACTTAAATTCAACTTATCTAAAGAGAGACGATATAGTGTCAGCATCTAGTATACCTCTAAAAATTAAAAATGCAGGTGGTGACCTACAGGAATTTACTCCAGCAGAAGAGATGTATCTCTCTGTGAAAATAGGAGAAGCACTGGCGGAAAGTTCTGCCGGTGACATCGGAGACATCAGTCTAACTGGTGATGTCAATATAGGTTCTTTTGTAGACACGTACTACAACGAACCATTGGGTACTCACCCAGCATCAAACATTACTGGAACCACCGTAACTACTACCTTGAAACAGGTAAGTGGTTCCGTTGATGAATCCGGTTCTGATTTTGCCCGTCCTGTCGGTTATTACACATCCATCTCAAACCCTGGCTTCTACGAAATGGTAGATGCTGACCTCGACAACTTAACATACCGAGCTCTGAAGAATCTAGAAACCTTGGGTCTTCAAGGCGGATTCCGACTTTCTGAAACATCGCCTGGCGCTGATTGGTCAAAACACATAGATTCAGTGTTTTCTAATACCCTCGGTGACGGTACATCAACATCATACCACATCTGGAAGAAAGTAACTCTGATAACACCCCCTACTGGTCTTGTAACAGTTCGTCCAGTAGCGACCGACTATGATAACACTTCATCATTCAATGGTTTCAAAGAGATGTCAGACGCAGAGATCAAGTACACTCTTGGTCAACGTGCAAAATCTCTTCGATCAACAGCAGGCGCAATTGGTTCTTACCAACTCCGTTCATCTGCACAAGGTGCTCCAACTTCAGCAGGTACTTGGGATTCACGTGGTTCTGCGGTAAACACACAGAGTGCACTTATCGACCAATCATACGTTCGTACTCGCATCTCTGCATATGTGTCTAATAGACCCTCTACATATTCCAATATTGGAACAAATGAGTCTGTCGGAAACTTCGCAGCTGCGTATACCGGAAACAGTGTACTTACTTTCTCAACCGACTACACTAGCACAAGTGTTGCGATCCTTGATGCATCTGGTGGATATGTTGAACTATTCCACCCTAATGCCGCGTTTATTGGTAACTACGTAGGAAACTACGCTCGTGTATCTACTCGTGTTTCATCGCGTACTCGTTACTCCACATATACCAGCAATAGTGTAGTTGACTTTGTAGGCAATTTCATAGGTAACTATGCAAGAACCTTCACTGGAACTTTTGCTGGCGATTACACAAGAAATGTTACTGCGACCTCAACCCGTACCCTAGACTACACACGTGAGTTGTACTACGTTGCTAACTTCGCTGGTACCTATGCACGAACCCGCGTATCGACTTATGCTGGTGAGTACACACGAACCCGAATCTCTACCGATAGTTTCGTAGGCAACTATACTCGCGTTAGACAGCAGACCTTCAGTGGAAACTTTACTACTCAAGCTTGGCAGACATATAATTACGCTCGGACTTGGGCCGGTGTATCTAACTTTTCTCGTAATGCCACTCAAGGGGGAGCATATAGTAGAACCATGATATCTACTCGTTGGGACTATGGTGCTACACATGCACAAAACGCATACCCTTGGTTAGCAGGAACGCCAGAAGGTCTTGCGATTATACCTTGGGCATTCGCGGGTGACTTTGCAACTACCTTCTATTACGTTGCATACTATCCTGGCGGCACTTACTCTCGTACTAACTATTACAGTGGTACATATTCCCGTACGCAATTAACTACGTGGTACTACAATAATACTTCGACTGGCGTCTTTGGTGCTGATTATACGCGTAACCGTAGTCAAAGTTTAGACTACATCGGTAACTATTCCCGCATTACTAATAATTCTTTTGAGGGCAACTACTCCAGAACACGTGTTTCTAGTAGTACTGGAATTGGAACCTACACGACCACTACAGATTATGTTGGTAATTTCACAGGAAACTACGGTCGTACCCGTGTTACAGATTTCACTAGTGAGTACACTCGTGAACGCGAGTCAGCTATCGTTGGTGAATATATTACCGATTATGTTAGTGATTTCACAGGTAATTACTCAAGGTCTTACGAAGGTAATTATATTGGTGCTACTATCAGTGATACAAATACTTCAGAAACTTATACTCTGTACGCAAGGGTTGCATAATTTCCCGAACTGTGGTATAATTAGAGATAGAGAGGTGGGTCATTGATTTGACCCACTTATCTAAGTACTATATACATTATAATTTGAATTGAACT
>TARA_R110000737_G_scaffold322317_1_pt1 | contig 16921 bp, 1 predicted proteins | sample TARA_R110000737 | Tara Oceans TARA_R110000737 (sample SAMEA4398027) | marine metagenome | biome: Polar Biome; feature: [SRF] surface water layer (ENVO:00010504); material: water (ENVO:00002006), including particulate matter (ENVO:01000060) such as... | depth 5 m
TGTATTAATCCTAAAAAAAATTGTATCTCGTAGTATGGAGCGTACTCCTCAGGAGGGAAATGTCTTATCCCTACCAAGAAGCCTTTAGCCCATTCTATTCCTATTGCTATTTTCATTAATTAGTTAAAACTTCTTCAGTTAAGTATCTGTACGAATAGTATGCTGATCCGCCTGGAACTGCCTTAGACCATTTCTTAATTAAAGGGTCCCCTTGATACTCATCCCCTTCACGTAAGTATTTAATCGAAGAATCTACTGCTTTACCCACATCTGAAATAGTTTTCATAGCTGCTGTAGGGTTTTTAAGAATCTTTGCAATGGTTGAAGGGTTAAGCAGATAAAACTTAAAGTCATCTACCAGTCTCAAACTAATATTTGCACCTAACTGAGCCATCTCTTTAGACAAGACAGACAGTATAGCCTTCTCTACTGCATTCTTCTCGTCATCGTCATCTGCGGCTAAAGACTTAAACATTAGCATTAAAGAGTATACTGCAATAAAGAATTTAAATTCAGATAAATTCTTTTTCATGTTAGTATACTGAAGGTCTGTTAACTCTCCTTTCATACTCTCCTCAGAAAATATACTTAGAGGGGTGGAATTTAAAATACCTTTACCTAGGAATTGTACAGCCCCTCCAACTCCTAAAGCTTTATAACTCTGGTATCTACCCTCCGTCATACGCTTAAGCTGATCATTGTAGTCAGAAGCTGCAAATCTAGTGTTAAACCCTTCAAGAGCCCAAGTCCTAAACATAATAGCTAGCCTACCATACACGCTTTTCTTAAGCAGTATATAAGAGTTAGGGTCATAGTTACCGTGGTTAATCTTATTAAGTTCTATAATGTGGTCCCTAAAGTCTGTAAACTTGTTCTCTGTGTCTGCCTCTAAATCAGTAGACCAGTCTTTAGCTAGGTGAGAAAACTCTTCCTTTATCCCTCCTTCGTCGTTATAAATATCAAAGAGAGAAGTTCCTTTATCGTCTACTTTAGTCTCTCTCATCATCGCTACGAATGGGGCAGCCTGGTTAATAAATTCTGTCTTAGTCTGGAACAAGAATGGGTTTATATGTCTAGTCCATCCTTTATTTCTAGACTCTTTACCGTACTGAGTGTCTAGCTGGTCAAATAGAATACCGTATAAATTAACAAGATGGCCTATTTTCGTGGTCTGTCTAACAGCGTTTGCAGAGCTTCCCATTACCATAGCATAAGCTGTGCTCAGGCCTGCCGTGGTGAAGTCTTCGCCTCCTGCAGCGTGTACATAATTAGCTATCGTACCAAATCCTAGGTTATTTATACCTGCAGTTACATTGTACCCCATACCTTTCACCTGTGTGTAGGCTATAAGATTATCTAATGCTTTTTTGATCCCCAGTCTTTTAGGGTCAATCTCTTTAAATATTTTCTCCAAGGCAGACTTCTCTGCGTTATACTTACTTTTATCTATATTTCCGTTGGCATACTTCTCCTCTAAGACCTTTAGCTGGTCCTGAATCTTTATTGCCTCAGCTTTTAATAGTATACCCTTCTCTGTGTCTGTAGCTGCCCCATGGAGACTTGCGTCTATGGCGTAATCTACCGCCTCTCTTGTTACAGATAACCCTCCTTTAATACTTAAGTTACCTCTACCCTTACTAAGTTTAGTAGGGTTACCATTAGCATCCATCTCTAGCTCTCTTGCTTCATTTAAAACCCTCTGTAGTAATAGAACTCTGTCCTCTACAGCGGATTTAAATTCGAAGTTTTTAGACATCGCTGCAAACATTTTCATAACCCTAGAAATATCATAAGATTTATCTTCGGCTTCGACTCCTTTAATCATCCTAATAGGGACTGTTTTAAGCACCTCTCCAGTATCTACGCTTCTAGAGGAAGACTCCTCGATAGGGCTTAATTGTGTTTTACCGTCCACTGTAAAGTACGACATTATACCTTCTTTAGAGAATATCTTAAATGTTCCAAACACTCCTTTTTTCTGAATGTCTTCCATAAATGACCTAGATGCAGCGGGCCAGAAATTCTCTGGTAAGTTTTCAACTACATTGTCAGGTAACACCTTCATAAGGGTTTGCATAGTCTCTACATAAAACTCATAGAACTCCATCAATTGAGGGTCGTTCTGTATAGCTGTAAATGCAGGGTCATAGTATTTTAAACTTTTACCTGAGACTCTATGACTCTTTCTAGGGGCTGTGGTGAGTCTTCTATGTCCGTATTGTTTACCTGTGTTTTGCTGACTACCATACCTAGCATTAAGCGCGATAATTGGGCTATTCTGATCTGTCCAGGCTTTAATTCTAGCATTAATCTCAACTTCTCCTGCAGATGTGTCCTGCATTAGGATAGCAATATTAGCATCTCGCTCTCCCTGGTACTGTTCAAACTTCTCAATCGCTTTATTTACTAAGTCCTTTCTAGTGCTTTCCCCTAACTCATTATCTAAAAAAGCTATATAAGCTTCTCTATCTTTAAGCTTAGAGTCTGCATTTAGGAAGGTAGACTGATCATTTCCTGCATCATCTTTCCAGTATCTAATATCTATAGCAATCTCAATATTATTAAGATCCCTAAGTAACTTAGAGTTTAATTGTTTCCTAGCATTGGACTGCATCGTCTTAGCTTGTGGAGTCGCTGCGGACGTCTTGTCCAGGTTCTCCATAGCTTTGTAGTATGTTTTAAAGGCTTTATTTCTATCTAACCTCCAAGAGTTTGAATAACTACTAATAAAATACCCTGACGGGTTTCCATCTTTATCTTTTTGGAAGAAAAGGTGCGGATCTGCTTTAACTGCAGGGTGGTCCGCTACTTTAGCCCACTTAGCGTCAATATTCTCAAATAATTTACCTGTAGCTCTTTCTGCGGCCCTTGCGGATAACTTTAAAGATCTATTTATTAGCTTAACTAAGGGAGCTTTAAATTTTGTTAAATCCTGAGTGTACGCTTTAAGAGCCATAAAATCTTCTTCAGGAATCTCTTTAAGGTCCTGTAAAGTAACCCTAAGGTCTGGAAGCTTCTCTTGAATCTCTTTGAAAATATCCTCTCTTAATGTGTCGAGTAATTTAGCCTTAAGCATTCCTGCTGTTCTACCCATATCGAGTATAGCTTTATTCCATACATTATTGTCCGTAAGATTATGTGCCTCTAAAAATTCACTAGTTACATTATAGTCATAAGAGTCTACAATATTTAAAGATTCTTGAAACTCAATGTTAGTAGCGTTCTTATTCTTAATAACTCTTTTAACCCACCCAAACTGGTTTTCTGCAACTTGTCTAATTTTAGCTAAAGTTTTATCATCTCTAATAGATTTACGTTGTCTCTCATATATTTTAAGACGCTCTCTAATTTTCTGTCCCTCTACCTCTGTTAAGTTTTTAGTGGTAAGTTTAGTTCTAAGTTTATTTATCCTTTCTGTAATAGTATTAATAAACTGCTCTGCTGTATCTACATTATCTGATACCGCAATAGAAGCTAAAGGATCGCTTATCTTTGCTTTATATTCTGTAGTAAGTTTGATAGCGTTTTCTACCTGCTCTTTAGTGTATTGTCCTTTAGCTACTCTCTCGTTCGCCTTAGAGGTACTCATAATCATAGAGTGTTTTAAATCAAACATTCCATTCTCTTGTATAACCCCTAATAGCTCATTCATAGTAGTCATGGACTGTACCCTAGCTTGAGCCTTAGCGGCAGTCTTTTCTGCTGCAGTCTCCTCAGAAACTTCCTCCATAACTGTATAAATAGCTTCCACTAATACACCTTGCTCATTAACTGTAATCCCCAGAGATTTTGCTAAGGTGTTTATAAAGTGTGCAACCGCTCTTTTTATTCTTCCCCATACACTTTTTGTAGGGTCCTCTGTAGCGTTAACCTCATTTAAGAACCTCTGTGTAGTAGCGTTCGTCAATGCGTGAGTCATGAATTCATGTACATTTGAAAAAGCATACTCTAATAAAGCATCCTCTAAACTAGGAACCTCTTCCATTTTCTTTTTCAACGCTGTTATAGAAACATTCCTCAACCTATTCATAGCTATATACAGACTTCCCTCAGTGTTGTTAAGTTCTTCTGTTAAGTACCCATGTAGAAATTCGTGAAGTATAACTTCCTCGAACTTTCTAGGTGTATCTAGACTGTCTTTATTAAGTTGAAGTTTATTGGTTTTAGGTATCCAAGCACCTCTAACCTTAAGCGTCTTACCTGCACGCTCTATAGTTTTACCTTCAATTAGCCCTTGAATGTGTGACCCTAAAGTATCAAAACCACTTAAAAGAACTTTAGCTAAAACTCTGTACTGCTCAGAATCAGATTTCAATACAACCTCTTCAAGCATCTTTCTAGCTCCCTCTCTACCTACTTCCATTCCGTAACTTAGTACGTATTTACCATCTTCTTTAGACGGCTCAGGAACTGTAAGTGTAGGAACATCGGGAGTTATAGTAAACTCTCCTTCCTGGGTAGTAAAGTCAGTTGTAGGTGCTTCATTCTCCATAAATATTGTCCCAACAGTTTCGTTGTATATACCACTATACTCTGAGACTCTATATTTAGGAGTATTCTTACCTTTCAGTGGGATTCGCTTAAACACAACCCCATCATCCATCTTCAATACTCCTCGAGCAGTAATAACTTTCTCATACAACTGGAAAGAGTTCCCTACCTTTATAGATAAAACATTTCTGTAACGCTCTATACCATCTCTAACGTATGTATACTTATGGAAAGGTAAGTTATGCTTAGCCTTATCAATAGATTTTAAAACTATTTGGTAAGGTTGAGTTTTACCTTTATGCACTACTGAGTGATCCCCCATAGGTTCTGCTAGGAATTGGTTTAATGTCAAATCCTCTTTAGCGATAGACGTAGTATAGAAAGGGTTATGTTGTAACCACTCTTTATACACCTCTTCAACCTCTACTTCCCCTTCCTTAGCGCTTCTCTCCTCAGCTCTTAAGGCTGTGTAGAATCCGATACGGTCAAGATACGCAGATGGAATAAACTGCACAAAACTTCTAGCATTCTTAATACCTCCTACTGCGTAAGCGTACTTAACTATCTTTTCAAATAATTCTCTATGTCCTTTTATATCAGACTGATATAAAGATATTAAATCCTTATGCATCTGATCTACCACATCTTCTTGTTTAGATGCAGTATACCCTACTGTATTAGGAGTTGCGAAATCGCTCTTTAGGATAGGTATTAACCTTTGTAAGAATAAATTTCGTTTACCCCACTCAGTAGCTTGTATGTTTTGTATCTCAAGAGACAAAGACTTTTCCATAGAGAAGAGGGTTAAATTTCTATAATCCTCTATACTCTCCTCGAATACAGTCTCAAAAGCCCTTGCATACCCTTTTTCTAGCAAAGCATTAAATAAATGCTCTCTAATAGCTGGGGATGGTGACGCTCCTCCATGATCTTCTTTATATAACTCCAGCACCTCTTTGTGGGAAGCTATATTGAAAGGCATTATCTTACCAAAAGACTCATAAGCATTTCGAAGGTTTGTATATAAAGCCTCAAACTGAGTACCTTTCAAGGCATCTTCAACTCCTATAAGCCCTCTTAACTCTCCTGTGAATACCTCTTGCATCACACTTAAAGTTGCCTCTGCATCGAAAATAGTACTTTTTAAAGCTTTAGTTCTAGGAGACATTATAGCTCTCTGAAGTTTTTTGACAGGGTCAGCGTTTATCTGAAGCTTTCTAAATCCAGCTAATATAGCCATCTGATCTTCTATATATACCGCTGAGGATTTATCTGCACCAAAAAGATTCTTAAAGTCTTGAGAAGAGAATGTTTTAAAATCCCCTCCAACGTCTTTACGGAATTCTGATATATCCATCTTACTGTACTCCTTAGCCTCCATATCTGGGTATATTCTAGACTCAAGTTCGTGCATAGCACCATCAAAAGCTTTTTCACGTATCTGTTCAAAACTTAAATACCCTCCCTCAGCGTTAGACTCCCAGTAATCAAATTGTTTGTTGTATATCTCTATAGCTTCTTGTCTTAAGAAGTACACTAACTGTTCTGTGTGTATAGCACGGCCTTGAGAGGTTTTATACCCTAAAGCAAACAGAGCTACATCAATAGTAGCGTTATTTATCCCTGCATCAGCAAGTACTTGCTCATTCGCGTTATCTACTGCAGCATTCTGAACACTACGGTTGTTTTCCCCTGAAGTTCTTTCTATACCACTGTCGTGCCCCTTAGTTCTACCTATAGCTGAGATATTATCTAGGGCAAGATCTATACGGACATCCTCTTTGTCTATACGGTCTATTACGCTAAAGAATTCAAACGGTATTGGGTTATTCTCACTATCAGGTGATACTTGAATACCTCTTCCCTGCATAGATGCAAAGAGGGTTGCAGACAAAGACGAAGGTGCGATAAGCATTTTACCCGTTCTTTGGTCTATGTTGTTTTCAATATTGTCTTTTAAATATATAGGAGATTTAATTTCATACTCTTTACCTACTAACTTGTTAACTAGGGCTGCAGCATTCTTTAAATCATTATTATCCAGTGCCTCGGTCGAATTCACAAAAGACGGATCAAAGATCAGCTCTTTCATGACATTATAATACCTGTCCTGAAGCTTTTCTAAGGGATTTAAATCTGTTTTCTTTTTGATCTCTCCCTCATCATCTACGATATAATGTTTTCTATATGTATACAGAACATCAATATCAAAATCACTACCCATTTGAGCAATCATCTCATCAGGAATAATTACAGTGGCTATAGACGTCTTTGGTAAGAACCCCACTACTTCTACAGGCATCACAGAAGGCTTACCTTGTCCTGGAATACGGTACGCAATCATCTCTAAAAGCTCCTTAGGAATCTTATTTAGCTGTAGATACCTTTTACCTGTTCTTTGGTCTTTTTTGGTGTACTTTTTACTTGTAAGGTCAATTGTTTTTCCGTCAATTTTAAAGTAAGGAGAAACAAGTATCTGTCCAGGGATTACCTTTCCTGTTGTAGGGGATATTCTCGGACCCTGCAGCCCTATAGTCTCGTCAAACGCGTTTTCATTCTCTTCAGCATTGACTAGAATGATAGACTTTTCTACCTCTGTCCGTTCTTCTGAGTTCGAATACTCAGACCAAGATAGACCTCCCTTAGACCTAAAGCCTACATTTGAGGCCTGTATATAACCATACCCAGGCATCTTTATGTTAGCCACCTCTTTTCTAATAAGAGATAGTACCAAGGAATCAATATTCTTTCTAGCGTGATTATACATAAGAGGAGACTTAAACACCTTCTCTCCTAGAGAAACTTCGTCTATAACTTTAGTTTGAAGCTCTGCAATATCTTTTTTAGCCCATCCACGACTTCTCGCTTCAGCCTCTAAAAATTTAGATACTTTCTCTACATTAATATCCGTTACAACTCCTTCCTCATGCTTAACCCCCATTCTCTTAAATAGAGATTTAACTCCCTCTTTATAGAACTCAGACACAATTTCCTCCTTCTCTGTACGTAATTCAAGCACTGTACGCCCTGAACTAAGCATTACATCTAACATGTCCTCAAATACGAGTACATCCATCTGGGTAGATTGAGCTACAGTAGTTTTGTTTGTAGGCTTTTCTTGTTGCCACCCTAAACCATCCCTAGATATTGCTCTTATCGCGCTTCTAGGTGCTTCCCCTTCAATATGAGTAGCATGATCGATATTTGATAGGTTTCGTGTAATCTCTTCTTGAGAAAGTAACTCCCCCGCAGCATTATAAATAGTGGCTACATTTATTGCCCCCACCTTATCTGAGGATTGATGTCCTAACCTGTCTACTCCCAAGTTCTCCAGAGCAATTCTTAAACCGTCTAAATCTAGTCCGCGAGTTTCATTAGGCCACAACCAACGGGTAGAGGATTTTCTAAAGACCTTATTGTTACTATCTAGCTCTACGTTAATATCGTTAGCTACATGTACAGGCTTGTCTGTTACAAAAATTTCTTCTACAGCTCTTACTTCCACAGGATCGAGGAAATTTGAAAGTTCGTAATAGTTATTAATGTTAGTCTTATCCGCTATAGCAGCCTCAACTCCTGCCTTAATTTTATTGTAAATAGCTTCAGGAATCTTCCCATGAGGGAACTTCATCTCTAAAGCTTCTAGGATAGTTCCATATTCCTGAGCATCTGTACGCTCTATGGATTTACCGTCAATAGTCTTCTTACTATCTTTCACTGTAACTATATTCGCAGTTTTCTTAGAATACTCTGGAGCTGTTCTAGGAGATAATAAATCAGCCTTACGTTTTGTGTAGTTATTTATAGAAAGCTTAATAGAGGCTTTTAAATTGAACGCCCCTTTATTCTCCTTCCATGCATGCGCCTGATCGTTCCCAAAAAGTATATGCTGCTCATTGAAGGCTATAATATAGTTTAGGTTCATATCTGCTATAGCAGCTGCAAATAGGTTGTCGTGATTCTTCTCTATAGCGTCAGAAAGCTCTTTAGTAGCTTTCGCTGTATAAGAATTATTTATATACTTATCTGTAACATTAAGACTAGCGTAGTCTTCGATATGCTCGTTAATAGCGTTTACCGTATGTGCCTCTAACTTAGATTTAATAAAATCTTTGACCTTATTTTTATCTAAACCTATCTTAAGTGTTCTGCCATCTGCTTCCCATATCTCAGAATTCTCTCCATTGTAAGAGTTTAAGTATTCAAATTTATAGAAATAGTTAGCCCCCGTTTCATAAGCACCTCGATCTACTTTTGCTTCTAAAGCTTTTTGCTTTCCTTCGGTTTGGTGGTAATATGCTCTATTATATTCCCCCATAGCGTACTCAGTGAGCACATCTAAAAGAGTGTCTTTTATACCTACAATCTTACCGTCCTCTATAATCATTTGACTGAGAGCAGTATCTCCGTTTACGGTTTTCCACTTAGTAGCTTTTAGTAAAGGGGTTATATCTTTATCCGATAGAGTTAATGGGAAAAAGTATCCCGTCTCTAAACCTTTATTAGTAAATAATACTAGAGATGTAATACTCTGAGAAAATTTACCTTGATTTTTACGTTCTTTTGGAGCTTGGCTTGATTTAAGCATTTTAGTTGCGTCAAACATCTTCACCTCGAGGCTGAAGTTTTCATCTCCATTAACTATCTTCTCTCCCCAAACACTTCCATTTGAGACAGATAGTTTAAGTAGGTCTACCAGAGAGTTATGCTCAGCTCTAGGGTCATTTTTATATTGATCTAGCAATCGCTGCATTCCAAATTCATTTTGGAAAGGGTATATAGACTTACCATCAGCACCTCTTAAAGAGTTACCGTACACTACACCGTTGTAATCAACTGTTAGTCTAGCTAACCCTTTAACTACCCACTCGCTATTTCCCCCTTCGATAGGGTTGTTAACGTAAAAGAGCCCTTTGTTGTCGGGGTTATTTATTCTTTCGTGTGCTAACGTTGTAATTTCTTCTACTAGCTCTTTCTTAGCTTTACCCTTACCTTCACGTAGGAACCACATAGCAGAATTTAATTCTCCATTTGTTTTCTGAAAGGCGCCTAATAAATTACTCATTAGGAAGTTTTTCGCAGGATTAAGATTAGCCTCCCAGGTACCATTATTTATGTAGCGGCCTCTATTCTTATTTGTAGTGGTGGCTAAATATTTTAAACCCCCTATAGGAATATCCATCCCTAACTCCCTTAAAACCCCCTGAAGGCCCAGTAAGAATCTATCAGACTGTAGATCTAATTCTTTAATTCCGTCCTTTCTGGCTTGGTTTGCTTTTGCAAAAATAGCTGCATACCTAGTAGAAACTTCTAATACTTTCTTATTGTTGATTACCGTCTCGCCTTGAACCTCCTGCACTAATGCACTAGTTTTTAGGTGATTTAACCACTTCTCCATAGTGTTTTCTATAACACTATAATTATCTGCATTTACTACTTGAGTTTTAGACGAATTATTTACATCTACTAAGACTTGAACAAACCCTAACTCTGTACCAGACATAGCTATTGTAAACTTATGTTTAAAGTCAAGAGGTAAATTCTCCACTGCTTTTAACACTGTCTTATATACAGGGCTTGGGGAGGCCTCTCTAAGTGCCTCAACCTTTGCTGCAAATCCTCCTTTAACATTAGTAAGCATTGATTTAAGCGTATCATACACCTCTTGGTACCTAAGCCCCATAGACATGCCCGCCCAGTTCTTGTTTCTCTCATCTGTTATAGAAGCTAAGAACAACTTAACCTCCGCAGATACTGTTTTCTTTCTATCTGCTTTATAGAATTCTACATCATACGCGTCCTGAACGAAGTCTGAAGAACTTTCCATAAGGCTATCCATCTCTTCCTTTGATAAGGTAGACGCTTCAAACCCTTTAGAGGTAGGTATAATATCCAGCTCTTTAAGCCTTTCCAGTATTAACCCTTCTACAGTTACTTTACCTTTGACATGAGTATAGTTCTCAAGTAAGGCTGTAAACGCCTTTAACTTATAAGACCCCTTAGATTTATATTTAGCTACTGCGCCTGTAAGCTTTGCCTTCATGTTGTTAGATACATCTGCAAAAGACATCCCTCCTAAGACTATATCACTAGCGTATACAGGAAGAAGCGCTTGTAAGAAGTCCTCTTGAACCTTCAGAGACATTTGGCTAGGATTTATTAACCCTTCAACCAGCTCTTCATTCATTTCATCACTTATAAGGTGCTCCAGATCAGTCTTTTCAACCATCTCCTCTTCAAATTCCAAGGAAAAATGCACAGCTTCACTACCCCCCGCTCTACCAAGATCTTTTTCGGAAGCTTCCTCTTCGACCGCACTAAAATCAAATAAAACTACAGGCTGAGTCATATAAGTATGCTCAATTGTACCGTCTGTATGTGTTATTTTGTTATGCCCATTAATATCTGTTTTTAAAGAGTTTGCTTTAAATGAGTTATATGAAGGGTGAGTGGTTGTTTTAGGCTCTCCATTCTCTGTCAATACAACTTCCCCTTTAATAGACAGCTCTACATCTGTGAAATTACCCTCTCTATTAAGGTGATTCTGATTTACACTAATAAGCTTTCTTTGTAGTAAAGTTGACGCCTCAGCAGCCGCTGCTTCAGACATTAAAGACTTTACAACTAGTATGTTATTGTCTTTATGCTCCTGCTTAAGCTCTCCACTGTATACCCCGTCTTCATCTGGGGACAGTTCTTCACTGTTTTCAAAGTAATATTTAGGGTCATTTGTGTAAACCGTTCTATTGTCAATATCTACAATCTGTAACTGGCTTCCCATTTTAGAAGAAGCATATACAAATACTTGGTTCTGTTTTTCCTCTTTACCTTCTTCTAGTTTATAAGAGTAAGGAGATGCATATACATATCTGTTTATAAATGCATTTAAAGCTGGCTTAGCTCCATCTCTACCAAAGTCAATTCCTGTTTTATCTTTAATTAAACTAAAGGTAACTTCATCGTTCATAATGTAAGACACAGCCGCTCCAATAATAGTATTAGCGTGTACCTCAGAAACATTATCTGCCCATAGTATTGCAGGGAAGAATGTTCCGTTAGGTGCAGGCAATAAGGCCACAACTCGCCCATCCCCGATAACGATGTCTGCAGATAACTGCTTTGAAGTGGTAGCTCCTTTAACTTTTATAGCCCCTGCTTTAACTATCCCTATCTCGATATTTGCCCAGTCAGGTAAAGCGTCTTTCATTGGAATATTCCTAGAAATAGGCTTGTTATTGCTGTCTAGTACTAGGTCTCCATTAGCATCCTCTTCGAATAGCTGTAAAAACAGACCGCTCCCTTTAAACATAACCGAAGTAGTTAAAGAACCTCCCTCAGAAGCTAAGTGCTTTCTAATTTCTTTTGCTTTAGCTACCTCTGCATTAACAGTGCTTTCTGCATTGTTATTACTAACCCATTCCATTGAATGTAATGCAGTCACTTTAGTAGGAGTACCATTTACTATAGCATAAACTGCTACGGCTGCATTGGCTATCTGCTCCTCTGACATATTTCTAAGCTCTTCTTCTGAGTAGAGTACGTCTGTAGACTTAATAAGTTTAAGAGTTACAACTGAACCGTCTCTAAGAACTCTTGTACTATGTACATGTGCGTTAGTAGGTATGTAAGAGTTACTCTTACTAGGCCTTGCTGGAGTCTCCATCCAGTCCTCTTTAATCTCATAAGTATCTATAGATAGAAAACCTGCAGACTGAGAAGACTTTAGTTGTTTTGATTTCCCTTCCATACCTTTCTCAAATATTTCTGAGTTTGTTACAGGGGCTTGATTTGCATTTGTTGCGTTTACATTAGAAATTTCCTCAGTATTTGTGCTCTCATTTGTGATGTCTCCATTTAATTCTGGAGATAGGTGAGGCTCATCTGCTTTTGTAGGTTTAAATACTGCATTTACAGCTCCCTCAAGATAAGTAAGCTCTATTAAGGGTTCAGTAGTTAATTCTTTAATGTACGCTCCATCGTCCTGGATATGGAAAGGTAAAATGCTGATACCTTCTACTTCTATACCGTGCGCCTCTAAAAAGTTCTTATATAAACTTTGCTGTCTAGCGTGCTTAGTTTTTTTGCTTGTATATCCTGATTGTCCTTCCGCATAGGCAGCCAGTTGGCTACTATCCTTCGAAGTCTTAATATCTATAATTGTAACCTTCCCGTCTTCGTTTATAGCTACAATGTCTAATGCTCCTGCCACTGTTTTGCCTGAAGCAGTTTTAAAACTCTTTATTTGAGTCTTAAATATAGTTTTAGGATTAGTTCTCTGTAGAGAGAATATAGCATCTACTATAGATTTTATAGCTTCTGGAGTTATATTCACATCTGCTTTTAACCTGTCGCTGTTTAAATGCGCATCAATAGCTTCTTTAGCCACCTTTGTCATCTCAGCTTTAATCTCTTCAGTTTTATTGTGTCCTACTACAGGAGTAGAAGGGACCTCTACTTCCGCTATAATAGCCTCTATAGCTTTATCCACTAAGTTACCCCACTCAGTGTTTATATCGTGCGAGGCACCTGTAAATGCGTCCTTAGGGAATGCCTCCTTAAGGGCACTAGATGTACGGATAGCTTGTATCTCTCCTGAAGGGAGGGATATTGTGTACCAAGAGTTAGTTGTTCCTTCTTCCTCCTGTAAAGAGATCATGTCAGATACAGCATCTAGACGATCAGAAGTCTCTTGCTGCGATCCGCTTAGTATAGGAGTAGTATCAGGTAGTTTATTAGTTTTCTTCCCTAATTCTTTCAGTTTTTTAACAACTGCTGTGTATAAGTTAAGCCCTTGAGCGATAGAGTCAGCCATGTATTTACCTGTCTGCTCTTCGATGATTTTTTCAACGTTCACCCCTCTCTCTTCTGCTAATTTTCTTTGTCTTTTTTTAAATTCTAGTACAAATTTAGTTGCAGATTCTTCTGCAGTTTGTTCCTCTAAAGACCCTTCAGTGGTGTTAGCCCACTCTATAATAGAGCTTTCAATAGTATCTGCCTTCCCATTTGAAATTATTATATCCCCTTTAGGAGTTCTTTGAGTAGTACTGCCTAAACCTAATACAGTTTTTCTAGCTTTAAGTGCGTCCTGTACAGCTTCACTGGTTTTGTTGTCTGCGTCAAGCTGGGCCTTTAAGGTAGCTAACCCTTCTAACGTTGCAGTTCTATTTATCTTCTCTATAATCCCTTTTTCTGCCTCCGAAGTTATTTTAGACTCCTTTTTAGTAAAAGTCTTTTTAGCCGCTTTTACTATTTTGGACACAGTAGAGGCATCTTTATCAGTCTTACTTTTTTCAGTATCTTTTTTCTTCTGTGCAGCCTTCTTCTCTTGCTCTTCTACAAGCTTTTTACCTTCAGCCTCTAATCTTTTAGGGTTTTTTACATACACTTCGTACTCCTCCGCAGAGGCCTTACGTCTTTCTCGGGCATCCTCTAGGTACATAGTAGCATGTTTGAGTTTCATATCAAGCTCACTAAGTCCTTGAATCCCTTCTAGGGATTTAATAATTTCTTCTACAGTTGTGTCCTTAGTTAAAGCTTCTCTCTCTAAGGCTGACTGCTTAGATTTTTTATGAGCCTCTAGTTGTTTTTTAACGCTTTCTATGTATGACTTAAGATTTCCTTCACGCTCATTTGATTCTAGGGAAGCTAATAGTGGAGAGGTGTTAACACTCTTCTTAAAATTAGACAGCTCCTTCTCTGCATTCTCTAGTAGGCTTTCAAATACATTTATAGATAACTCTAGGTCTTTAATGTTATGTAGACCTACCTCTCCAGGCTCGTTATTTATATTTTCATTAAGAGTTGCAATCTCTGCCTTAAGATTATCAACCTCTTTCTTGAATTCTCTTAACTTTTTCTCATTTCTGTATCTATTAACCTTATTGTTTAACAGTACCTCTAAAGCTCCAGGAGCCTTAGACATAGGGTCTTGTATAAGGGAATTAAAAGTCTCTTCAATAGCTTCCGCATCCTTTAAATATTGATCTGCAAGCTCTTTGTACCCCTCTTCTACCCCTAATTTAGCAGCTTCTTCAGCGGACATGTTCTTATACCCCTCAAGCATATCCTTGAAGTTTAGAAAAGTTCCATTGTACGCGTTTAGTATTGCATGTTGAAAAAATTGTTGCTCAGTTAAGTCTTTAACTTTATAGCCATCTTTACCTAACGCAGCTTCAGTCTCCTTAAGTTTTTTAATCGCATTTATTCTCTGCTTAATATCTCCTCCAGCAGTCACAGTTGACATACCTACTGCCCCAAAAGCACCCGTAAGACCTTCTGTCATACCTTCATACGAAGATGCATGGTCTATCCACTTTTCATAAGTTGGTCTGTGGTCTTCTAATCTAAGTCCTAATTCTATATCAACTTTATGTCTAGCCTCAGCTTCTAGGTATCCCGTTGTTATCTCCTCTAGAGCCTCCGTAGGCATTTCAATTCCAAGTTTCCTTAATAGAACTTTAACTCCTGGGGCTTTAGCAGATGTACTCATTCTTCCCATTGAGCGGGTGTGTGCTATCCCTCTAAAAAGATTTAGCTGAGACATAGATTGCCAAATAATATTTGCTTTACCTCCTACAACAATATCTGAAGCTTGTTGGTAAAGTTCTTTTTTAGCTCTCTCCTCTGCCTGCCCAGGGTCCATTCCCTGGCCTGTATAATGTTGGAGCAGTCTAGGAAAATTATCCTCTATATGCTTTGCAGCCGATACTGCATGTTCCCCATAGTTTAAAGCCGTGGCAGATGAAACAGCCCCTATAATATTAGTGGCTCCTTGTAACCCTGACACAGACTTACCCATAAGGTTTGCAGCTTTAGTAAGGGCTAACTTAGCTCCCATACTCCCAGCTTTAAACATCACAGATCCCCCTGCCAAATACCCAATCGAGCGGATCATTTGGTCAGCGTTCTTAGCCCACCACTCCGCACTCATTAACTCAGGTTCATTTGTGCGTGTATATATAGGGTTTGTCTCCCTCATATGATCTTCTACATTCCTAAGACTTTTTGTTAGCCAATTATCGTATCCTTCCTCAGTACCTTTAAGAGTTTCCCAATGGTGTTCAAAATCTAAAACATAAGCAAAGGGCTCAACAACAGCTACTGCTGCTCCTACTGCCCCTCTTTTTAACGCTCTCCACGCTTGCTCTGATCCCGACTGGTGGGCAGCAAGCTGTTTCTGAATATTTGTACCTGGGTAGTAATTTACTCCCCCTTTAGTAAGTTCTTTTTCTTTTTTTCTACTTATAAGCCCCTTTTGCCCCTCACCTGCGTCAAACAGGTCTAGGGTTTTTGTGCTAGGATCTTGTAAAGTAAAGTCTGAAGACTCAAATTGACTATCGTATTGAGTGGCAGGTACTATATTTCCCTTACCGCCCTTCTTAGGCTGTATCATATGTTATTGTTGTTCAGATGTTAATTCGTCTATATAATTAGACATTGCATTTAACGAAGGATAGATAATATTATTACCTGACTCCGATTTAATGACTACCAATTTACCATTTTTATATTTAGGATCCACAGTTCCGTCCCCTAATTCTACTAATGCGTATGAACCATTAGGCATAGCCATAACTCCTATATTAGCAGGTGTGCTCAGATTTGCTCCAAAAGCTTCTAAAGCTTTCGGTACCACTATCTGATTTTTAACCATAAGCTTACCAAGCTCTAATAAAGTTGGGGTAGGCTCAGGCATTCCTGCGTTAGCCCAAACTTGTTGAAGCATAGGTGTGTTAGGGTCAAGCCAGGCCTCAAAAGAATGAGAAACTGCGTCCTTACCTGCACCCACTTTAAATGTCCCTTGAACTTTAAAGTTCGTTTTACCAGATTCAGGGTCATACACAGGTCGAGGTGTAAGTCCGTTTATATCTACGGAATGGAAGTTACCTTTAACCTCCTCATCGTTAGGAGTTCTGTACCCCTCGTCATCCCCTTTACTATCTACTATATGTAAATCTAACCCTGTAGCATCAAAGTTAGTATTAGCAACTATATTTAAAGAGGACATAATATCTTTAACCTCTCCACTTGTAGTGGAAGTAGACCTCAATTCAAATCCTAGGTTCATAGTAGCATCGCTTAAAACTTCATTTAAAGAGTTCTCAAGTATACTATTCATATTTACCCTTGCATTATCTCTAGCAAGCCCCACCATCACTTTAGTATGGTATTCAAACGTCTTTTTCTCGTTAAAAGTTAAATCATCGTAGGATTCTTTACCTTCAGGAGCTTTATATTTATACTCTATATCTTGAGTCGAACTGGAGAACGTATACGGTTTACTGTTTACCGTGTAAGGCCCTTGACTATACTTTTTCTCATACTCTTTCTTAAAGTCTATAGCCTGGCTACCATCAGTTGCTACCAATCCTTCTAACTCTTCCTCAGTAATATCTCTTCCTAACTTTTCTTCAGCGTTTGCTACAGCTAA
>TARA_R110000737_G_scaffold282984_1_pt1 | contig 16863 bp, 15 predicted proteins | sample TARA_R110000737 | Tara Oceans TARA_R110000737 (sample SAMEA4398027) | marine metagenome | biome: Polar Biome; feature: [SRF] surface water layer (ENVO:00010504); material: water (ENVO:00002006), including particulate matter (ENVO:01000060) such as... | depth 5 m
AAAGAACCCGAAAAGCCTTTATTAATAAGCTTCTCGGGTTTTTTTATGTCCAAAGCTATTTAACACCGTTCCGTGACATCCACACTTTTAAGTAGTACCTTAAGTAGTACCAGCATATAAACATAAAATGTGGTACTACTTAAATGGCTAGAACAACGACATTAACTAACACCGAAGTAAAGCAAGCTAAACCCAAAGACAAAGTTTATAAACTTAGTGATGGTGGTGGTTTACAGCTTAGAATTAAAACCAACGGTACTAAATCTTGGTTACTTGACTACATCAAGCCGCTCACCAAAAATCGTACCTCGCTAGGCTTAGGTGCTTATCCTGAAGTTTCATTAGCTGAAGCTAGAAAAAAACGTGTAGCCGCAAGAGAGCTTTTAGCCAGAGACATCGACCCCAAAGAACATAAGGATGATAAACATCGTGAACAATTACTTGCCGCCAGCCACACCTTAAAAAGTGTAGCTACCGGCTGGTTTGTTATTAAAAAAACAACTATCGCAGAAAATACCGCTAAAAGCCTATGGCGTAAATTTGAAAACCATGTCTTCCCTAAATTAGGTCACAGACCCATTGATAAAATATTAGCACCAGAAGCTATCGATGCTTTAAAGCCTTTAGCTGCTAAGGGTAATTTTGAAACTACAGGAAAAATAATTGGTCACTTAAACAACGTAATGAATCATGCTGTTAATATAGGCATATTACACCACAACCCTCTATCAGGTATCCGTAGCGCATTTCAAACAGCTAAAGCTACTAATATGCCAACCATTCGCCCACATGAATTAGGCAAGCTGATGAAGGACATTAGCTACGCTAGTATTATGCTAACAACTCGATGCTTAATCGAGTGGCAATTACATACCATGACACGCCCTAGTGAAAGCGCAAAAGCCGAATGGGCTGAAATAGACTTAGATAATAAGTTATGGATTATCCCAGCCGAGCGTATGAAAATGCGAATAGAGCACAAAGTCCCCCTCACACCACAAACCATAGAAATATTAGAAAGATTAAAGCCACTAAGCGGACATAGAAGATATTTGTTTCCTTCATATACAGACTATAACAAACACTGTAACACTGAATCAGCAAACAAAGCCTTAGGCCGCATGGGGTATAAAAACAAACTAGTAGCTCACGGACTACGAGCACTAGCTAGTACCACGTTAAACGAGCAAGGGCATGACCCTGACGTCATTGAATCAGCATTGTCACATGTAGATAAGAATGAAGTTAGGCGAGCTTACAATCGTGCTGAGTACCTTGAGCGTAGGCGTGTATTAATGTGCTGGTGGTCACAACATATTGAAAATACTGCAACAGGCAAAATAAGCAATCAGGATAACATTAAGCGCTTAAATGTAGTTTGAGGTGAGTTAGAAGTAAGAGCTAAAATTACCATCAAGCAATAATAGCGTAAAACCAAAAGGATAATGCATCCTCAAATACCTTGACCAAGTGGCATCATAAAAGCTGAGCATAATCACTCAGCAGTTACCTTTGAAAGCCTCATTTAAGTTAAAAATAAAAAGAGACTTATTCACCATAATAAGACTTAAGCAGCCGTTTTCGAGCATTATCAAAGCGAGTGCTTTTATTTTCAACACTAGCGTTTATTAAAGAAATCAAGTCCTTCCCTTTAATGCTCAAATCATTAAATTTAAGTTTTTCAGATAATTCAAACCACCTTTTTTGGGGCCTGTCGTCACCTAACTTATTTAAAATTCGAGTATCACTAATAAGCATTTGATTGATATAGGATTGCCACCTTTCCGCAGGTATTGATTCAAGCATATCTGACGCCAATGCCTGCGCCGCGTTAGATACGCCGTAATAATTACCTAATTTGATACATAATATCGCTGAAATACACTCATTCAATGCTGGAGTAGGTATAACTGAACCAAGCTTTGACAAGGCTTTTAATGGCGCTAATTCATTGTAAAAATTATTCATTCCTTCGTGTGCCTTTATTACATTAGAAGCTGCCTTTATAAAAGCATCACTTCTTAAGTTTTCAGGCACAAAATCAAAACCCTGTACTTTCGACAAAGCACTTTTCAAGCCGGTTACAGAGCTAGTCTTTCCCTCTGAAAAGACTTCAGCATATGTATGCCCAACTTTCCATTTTTCAGAATCCCTTAAAAACTTCCATAATGCAGGTAGAATCACATTAACATTTGATAGTGTGTTTTCAAGTTGAGCTCCAATACTGGTCTTACAGGAGTTCATCAAAATACTTATTGTTAATTTCTGAAAAAAATATGGTGAAGACGCCAGCATATCCACAATAGGGTCATCCACTAATAACCCTTTCTTCTCCAGACTATTCCTAAATTCAACAAACTTGGTTGCTACCTCTACTTTCGGGCGGCCTAATACGCTTTTTATACACGTTTTTAAAGATGTAATTGCTTCAGATTCATCAATATCTTCTATATCATTTTCTTCAAGACTAAGCTGACCAAAATGAGATATTATCTCATTGGTATGTCGTAACCTCATCGCATCAGTTTTCGTAACAATACCTAGCTCTTCAGATAGCTTTATTGCTTCTTTTATTGTGACAACATCTTCAATATCATCATCTTCATCAATATCGGTTCGACCTAACATTTCACCAATTAATGTAATGCCTACACTAGCAAGCTCTCTCCTTAAAGCGATAGCCGTTCTTGACCATAAGAAATTAAGCCCCATCTCATAATGCTCACCATCAAAGGCAGCTACTATTTGCTTCTTATCTTTAGGGCTAAGCTGTTCTGCAAACCCCGCGATTTCAACTGGGGTTTTAGCTGTTCTAGGTATTAGCTCACCACTATCCGGTTGCCATAATGTTAAATTACTAGTCATCACTTTCTATTCCTTCAAAATCTGTCCAGCCATCCTGAGATTGCATAAATACAGCTACAAGACCACTACCTACTTTTTTCTTTAAACTTGAAAAAGCCCTTTTACGAGCCCCTCCGACAAGTCCTTTTTCCGCAGGTAAATTGACAAAATAGTTATAACCTAACAATTGCCCTTTACGGTCAAATAATATTATCCCATCAGAGTTGAACATCCCCTTCAGTAAGGTGCCCTTGTTAACTAAGGTGCTTTCTTTTATTTCATTTTTTTTAAGTTTCTTTATTAACTCAACAAAATTAATTGGAGATTCAAATGTCGTTCCATCAGCCTCTAAAAACTTTGGAGGTGTTGGCTTTGAAGATACACCAACAATACAGCCGTGAGATTCCTCTAATGCTTCAATCAATATTTTTGACAAGTAGTTTTTAGTAGTATCAAGGAGTTCGACATTTACATCCTCAGCTATAACATCAACTAGCGAATCAAAATACTTTAGAGGTGGCTCACTATTGCTTTTCCTGTGATTTAAAAACACATTTATAGTTTCACTAGAGTTTGACTTTAACTCAACACAGCTGCCTGCCAATTGATAGAGTCTAACAACCTTGGTGCTATCATCCCCATCCAAAATCACATCATCTAAGTCTACCGAAATCGGGCTGCTTGAGCCAGATAACAAACCATATTCAAATTTATTATCTTCAAGCTCACTAATATAAATCACCCATCCATCCTTAGCTAGTGGCGCGCATTTTTTCAATACCTTCTTTAAGCCGTCGGTATCCCTAACTGAAATGCCTATTTTTAACTTTTCGCCATCGGGTAACATCGGAATGATTTGATTTATATCTTGAAAGAGATAAACTTTTGGCTTTAGCTCGACACCCTCTTCTTGGTATGTTGCAAGTAGAACGATTAATTCTACGATGTTTTCCGCACTAGCTACACCGAGAGCTACTTCACTGCAAAAATCAGTAACCCCACCCAGTAAGCCGCTACGAAATGTAATATTAGTTGCCAATTAAGAATCCTTTTATCAACCGTCGACAGTAATAACTACCATCCCTATTATTTAATGGTATTAATATACAATACCTCACCTAGCTTTAAAAGTTATTCAATTGATTTTAAAGAACTAATTACCTACATGCTTCTATGCAACCTAAATTAGCATCACATATTCCTGTTAAATCAATTTAAACATGAGGTTTACCAGCCTTAGCACTACCTAGCAGGGGGATTCAGTAACACTCAAAACTTTCCTCTTATGTCCTCATAAAAGCCAAACAAAAATAACTCAAACATATATTACTTCAGTGAACAAACTATTTGTCACATGAGGAATTAACAATGCAAGATAGACAAAGCTCAAGTAAAGGGAAAACTCAGAACTACCACAACTCTAAACCTATGACTGACAACCAAGTATTAGAAGCAGCAGCGGAAATACTAGCTTGTAAATATGTAAAGAAGGATAGCTACACCAGCAGTCAAGCTACCAAAGACTTTCTTAGTTTTAAGCTTGGTAAATATGAACGTGAAATATTTGCGGTCATGTTGCTTGATAGCCAGCACAAACTTATTGATTATCAGGAACTGTTTTTCGGGACCATCAATGCTGCCAGCGTTTACCCAAGGGAGGTTGTTAAAGCAGTTCTTGCAGAGAATGCCGCAGCAGTTATATTTGCCCATAACCATCCTTCGGGAGAGGTTGAACCATCACAAGCCGATATTGCGATTACAAACCGTTTGAAAGATGCATTAGCCTTAATTGATGTTTCCGTCCTCGACCATATCGTAATTGGTGAGCAGGCAACTTCATTTGCAGAGCGAGGCCTTTTGTAGATTAAAACAGTAAAAGAGTCGTCCATCCCCCCTTAATTAGCCATAAAACCCCGTTAAATGTGGTGGTTTTAAAAAACCACCACCCTTACAAAAGAGAATTCAAAAATGAAACTGAACTTTAACAAAGCACAGTGTTTTTCTGTGCCTGAAAAACTCTACCAACTACTAAACAAAGAATTAGAACAGGTAGAACCACCCATAGCCAATACTAGCGCTATAACACTGAATTTTAGAGATCTCGACTATTCGGCAAGTCTAGGCGGTTACCATCCAGTAGAAATCCACCTAGAGCGCGATAAGCATGATTGGAAACTAGTTTATATAACAGACTTTTCTTACCAAGGAAGTCCTTCACCTGAATTAACAAAAGAGCTAGATATCTGTTTTATTACTAAGCAAGTCTTTAGTTTATTTGGTGGCTGGCTAAGTGGCAGAAATTCTAAGCAACTTGTAACCATGTTTATCAATAATTTCATCGAGTACCACGCAATGAATGTTTATCAAACATCAATAAGCTTTGATTAGTTTATTACACAAGTTCAATTAGGAGGCCATTATGGCAGAAGTACAAGCAGTTAAAGAACTGGACACCGTAAGGCTCATTAGTCACCTACTAGAAAGACGGTGCTCAAAACAAATGTCTCACATATGGAATATCGGATTAAATTTGGCGTTAAGAATTTCAGATTTATTATCAGTAAAGTTTAGTGATATCAACGACGGTCGCCTAATACTAAATGAAGGAAAAACAGGTAAACGAGCAGAGATAAAACTTAACACAAAAACAATGCTTTTAATTAATGATATTCAACTAACCCATCCAGAACATGTATTCCTATTTCAATCATACCGCAATAACAAATCAATCAACACGCATCCAAAACCATTGACTCGTAGAGCTGTTTCACAAGCATTCGAGGTAATTGGCGAGGAGCTTAACTTGCGCTTAGGCACCCACTCAATGAGGAAAACACGTGGTTACCATCTGTATAAGAAAACCAAAGACATTGCCCGAGTAATGAAAATGCTTAGGCACTCTAGTGAAGGGGTTACTCTTCGCTATATCGGCATTACTCAAGATGTAATTGACCGTGACTTTATCGAACTTGAACTTTAACCTTAATGAGGAATAAACCATGACAATAAACAAAGCTCTAACCTGTGGTGTAGCAGGAAATGAAATATCAAAAAGCATTACAGGCACATCAGAAGTAAGTGCATCAAGAACCTTTGTTGCTACAGGCTCTGGCGCAGCTGTAGGAGCGTTAGTTTCAACTTCTGCTATTGTTGCCTTAGGTGTCACAGCACCTGTTGCAGTACCTCTCACTGTCGCTAGTGGCGTTATTGCAGGAATTGCGAGTCTCTTTGATTAGCAAGAAAGACTAAGGGCTAACAGCAATGTTAACCCTTATTTTTTATCTCTTACTTGTTCCATAAAATCGTTTTCTTGAACCTGTTTTATAGGGCTTTGTTTTAAGCTTTGCTAAATAGCTCAAGCGGTATAATACAGCTTGGATATCCTCATTTACCGTTAATGAACAACGGTCTAATTTATACACTGGGTTTTGAGGGATATGCACCAACCCTCTAGCATCATTTACCGAATAACCAATAGCTCCTGCCCAAGAAAACAATATACGGTTAAACATATTAATATTGTTACCGTTGATGAGCCCAAAACAATTATAAACGTCATAATTTAATAGTAGAGCTACATGGTAATGCCAACCATGGCTACCACTTAGCTCTTTTACCCAAACATACCCAATATCACTTTGAACAACGCGCCCTCGACTTTCTGTCTTTTTTACTAAATCATTTTTCAACCTGTAACGAAGTGAATCAAAGAACTTAGATATAACCTCCGTGCAACCCATGTAACCTAATGGGAATTTCAACTCAAATCGCATAACTGCTATGCGATTATGGCTTTTAAAGGCTTGAGCTAAAACCTCTTCATTACCAATCAATATATTTTCTACCAGCACCCCATGCTGGGATAAAACAGGATAACCATTAAAGTTAGATGAACTAATTACATTCATTTTAAATTGTCCTAAATCTGTTTAAATAAAACATTAAGAACAGCCTACCTAATACTCCCATCCTTTGAGGGATGTGAGATAAGTTAATTAATCTTTAACTTTCATATATATAACTATAACCGACAGTCGCATCCCTAAAATATTCAACCATATAAGCAATTATCAAAATTGACCTACACCTATAAAGGGGATTGATTCGTGATTACACTCTGGAGTTATTTTTAGTTTGATGTTTTAGTTGCCCAATTAGTAAATACGGGAAACCAAGAACCTATAGGTATCAAGGGGTTGAGAGATTTCGCCCCCTTGGTCTGCACAAAACACCAGCATATGAAATAAAAGGAAATTAAAGTTAACTAAGACGTTGTGGCTGCTCTTGACTAATTCCGCCACGCTTAGCTAAAAACAACGTCCAGTGCAAGGTCCTGACAGAGCTTGGCTTCATCAAAAGGCTGACGAGGCCATAAATCTATAATTCTAGTCTTCCTCGATATCATCTCAGTGAGGTCATTATTAGGCTTTAGGTACTCTAACGCAGCTTCAAGGTCCGCTTTCTTTCTAGTTCCCTTAGGGCCGAATTGCAGTATGTTATTTCTTTTCAGGTATCTAATTCCTGAATTTGCATACACACTAAGCCATTGCATTAAATTCTGAGCATCGGTGACATATTTAGGTGGCGCACAAAAGACATTCATAAATTGACTTGAGAAATAACCTACTAGATTAATTGACTCCATCAGTGTAGCTGCCGATATTCCCTCTTCTGAAGAGCTATCAAAATAATGAATCAGCGCGGCTACTCTGGCTATATTTTCAGGTAATTTAGATGCATGGTCTTTAACGTCTTGGTATATGCCATTCGGACCCATTTTGAATTCAATATCATTATAAACATCTAGCCAAATCCTTTTCGCTTCATCTGAAAACTTAATAACTTTCTTACATGTGTAATCGTCAAGCTCAGCTGCTTGTGATAGCAACTCATGCAGCCTTTCATTGAAAGCCTGTAGGCCGTCACGAGAACAATCCATCCCGTTGGCCTGCCTAAACCCACAATTGGAGAATGGTGCACAAACAAGGAACCGTGATAGAAATCCATTTCCACGCACATCGTCTTTAGTTTTTCTCATAAAGCGTTCTAGTGCGCTCCCTTGAACCATTATACTTACTGTCAGTCTAGGGTCTTCCACTGTATGAGGCTCTTCAGACTTTCTGTTTACCGTAACAGAATCTCCACTCCAAAAAGAATTAAGAACTGGCGTATGAGACATTATTCGACTATGCAACAAAACACCTCCCTCGCTTGAGCTGAGAAAGGCGTTAGGTATATTTTCACTTAACCCACTATGCAAAGCTTCTGGTGTACTATCCTCGTACCTTTGCATAGGCAACCTAGGTTTGATAGGAGCATTTTCTTGATGAGTAAGCAGTTCATCTATTATTTCTTTGTATTGTTCATTCATTACTTAACCTGCCCTTTTTTCTTGATTTGAACGGTTACATTTTCATGCAGCTCCAACTCTAAGTTATATTTATTGAGCTTTTTTCGGTGCGCTTTTATTGCTTCTTTCTCAAACGATTTAATCCCTTTTGTAAATATGTTTTCTACTGTTGACTTGCGTTCACCGGACTCCGCAATTGTTAGAGTTGATAACGATACAGGACAAACCTTACCTATTGGCAGTTCGACATTAATCACCCCCTGCAAAGCAATTGATGCTGCACTAATTGAAGCTAAATAAACCATCGGGTCAGGCGCTTGAGTTATAATTTTAGCTTCCTGAAATGCGTTAGTAATTAATGTTGATTTAGACACCATAGGGAAAAAATCAAAGTACGATGGAAATTGGTGCTGATAACGATAAGCCATGATTACCCCCTAGTTTTTTTTGAGTATGTTGAAAATACATTTAGGTAAGTTAGATTAATCATGCTCGCCTCCTAGCATTGGCTTGCTTTTAATTGAATTAAGCCATGCTTCAATGTCCTCTAAAATATAACCAACAGACCTTGCACCAAGGTGCACTTTCTGAGGGAAAGAAGAGTCAAACCGTGGTGATTTACGGTTCTGCTTTTCGTGGATAGTTGACTTAGAAAGCGCTAGCATATTGCAGAGCTCTTTCAGTCGAATGATTTGGTGTGAAGTTTGAGTATTTAGCATATTATTTTTTACCTTGAAGTTAATGTTTCGAAGGCAATTAAACACTAAGTACTAAATTGAGAAAAAGGAGTGCAGTTTGATTTTTTTAATGAGATTCGCTTTGACGCTTTGATTCTATTGAGCTACAACTCCTTTAGGTTTTATATTTATCGGGTCTAATTATAAACTCTGCAGCCTTTATATAGTCATCATTAAATTCACTCTCTTGTTCAAGTTTAATGATGATTTTTTCTGATACTTCTTGAGCCTTTTTCTTTGATAGAGCGCTTTCTTCAAGCCAAAACTCATCAAAAATATTTTTTAAAACGTTAAATTGACAGCCTTTTCCTTTGAATCGCCCTCTATGGTTTGGCTTAATCCAAAATGCGCCTCCCTCACTTAAACCCTTCTTGTTAAAGCAAGGAAAGTTACGCCTTAAGTAGCTTGATTTTCCTCCTGAAACAACGGGTACGTTCTTAACAAATAACTCGTAACCAGCTTTAGATAACTCAACAAATGAAGTCGATACATGATACTCAGGCTCAAGGTGATAGGTGCTTTTTCTGTACTCTACATCAGCAAAGACTAGCTTTGAAACATCTTGTTCGGATATGTAACATTCTGACGCTACAACTTCTACATGACGTTTATGTTTAATTGGAAAGTTAAATTCATTGTAAGGCGCTATACCTTCACCAATCAAAACAAACATTAAATCCACATCCGTAAATTTGAACTTTTGATACAGCAAATCCACTGTTGGACTTTCATTAAAGCTATCAAGCTTGAATCTATATTTAGAAACTGGCACTGTTTCCATTATAGAAAACCCCTCTGTTTCTTCATCAAAAACCACGGCAGCTTTAAACTCTTCTAGCCTAATCTCTTCAGAAGCACCAAGTTTTTCAACGTCATGAGTATGCAACTGCAAAAAATCAACACCAGTAACTAAGGTTGATGCGAACAAAGTAGAGGTATCTAGTGCTGGCTTTCTATAAAAATCAAATTGGTCATCGTCGAAGAAATGCCAAATCAAGCGCCTTTGGTTCATCCTATCACTTTCGCTGAGCACAACATCTTCTTTAGTGAGTTTTCCAAGCTGAACATCCATCGCCCAAGCCTCATCACCATTTGGTAATTTAACCAAAACAGGAATATCCAAAGCGATACATTTCTTTAGCTTTGTTTCCATGGGAGATTTAGTATCAATATCACCAAGTTTATAAAAAAGCTTATTCTTTAGTCTCAAACTACCCTTTACCTCGCACTGCAGGTGTAAACGAACTGCGGCTATTGATAGCAACAATAGCTAATAAAATATGAAAAGATCTCTAGATTATACAATCAGCTTTGATGATGCCATTAAATTATCTTATTGAATGAAAAGATCTTTTAACTTGGATTAAGACGGTTAGTTTACTGAAGTGAGTTTAGGTGGCTTTTATTAAATATCGGGCAAAAGAAAAGCGACTGATTATTCATCTAGCCGCTTTGATTGATAGTGATTTGGTTATGCGTCTTTGACGGTCACTTGCCCGTTCATCAGCATAGGGAGAAGCCAGTTCCTTAATTCAATTAACTTTTTATTTTCTTTAAATATGTTTTCTCTTTTACCATCTAAAGGATTAATTAGTTCATTGAACTTTAAAATTAAATCTACGTTTGGGTATGATAACTTCAAATCATTCAATGATTTTAGTGAAAGGTTTTTGATAGTTGAGCCCGTTGCAATATTCCAAAAGTTCTTTTGTATATAGCTTTGCTTAAGATATTGATAACAAAACGCTCTATGTCCTTCTAAGCAATTTATATACGCAGAGCTTTTACCAAGCATTACTTTTTCATCAGTAAAAACAGCCAAATTCCCAAGAGTGCCATTAATTGACATAAGAATGGTATTTTTATCTAGTTTAATAAAATATTTATCATACTCTTTAGCGCTTACTTTCTTAGTATCATTGTCAGTGTAAATAAAACCATTCTTTAAATTGTTACCATTAATAAAACTAAATTCTGATACATCAACATATTGAGGAGTACCGTGAATACCATCTCCGATTCGATTCGACAACTCGTTTAAAGTTTTTACACTCCAGTCATCAGGTATTTCACGCTTTATTTCTTCGTTATAAACCATCTTACCGCCTGATGATTTATAAGGTTTACCGTTAGCATCAGGAAAGTCGAATTGCACAAACCAGTAATCGTAAATCAGCTTAGCCATTACCTCTAGCTCAGTATTGATTTTATTATTTAGTTCTATTTTCTTATCAAGTTTTTGTATAACATCGATAATAGTTTGTTGTGTTTTTGTACTTAACTTAGGTATGGAAATATTTTTTAAAGCACTTATTGGAAGTTGAGGTTGCGCGCTTCCAGAGCCATTTGTTAAGCATTGTTTTCTAAATAGCTCAGAACGAAAAAATAAATATAAAAAATATGGTAAATATTCATTTTTATCAGTACGAACGATAACCATACCTGAATTAATTCTAATATGCTCAAATGGAAGTGTTGGGTCAAAAAAGGCTACATTCCCAACAGTCCCACGAGTCGTCATAATTATATCTTCATGAGCGGCTTTGCCTTTTCTAAGCTTTTGATCCTTTTCAAAAGATATAAAATCTATAGAATCAAACACAAATCCTGTTGATGTAACATTGCCTGTGTTTAAAAATAGGCAATCTCCATTTTTGGACAGTTCTGATTTACTAGGATAATCTACTCCTCTGTCACCATCAATAAACTGCACTTTAGTATCTTCAAAGCGTTGAAGTTGACTATTGGGCATACTTCACACCACTTAATTGATTTTTAATATTGCTTTCTAATCGTTTAGATTCTTCAAAATACGATAATAAATTAACTTCAAATTCATTAAGTTTAGCCGTGAATTCATCAGGTGTTATGTCGGTGTACTCAATTTTAACTTCAAAATACTGACCAGCACTTAATGAATAATTTTTGGCTTTAATATCTTCACAACTTACTACAACAGAAAAATCATCAACAGCTTCTTTATTATTAAAAGTACTGATAATTTGATTTTCTTCATCGGCAGTTAAAACAGTTTTCTGATTCTTACCTTCTTTTACCGTTTCACCTAGGTTAGAAGCATCAACTAAAACCACATCACCTTTGTTTGCTTTATCAATAAACAGAATTGAAACGTTAGTACCTGTATTGGCAAAGATGTTTGAAGGCATACTGACTACGCCTGCTAACATTTTTTCATCAACAAGCTTTTGTCTAATTTTTTTATCAATACCGCTTTGTGCGGTAATAAAACCTGTCGGCACAACAATGGCAGCTTTGCCGTTAACTTTTAACGAATGCATGATGTGTTGTAAAAACATTAAGTAGATTGCCATCGACTCTTTTTTCTTGGCAGGAACATTTGGTACACCAGCAAAAAAGCGTTCGTGGTTTTCCTTTGTGTCTAAGTCAGCACTAAAATCAGAGAAATCTAACTTAAATGGCGGGTTAGAAACTATGTAGTCAAACTGTTCTAACTCTCCATTGGCTTGCTTGTGATATGGGTCAAGTATGGTATTACCTTTAATGATATTGTGAATTGAATGCACAAGGTCATTAAGAATTAAGTTTAAACGCAATAAGCCTGATGATTTTTGCGAAATGTCTTGCGAATAAATCGTACATTTATCTTCACCTATCTGGTGAGCAAGGTTCATTAATAACGAGCCTGAACCTGCTGATGGGTCGTAACAGGTAGCGTTATTTACTGCACCGACAGTTTCTTGTGGCACTAGGCAACGCGCCATAATTTTAGATACTGCATGTGGTGTAAAATACTCGGCATACTTACCGCCACTGTTAGTATTGTAATCTTTAATTAGGTATTCAAAAATAGTCGCGTAGAAGTCAAACTTCTCGTTAAAAATGTTCTCAAAACTAAAATCCGTTAGCTTATTAACAATCGCCTTACAGAATTTATCTCTGTCGTCTGTTACATACTTACTTAGGTTTTCAAACAGTACTATTTTTTCGCCACCTTCGGTTAATACCGAGAAGATGTCACTGTTGTCTCTGGCAATATCGGTAAGTGTAGTATCAAACACTTCTGCATAGTTTGGCTGGTCTTGCTTGTTAAACAGTGACGTAATGAAATGGTCTGGACTAATACGCGCAATACTTGGCTTTAAGCGCATATTGAGCTTAGCAATTTCTTTGTCGGTGTATGTTTTAAATACATCTTCCCAGTTGTCAGCATCAGCGAGCTTTTTATCAATTTTCTTAATTTCAAAAACGTACTTGTCGTTTAAGAATTTGTACAAGAATACCTGAGTGATAACCTTAAACTCGTTACCGTCGTTGCCTAAACCGTAGTTGGCACAAACTTTTTTGATGTTATCAATCAGCGCTTTAGTTTGCTGTTCAAATTTTTGTGTAGATGTCATCTATTTCTCAATTAATTTCTATTATCTTTACGTACTATCTATAAGAAGAAAAGCCGTTATATTCATTCATATATTCTTTAACAAGCAGTTGATTAATCATTTCAACTGACTCTATCTCAAGGTCGATACCTTGTTTGTCTTCAAACTCGTTAAAAATGTATGGCGGTATCATTTGCTTAATAAAGTTTTCATTCTCAAGCATTTTGGCGTTTTGTTGAATTTGGTTATCTACTTCTGTTTTTAAACCTTTTAAGGCATCAAATAATTTACTTTCGCTGTCAGTTAATGGGTCTTTTTCCATTAAGCGTTTATGCAAGCGAGCGTATTTTTCGTCGTTGTCATACTTGGCTTTAAGTAACTGATTCTTACGCTCTAGCTCTTTCGACTTGTTGTAAATATCGTTAAGGGCTTTAATATTACTTTCCATTTGCTCTTTCGAAACTTCAGTTAAGTTTTTCTTTTTAAATAACCGCTCTAGTTCTTCTTTTAGTGATACAAACTCAGGATCTTGTGGGTCAAAGTTACCGCCTAAACCTTCACGTGTTTTTTGTAAGGTGCTTTTAAGTTCATCTGCCAACACCATTTCTTCTTCTTTCACCTTAGTAAAAGCGAAAATAACATCTTCTAGTGCGACATTAAGTAAGTTCGTGCTGTCTAAATTATTCTCTAACGCTTCTTTGGTATTAATTAAGGCTAAGCGGTTGTTTGCTTCTCTTGATAATACGTTGAGCATTTGAAAGTCGAGTTTTTCTAACATTTCGTAGTCACCCGACAAGCGAATGAGATTATACAGGCTTTTGGCATTGTTTAACGCATGCGTGATTTTTAACATTTCACCGCGTGAGTCTATTTGCGTAATTTGGTCTGAAAATACTTCGGCATTTTTAGTATCGAAATGAAAGAGCACATCTTTAATTTCATTTATTTCTTGTTGAACTTCTTCTAGTGATTTGAACAGGTTACTAAAATGTTCTATCTCGTCACCTAGTTCTGATTGCAGCTCTTTGAAATAGTCTTGATTGGTTTTTTCAAACTCACTTTCAATATCAGCAAAATCGACAACATAGCCATAACCGAAGTCTTTATATGTACGATTAACGCGAGTAAGTGTTTGCAATAAGTTATGCGATTTTATAACACGACCGATATAGAGTTTTTTAAGGCGCGGTGCATCAAAGCCAGTAAGCAACATATTAAATACAAACAAGAAGTCTATTTTACCTTCTTTAAAATCCTCTACCTTTTGTTTGCGCTCTTCTTTTGTGCCGATGTCGTGCAGTATGACAGCCGCTGTATTAACTTCGCTGTTTTGTTTTTTAGTTGCGTTATAGCTAGCTTTTGGCTCAGCGGCCATTAAGACTTGCTGTTGCTCTTCATTTGATTCACTTTGAGGTTTTAGCGCGTATTTATGCTGAAATATTTCATACATCATTTTAGCTTGGTCTGATGAATCGCAAACAACCATGCCGCCAATGCCATTATTGTTCATTGATATTCGTGCTTGTTCAAAATCTTTAACAATGTAATCAAGCATTGGCTCAACAAACTTCTCATGGGCGTAAACCATTTTTTTGTCGGCATTGCCTTTAAGTATTTCGATTTCCTCTAATGTTTTTTGCAGGTTGAGCTTGTAGTTAGTTTCAATTTCTTCACGTATTAAACGCAAGGTGTAGCCATCTTTTATAGATGCATTGTAATAGTATTTGTGAATGTAATTACCGAATAATGACTTAGAGTCATAACCTTCACCGTTACTATTTCCAAGTAAAGGCGTACCTGTTAACCCAATTTTGATTGAGTTACGGTCAGACTGTTCTAGATTCGCTAAAAAACTGCCTTTAGGGTTATAGCTACGATGCACTTCATCTAAGAAGAAAACACGCTGAATATTTAAGTTGTAGTCAGTGTTTTTTATGACAGATGGGTCGTCTTTAAACTTTTGAATATTAACAACGGTAATCTCGGCTTCACCTGAACTATTATGGATAGCAGAAGTTTGCTTAATGTCTTTAGCAAATGCTTCGCGAGATTCTATGTTGTGAACCTTTAAACCACGTGCCTTAAATTCTCGACCTGCTTGTATTAACAGGTCAAGCCTATCAACTATAAAGTAGAACTTAGCAATTTCATTTTTCTTTTGAAAATAGCTAGTTAGATACTTTACATTGTAATAAGCAAGTGCCGTTTTACCACTTCCTTGGGTATGCCAGATAATACCTTTTTTAATGCCATCATCGAGTGTTTTTTCAATAGCTTTTGTGGCAAACATTTGCGGATAACGCATAACATGCTTTTGCAAACCTGAGCGTTCTTTAACGTAAGCTAACGCGTATTCAAGCAAAAATGCTAAGCGGTCGTGTTGAAGTAACGAAGTACATATTCTGTTTGTAGGTGTTTCAGGGCTTTTGTTTTTAGCAAATTCAGGCGATTGCTTGATGCTTAGTAAATTATTATCTTTTAAAATCGCAGTTTCATCAGCATCTTCAACCGTTGACAATAACTCGTTTAAGTTAAACTGTTGTTCTTCTCGAAAGTAATTGAAGCTAGGTTTTTGGTATGACGCGGTAGCATAAAATGCACCTTCAATTGGCATCGGCGAGCTATCGTCGTATTCCATGTTGTTCGAGAAAATCATTAACTGAGTTAAGTTAACAAACTTTCTAAACTTTGTGTTTTGAAAACGTGTTTGTATGCGCTTGTGTTCTGCTAAAATACCGTCACGATTATTCGGTCGTTTAACTTCAATAAAGACAAGTGGCATGCCATTAATGAGACAAATGATGTCTGGTCGAAATTCATCATCATCTTTTTTGTAGGTAAGTTCGGTGACGACATTAAAGGTGTTATTGCTGAAGTTTTCGAAATCTATAAGGCGTGTGCCTGACTTGTCGGTTAGCTTTTCGTAAAAAGCTTTACCGAGATCTTCATTTTCAAGACAAAGTGATACTTCGTTGTAGCATTGCTTTGCTTCAACATCAGTAATTGTAGGGTTTATTTTCTTGATGCTTTGATGAAATATACCGTTAAAGATGTTTGTCGATTCATCCCAAGTGACACTAGGGTCTTTTAAAGACAAGTATTTATAGCCTAGACGCATTAAATGCAGAATAGTCGGGATTTTTACTCGTGAATCTTCGTTGAACTTCATTTATCAAACATCCATCTTTGATGCCTATGGACTCAAAGGCACTTATGTAAAGTCATTATAATGTAGAATAACACGCTCAAATAAAAATCAAATCGATTTAACTTATTAATTAGTTACTTACTGTTTAATTTTTAGCGCTACTCTACTTTACACAAGGCAGTTTAAAAATTACTATAGTAAAGTAATTTTTAGGTAATATTTGATAGTATTTTTGAGCCAAAAAGCCTTATTCTGTAAACATTAGAAAACAACTGGAATTCATAAAAAACGAGTGACTTTAATTTTTAGTAGTACCAGAAGTAGTACCCATAAAAACAGAGTTACGAAAACAGTAGCACTATCAATTATATAGCACACCAAGACGAGTCCAGTAGCGGCACCAAATACAGGTTCATTAAGAACCAT
>TARA_R110000737_G_scaffold113067_1_pt1 | contig 16792 bp, 15 predicted proteins | sample TARA_R110000737 | Tara Oceans TARA_R110000737 (sample SAMEA4398027) | marine metagenome | biome: Polar Biome; feature: [SRF] surface water layer (ENVO:00010504); material: water (ENVO:00002006), including particulate matter (ENVO:01000060) such as... | depth 5 m
TTTAATCGAATAAAAACAGCCTATTATGTAACCGGGTTGCCTCGAGGTCTGATGAGGGCCGGAATTTGGAAGCAAATCGGAAGCACGTCTCAATATTTTTGGGACTAAGCAATGAGCTAGTAGGCGGGCGCACTCTTCGCGCGCATATTCGTCGGTGTGGTCGAATCTATGCTTTTTGTGTTTGGCTTAGAGTAGACGAATTGTGGGAAAGCGAGCGCCAAGCGCTTCTTCTGTATTCGAAGCCATTAGTCGGTTCGAGACTAATTAGCCTACACGCGAATAGGGATAAGCATTTCGGATATAGACGTTCAGGAATTGACCCTTTGAAGGCGCGGCCATCAGCTGCTCATGTAACTGCGGACCAACATTGTAGTATTGGTAAATTTGACCGCTGCCGAATTCGACCTCTAGAGTTTCTGTTGGCTCATCATAACCGATGGAAATTATGTTAGTGGATGAAATCGGAACTCTATCCATTGGAGTCACTTTCGTCTGTAGGTGCTTCTTCTATTGATGCTCGAGTGATCTCGACGGGCACAGCGACTGCTGTCGTACTTTGAGACCTCCATGAAGCCACAACTCGATCATACCCCTCCGCGACTCGCCGAGTTTTCCAAGATTCTGTGACTTCCGGGTCTGCACTGTTTGGCCGGTGCTTTGGCTCAGGAATTCTAATTCTACAGCGCACAGGCAGACTTGCCGCTTCGCCCGCCACAATTGCTTCGCCTGTTCGGAGCACGGGCAGCAAATCCATGAGTCCGGATAGGTTGTCAGGCAACGAGCCCTTTACTCTAGCCCGATCAGCAGGATTTGAAAGTCTCAGAGCAACGAGCGTCCCGCACTGGGAAAGTATCGTCTCATCCAGTTCAGCGGGTCTCTGAGAAATCAACATGGCGCCGATACCGTACTTTCGGCCCTCTTTAGCGATTCTCTTCACAATGCCTGATGCTACCTGTGTATTTTCGGGGCCTAAGTAACGGTGCGCTTCTTCCATAACGACAAGCAATGGCCGCAGCACGCCTCCTTCGGTCTTTTCGCGACTCCAGAACAAAGCGTCGTATACCACGCGCAAAATGGAACCAATGATGCGTTCCAAAAAATCGCTGGGGACGCCGGATAGGTCCAAAATAGTGATCTGTTTGTCGTGACCCAGCCAACCCTGAAGTAGCACATCAAGGTCTTCGCTCACGCCACCATCGAGATCGGGCTCCCAAGGTCCGGGGTGCAGCAGAAAATCATATCTCCTATCCAGCATCCGTGAGCGAAGTTGGTTCAATTGCCGGCGAATACCCTTTGCTGCTGGATTGAGAAATGGGCCAGCCGCTCCCATGGCGTGTGGCGTGTATCTTGGGGGAGTGAGCGAATCTGCGTCACCGGCGACTTCAAGGGCCGGCACGTCGCGCTGTTGACCTGTATAGGTCGCTGTTTCGAAGTTCAGAAGATTGTACCAGAGTTTCTTCAAGCTAAATGGAACAGGGCTGTCGACGGTTAATGACACCGGATCTAAGCCAGGCAGAGGATGGGCAGCAATGCTCTCTGCCTTTAGCCGGAAAACTTCGTCGCTGAAGGCTGTCTCTTGAGGGTCGCTCAAAGACCCAACCGTAAGATCAAGCAACTCACTCGAATCCAAGGCCCAAAACGGTACGTGTAGGTTTTGCTCTCCCGGTTTTGGAGTGGCGCTGTAAACAGTCGACAGATCAGCTAGCGCTGACGAATATTCTCCATGGATATCTAGCAGCAATATTCGGGCACCGGGCGATCCTAGTCCGCCGTCGGAAGGAGCAATCAAAGATCGAAGTAGGCTGGCGACGGCAGTTGACTTACCGGACCCAGTCGATCCTAGAACTGCAGAATGGCGAGTAACGAGAGCATCCAATGATAAGCTTACGGAGATGTTTTCTGCGCTGGAAAGGCTGCCAATTACAACTTGGTCCGCTCCCTTATCGCCGTATATCTTTTTTAGATCGCTCTCAGTGACGATATGCACCGTATCGTCGATATTAGGGTGTTGGCTGAGTCCGCGTTCGAATCGCTCACCGATCGATTCTCCAGCAAGCTCAACGCGCATCCATCTGTCTTTCCCGGCATCGGGAAATTTGGATCCGCCCTTTTCTCCCAACGCTCCGACCTCGATGACTATTCCGAATAGGTCTTGGTAACCCTGAGGGATGCGAACGAAGCTGCCTACTTGGCCCACCCGGTATGTTCTGCCACTGATTATTGCCAAACCAGACGCCAGTGACGGAGCGAGAGCGACTGTAACGGACGCCCCCGTCACAGAACTAACTCGTCCTAGAAATGTTGGGTCTGTCTCAGCCATCGACGGACAACGTCGAGGGGGCATCTGGTGCTGCCACTATATCGTCAAGTTCGGGCGGCGAGGATCGGGCGGATAACTCTTTTGCCTGTGAGAGAGCACAGAAGCGCGCAAACTTTGCAAAGTCACCGAGTAAGAAAACTGGCGATTCGTTTGGAGCTCTAGCCCCCCAAAAGCTTGCCCGAATTTCCGCCCAGTTTTTCGGGAGTTCCCCTGGGCGCCAAGCTCCTGCAACTCCATTGATGACAGCTTTGTCCGCTGCGTAGACGGAGAGGTTGGGATGATTGTATGCCAGTTTGCAGATGGGCTCCTCGTTTTCGAGGTGATTATACTGGAAGCCGAAAACAGACGCATTGGCATTCATGGCTAGGGCCTCATCCAAAACGGCGCAGACGTGCGCGTCACGGAATGAAAACCCGGTCGCAAGTAGTAGAGTGTCAGGCGTAAGAAGGAAGTCTTTCAGCCGCTCAAACAGCGACGCGTAAGGTTGCTTTTGCGTCAAATCATACTTGAGGTGATCTGGATATACGAGCTGCGTGGCTTCTCGGCCTCGTCCGCGAACTACAGCATTCTTCTCGATGGCCCAACCCACGGATCCGTGAAGCTTCCAAAGGCGTGACCACCGGGAGGGAAGATCGTCTCCAGCAACTGTCACGGGGTCAAAAAATGGAGCGGTTCCACCGGAAAATCCGTCGAAATATGGCGCGCGAGCAACTTCGAAAGCTTCCTCAAATAGCAAGTCGTAGTTAGTTGTAAAAATTTCAATTGGATGTGGCCGAAGGGTGCCCCCAATCCAAGAAACCAACTCACCGTAAGCTGTGCGCTGTTCGGGCAAAACAGCGCCAACAACCTGCCCAATATTAGTGCAGATGAGACTACCCAGTTCAGCGTAGCCTTCGCTATTGAGGCCACCAACCTCTGAACTTCCAATAGCTTGCTGAAGAAGACGCACTCTCGATAAAATGAGCTCGATATTAGAGTTTTCGCCGAGGTCAGTCCTGATTGATTGTGCCACGGCGCGGTAATTTGGCTCGAGTGCTTCAATCACGCGATGAGTAAGCGCATTCATATCGGGAATTAACGGGCTCCCGGATGGGTTTAAATTTCCAGTCTCATCAATTCTGATAGAGAGCGGCGCGCCAGCTCCAACTAGCAATCCGATTCGCTTTCGGCCTTGTGAAAGGATTTGGCGCAGATCAGCCATGGATCGGTCAGGATTGTGTACCGTTTCCAATTAGTGCCTCCATTCAGAAAATCACCTTCAATTTTAGATAGAGTATTTCGCCCGGTTTGACCACAACCCGAAATGCGTCCGGAGTTGCTCGAATTAGACGCAACATGCGTTGATGAAAATTATGAGGATATGAACGCTAAGCAGCGCTAGCCCCCAAATGCCAGTTCACGCGCTGTCGACGTTTTGACAATTCGGTGGCGAGGTTTTCGTTGTGAAGTAAGGTCTCTAATGAGCGTAGTGATACTTGGCCCACAAAGGCACCCAACTTGTCTTGGCAGACATTTTCGGCGGCTGCTGTGGTGAGCAGGCACCCAGCTATCTGGGCATAGATTCCCGTAAGAAATTCGTCCTTCAACAATTTGCGGATTTCAGCAGGTAGCTCACCAAAGGGCTCCGTCGAGAGCTGCCTTATTATATGAGATTCCAGCGCATTCCATCGGACATCGGGCAACCATCTCGCTCGGTTAGTATCGGCGCTAGGAACTCTTAGAGAGATAGCACGAATGATCGAAAGCAATGCGCTTTTGTGGTCGGAAATGAATTTGTCCCATCTCCGAATTCCCAGCGCTTGAGTTAGATACTTTGAACCCGTCCTTAATTCGAATCGCCAAACGCCATTCAATTGACCCGCTTTACAATAGGGAATCCCGCTAGTTGCAAACGCCTTTTCGAATATTGCTTTCCAAATCAAGTCATTATCTAATTTTATCTTGGAGCCTTTATCATAGACGCATAATTGTTTTCCCGGCAATTTCCCAATTCGAAGGTAATTGCAGCGATCACCGGTGGAGCTTCTTTCGATAATCTCAGTTTTAGTCGTTCGAGCTGAAACGACGAAATTTTCAGGAATGGCTTTGAACTGCGGGCAGTAGACGTCAACGGCATAGTCCGCCCTGGAAACACGTGCATCGTTGGAATCAAAAACCGCACCGATAGTTATGAGGAATTGGTCGCATTCATTCTTTGCTGCGATCAGTCCTTTCAGTGCTAGGCAGTAAGAACGAATTTTAACGCGCGCTCTCCAAGGGTCACTTGGCGAGGCGACCTTGGAGCGGAAGCACCAGATTGCTTTTGTAGGTCCCGTATTGATGACATACGCGTAGCCTCCTGATGCTCCCGACGCGCCAACGAGAAATGTTTCGCCGAGATAGGAGAGCGGTTCTTCTTTGCGGGAGAGTTCCGCCTTCTGTTTTGCTTCACCAACCGCGAACAAAAATGCCTCGGGAATGGCGCAGCGATAAGCGATTTCTAGCGTGTCGAATCCAGAGCGGAGGATGGTGAAAGTATCGTCAGTCATGAGATGTATTTGTAGAAGGGGGTGGTACATGGACCCCCTTCCACAGTTACTCCTTATTGTGCGTTTGATAGGCGGCGACGCCATGTGGCTGACCAACTGTCTTCGTCATGCTGGAACACGGCGAAGCTCAGAGGTTTGGCAAAGGATTCATCATCGATGTTTGCCGAGAGGAATTCCTCGCCTTCACGAGCGCCTCTTTTGATTTTTTGGGTCCAGGCCGCGCCAACTTCAAAACGACCTCGGCTTTCATCCAGTAGGTAGATGCGGTGACTTGGGGCGTTTGGCTTGTCGGAAGCGCTTTCCCGAATGATTGCCAGTTTGCCATCAAAGGTAAGGGTGTGGATTTGACCTATTAGTTCTGAGAGTGGGTCTTGAGCGCGTGTGTGTCGGAATTTTCCAATTACGGTCATTCGTGTCTTCTTTCATTCGTTGTGTGATTTGTTGAAGGTGCGCTTCGCGCAGAAGCCGCTTTTGTTTTTGGAGACGGCAAGCCGTCTTTGTTGGGAGCCGAGCGAGCTCGGCTCCCTTGAAGACATCCGCCTCCAAAAATCCCGGCCGCTGCGGCTAGCCCCGACCGGGCAAAAACTCATTTCAGCATGTTGAGAATTCCGAGATCGGATGTGCTCTTGCGCAGATTTCCTGCGGCCCAGGCTTCGAGGTCCGCAGCGCGATACCGAATGCATCGGGGCGAGACTTTGACGTATGGCGGGCCGCCGCCACGGACGCGCCAGTTCCGGAGTGTTCGGTCAGACAGTCCGAGTAATTTTGCCGCCTGCTTTTCTGCGAGCAATTTGAATTCAGGTTTTGGTAAGGGCTTATTGAGGGCCATATGCGGCTCCTTAAGTCATGCTTGGTTTCGCACTATGCGTAACCTCATGACCCCGAGATCGCAGGTATGACTCCAGTAGTCACAGGGGAAAAGAATTCCGCTTAGGGACCAATAATCCCCTGCTTGGCATTTTTCGATAAAGCGGCTTCGATATTGTCCTTCATTAGCTGATCGATAATGTCGACTGTTAGTGCCTTATCGATGGACTGAGCACATAACACCGTGAATTTCGAAGCGTCGTTCAGCGGCGTGGCAATCCGGCGACCGCGCTCGTCTTCTCGTGGTTCAATCCGCCTCTTGAATGGTCTGCTAAGTTCGGTCTCCCAAAAGTTTCGGATGTTCAAAATAAGGACCCTCCTATCCATGTCGAAGGCCGGGTTCTTCTTTAGGCCGTCTGCATAGTTGCCCGAATATTGTTCTCGAAGTTGTGTAGCGCGCCGGGTCAATTGGATAAGCGCGACATTGAAAGCGTTCAGATCGAAGCGTGTCCAGCCTGTGCCGGATTGAATAGGTGCGGCGTTGTGTGGTTCGCTTGATTCCGGGTTCGAGGCCCCCGTTGGGCATTCGGCCTCAATCACAGTAAGGGCGTTCAATAAAATTGACCCTGTCTTAGAAAGCTCGTTTGCTAGTGCCTGAGCTGCGAGTTCAATGTGGCGCGCATTTTCTTCCAAAACTTTAGTCGACGGCGTATCGCGGAAAAGTCTTTGTGAATTTCGGTAGTTCGCTGACCACTGGTGAAAGCGCAACGAAAAAGCTTTGAAGTCTTCGATATCGAATTCCGTACAAATTGCTGCAAGCTCGTCTTGAGATACCGGCTGGCGCAACTCAGTATCGAAGACCGAAGCCGGTTCGCTTTCGTCATACTGCTTTTTCGGCACAATAACCTCCGGTGTTAGTGCAGCATTCCGGTTTGGGGTGGAGGTGAGACAAAACTCATTATCAAATCGTCGACCGCCTCTGCGGCCTTACGTTGGGTTGAGTCGGCCAAATGCGCATAGCGGTTTGTCGTCTCCGCCTGTGTGTGGCCGAGAAGGCGTCCAGTTAGGAATAGTGAGTGGCCTGCCGCAATGGACCAAGACGCATAGGTGTGACGCAAGTCGTGTATTCTCACGTCTGGAAGCCCAGCGGCCTTACGAATGCGCCGCCACGGCTTCTGAAGATCGGTGTTCGCATTGCCGGGAATGATACCGCAAACGACATAGGGGTTGTCGGGGCGCTTTGGGATTGCGTCGATGACCGCGCGACATGCCGGGCTTATGGCGATCCGGCGCGGGCCTGTCTTGCTGTCGGGAAGTAGCATCGTGTCGTTTTGGATATAGGCCCATTTCAGGAGCCGGATTTCGGACAATCGGCAGCCGGTCAGCAAAAGCAGTTTGAAGGCCGATGCGACGAACACGGTTTCGGTGCCTTCCGCCACACGGCTGTCGAGTGTTGCCCAAAGGCGCGCAATTTCGTCTGCGGACAAGAACCGTTCGCGTTTGGTCTCCTTGTATTTGGGGACATGACGTGTCGGATTCTTGCCTTCCTCTCGAAACCCCCAAAGTTCAGCAAGATTGAACATCTTTGAGAGTGCCGCGAGCACACGGTTGGCTTGATAGGGCGTATTGTGGAGCGACTGATGAAGCGCAGCGACATCGGCCCTCAGGACGTCTGTAACGCGCATGGGGCCGAGCTTTGGTATGATGTGGTTGCGGCAGCACTGTGCGTACTCGCGCTGCGTCGTGGGCTTGCAGCGCACAGCAGCATGGTCACTCAGGAACTTCTCGCACAGCTCTGCCACTGTTGGCGTGCGGCGCTCCTTTGCTCTGGCAGCCGAAGGATCGGCTCCTTTCGCAACGTCGCCCCTGTTCTGTCTGGCGAGGTCGCGGGCTTCATCCACGGTCAGCGCGCCATAGGGGCCGAGTGTCATTCGCCGTGTGCGTCCGCCGGAGCGGTACTGAAGCACGAACACTTTGCGGCCTTTAGGCGAGATACGAAGGCCAAACCCTCTCAGCTCACCGTCCCAGACAAACTTCTCCTTGTCGTCTGGCTGGGTTGCATCGATGGCGCGTTTTGTAAGTCTCGACATGGCGCGGTTTCCATATTTGGAAGCATATAGGAAGCTGGCGGGCGTGATTTCGGGTGACTTCCAGTTATCTCCTCTCCGCACGAGAGTCGAGTAAAGACAAGTGAAATCAGGTGGTTAGTGACACTCAGCGCCAACAAATGACGACGCGGGACAAGGCCCGGGGTGGTTTCCTAATCTGTAGGTCGCGCGTTCGAATCGCGCCGGGGTCACCAATGATTTCAGCGTATCAGGCTCCGCGCCGCCTCAGCTCAGGCCGGCTTTTCGTCGAGTTCGCCGATATCCAGGACCGGGGCGGCGTCGAGCATGTCGGCGTCAAGCAGGGTCACGACGCGTTCCAGCGCCGATACGAGCATGGATTGATGCCAGTCGGGCAGCGTGTCGAAGCCCGTGGAGAACGTCTCGTGCAATGGATCGGGCGCCTTGGCGAGCGCGGTCTTTCCGGCCGGCAACAAGTGCAGCCAGACGCGGCGCCTGTCGGTTTCGCACCTTTCCCGCGCCACGAAGCCGCGCGCTTCCAGCTTGTCGACCAGGCTGGTGATCGTGGCATGCTTGAGCTGGGTCGCCTCAGCGACCTGGCCGGCAGAGATCTCGCCACCTTCATCCAGGATGCGCAGGACGCTCAGCTGCGACGGCGTCAGTCCCGCCATCTGGGCCAGGCGCCTGGATGCCAGTTCGGTCATGCGCTGGATGCGCCGCAGCGCAATCAGGGCGTCCTCGGATCGTTTGCTCACGTGCGGGCCCCCTCAGGCGCGAGGTCTGGCCCCAGCGCGGCTTTCAGAGGGTCAAGGTGTGCCTCATACGGGCGCCATTGTTCAAGCCCGCTTTTGTTGAGCGGGCGGCGGACCTGTTCGGAACTCGCCGTACGCACGGCTCGTTCGGTCTTGTGAAAATCGATGCAGGCCGGATCAAACGGCAACCCGCAATAATCGAGCAGGCGCCGGACCTGGCCTTCGAGATCGTCCAGGACATCCTCATGCTGGACGCGGAGGATGCGCCCTTTGGGCAAGACCGAATGCCAGTGATCCATCAGGTCGACATAGCCGCGGTAATAATGGCCGATATCATCGAGGCTGTAGGTGAACTCCTGGCCCTCGGCAAAGAGCTGCTTGAAGCCCGACCAGCAGCAATCCATCGGGCTGCGGCGCGCATCAATGATCTTTGCATTTGGCAGGATCAGGTGGATCAGGCCGATATGCCTGAAATTGTTCGGCATCTTGTCGGTGAAGAAGGGCGCGCCCTGCCGGTGGATGCGCGTGTTTTCGATATAGTCCTCGCCCAGCGCCTTGAGGTCGTCGGCGGCCAGTTCATGCAGGATACGCGGATAGCGCTGGCGATCGGTCAGCTGCTTGCGCCCGCGCAGCCGGTGGGCGAGTGACAGGATGTTCGGCAATTCCAGCGTGCCATCGACATCCGGGTGCGAGGCAAGAATCTGCTCGATCAGGGTCGAGCCCGCCCGCGGCAGGCCGAGAATGAAGATCGGATCGGGTGCGGAGCTGCCCTTCCCCCCCTGTTTATCAAACAGGTCTGCCGTACCGGCCGCTTTCTGCGCATCGAACTCGGCATGCATTTGCGCGGTCGTGTACCGCACCGTCTGGTGCTTCAGCGCATTCCCGCGCGCGAAGGCCTGGAAGGCGCTGTCATGATCGCCGCGATCCTCATACGCCTTGCCGAGCGCGAAGGCGATGTGGATGCGGGACAGATGGTCAAGTTCGGGGGCTGCAGCCTGCGCCTCCATGCGCGTGAGTTCTTCGTCGCTGAAACGATAGGTCTTGAGATTGGCGAGACCATACCAGGCATCACCCTGACCCGGCGCCACGCGCGCGGCGGCCTGGTACGAGGCGACCGCATCGTCACTGCGGCCGTAGGTTTTCAGGGCATGGCCGTGGGATACAAGTGTCGCCGGGTCGTCGGGCAGTTTTGCCAGGACCTTGCTGAAATAATCGAGCGCGGTTTCATAGTCACCCGCCTGCATGCTCTCGATGGCGAAATGGGACTGGAATACCGGATTGTCCGGATCGCGCGCCATCAGGGCGCGGGCCTGTTCAAGGGCCTGCGTGTATTTCTGCCGTTTGCGCAGGACCTGGATATAGTCGAGGCGCAACTGGATATTGTCGGGCTCCAGTTCGATGGCGCTTTCAAGCAGGAAGTCGGCATCCTCGTGCACGCTGAGACGTGTGCCGATATCCGCGAGCAGGCGCATGGCTTCGACATGCGTCGGGTGCTGGCGGAGAAAGGCGCGCGCGATTTCCTCGCCGCGAAAGATCCGGCCTTCATGCACGTGATTTGTGACGGCGAGCAATTCGCGGGGAAGCGCCTTCATGCGTTCCGACTGGGCGCGTGCATTTGCAGCAGCCTGCTGGTTGCCAGCAATTGCCTGCAATTCTGCCTGTCGGGTCCAGCTGGCGATCAAGGCGGGATTGAACCGCGTCGCACGCTCATAGGCCCGCAGGGCGCCGTCCGTGTCGCCCAGCGCGCGCTTCAGGTGGCCTTCCTCCTGGTGGGCGCGGCCATAATCCGGAGCGACCGTCATCAGTTCGGCGAGGCGCGCGCTCGCGTCTGCATGGCGGCCTTCATAGCGGGCGCAAACGGCGGCGATATAGAGGGCATTCTTGTGTGCGGGCTGGGTCGCCAGAACGGCCCGTGCGATGTCACTCGCTGCCGCGAAATTGCCAGCCTGAATTTGTGTTTGTGCGTTCTTCAGGGCCGCGTCTTGCTCGGTAACGTCTGTCATCCTGTCGATCATATCCCTGTCTGAACGAAATGCAGCGCCCTGATCCTATCAGGGCGCTGCTATCTCAGTAAGTCGCTGTCTGTCTTAGTACGTGAACGAGACCCGTACGCCAACGGTGCGCGGACGAACAGGCGTGACGCGCTCGCGGTCGAAGACGAAATTATTCGCCAGTTCTGCATATTCGTTCGTCAGGTTGCTGCCGAACAGTTCAGCCGTCCATTTGTCGGCCGTGACACCGAGCGTGGCGCCCAATGTCATCGAGCTATCGATCTCTGCCTTGTTGATTTCGACGATATCGCTCACCGAGCTGTCGGAAAAGACGATCTGCGGCATGACATGGGCTGTGAGGGACGAGCCGGCAATGCGGCGTTCAAGATCCCATTCATAGCGGGCCCGCAGATTGCCCTGATAGGCTGGCGCAAAGGCCAGTTCCGAGCCGAGCAGGACGTCATTGGTCGGGGTGAGCACCTCGGTCACTTCCGTATCGAGGAAGGAGAAGGCACCCGCCACGGTCAGGCCGTCGACCGACGCCGGGGCCCACGTGAATTCACCCTCCACGCCCTTGATTTCCGCATTGGCCGCATTGTCCGAGAAGAACAGGTTCGTGATGGATGGATCGAAGATCGTCGTCTGAAGGTTGTCGATCTTCACAAAGAAGGCCGAACCGTTCAGGCGCAGGGAGTTGTCGAAGATCTCGGTTTTCCAGCCGAGTTCGTAGTTTTTCACATCGTCCGTATCAAGCGCATAAGGGACGGTGAACCCGTTGGGGCCGGCTGCGCCGCCGGGACGGTTCAGGAGACCGGGACGGAAGCCTTCCGAATAGGTCGCGAAGAACAGCAGGTCGTCGGTCGGTGTCCAGTTGCCGGTCACCTTGTAGATAAACCCGTCGGTTGCGGCCTTGTCGGGTGCGCCAAGCGAATTGTCCGGGGCGAACTGGGCCGAGATGTTCGTGCCGGCCAGCTGCAGGTCCGAGTCCTGGTAGAGGTTGAAGAAGGACGAGTTGGCGCTGCCTTCAAGGTCTACTTCAATATCATACCAACGCGCGCCGATCGTCAGGGCAAACTGATCGGTGATGTCGAATGTCGCTTCACCAAAGATTCCCAGCTGCTTGTCTGTGCGCTTGACGTCATTACGGAAAATGACGCCCGCAGGGAACGGTCCTGGCTCGCTGAAATAGCCGGGCGAGGCGTTGCCGATCTCGCCGGTGACAGCTGTATTGGTCAGCGGATAGTTCTGCGCGAAACCGATGGATCCGTCCGAATAGGCGACCTGGGTGGAACCAGGATAGTTGAAGTCATTCAACTCGCGCAGCTCGAGATCGCTGAAGAAGCCGCCGAACGTGGCGCGAATGCGATATTCATTCGGCGTGTTGAACCGCAATTCGTGTGTCTGGATTTCGGTCTCAGTGCTCGATTTCACATTGAGGTCCGGCGCATAACAGGTGCCCGACGGCGCGCCGGATGGATAGGTCACGTTATAGTCGCAGATATAGTAAGGCAGGTATTGGCCGACGAAGAGATAGTCGGAATAGTCGACGGTCTGGTCGGTCGTGCGCTCGGTAAAGGCACCCGTATAGACCGCTTCGAGCGCGCCGATGCGGCCTTCCAGCGTCCAGGCTGTGTTGCTATAGCTGTCCTCGATTTCGTCGTCGGTGAACCGGACGATATCGTAGTCAGCGAGATCCGGGTCAGCAAAGAAGACGCCATCTGAGTCGAGGTTTTGCTGGGAGTGCGACACGCTGAGGCGCCAATCCTGATCGAACTCGTAAAGGCCGCTCAAACGGAAGCCCTGATAACTCGTATCGTTGATATCATTCTCGGCGATCGATGCATTGTTGGCCGCAATGATATTGACGCCGGACAGGTCGGCACCCGCCTGGAAGCCGGCGCGGTTCGGTTGAACGACCGTACCATTGTCGCGCACGGTGCCTGCGGGCCGGAAGCGGGCCGACTCCCTGATGTCGAGCGTGCCGCCGACATTATCGATATAGCCGCCCTGGTTATCGGTATAGACAACGCCGCGCAGCGCGAAATTGTCGGTCACCGGCAGGTTGATGACCGCTTCGACGCTGTTGCTCATCTCGCCGCCTTCAGTGAACGAGGTCGACGCTTTCACCTTGGCTTCAAATGCGCCGAGGCGCGGCTTGTTGGTGATCAGGCGGACCGTGCCGGCCTGCGAACTTGCACCAAAGAGCGTTCCCTGAGGACCGGACAGGACCTCCACGCGTTCCAGGTCCGCTGCATAGACATCGAGGTTGCGGCCAGGCTGCGACACCGGCTGCTCGTCAAGATACAGGGCAACGTTCGGTGCCAGGCCCGCCACGCCGGCCGTCGTGAGGTTGGGCGTCGTCGATGCGAGGCCGCGAATGTAGATCGTGCCCTGGCCGGGGCCAGATCCCCCGGCTGTCACGCCGGGCAGCTGGACGAGATAATCGGTGAAATTCTTGACGCCCAGGTCATCAAGCTCGCTTTCCCCGAGAGCAACCACGGAGACGGGAATGCTCTGGGCCGTTTCGGTCCGCTTGGTGGCGGTTACGGTGACGGCTTTCAGGCGCCGGGCTTTGGTTTCCGGTGCGGGCGTGCTGTCCTGAGCCTGCACCGTCGGAACGGCAAGGCTGGCGATCGCAATCAGCGAGGCGCCATACATCAAATTCTTCATCAAAATCACCTTTTGGGTCGGTTCCAGCCGATCAACGTGCGCACCGACGGCGCGACGCGAGAAAACACGACTGATGGTTGGCGACCGGGCTAGCGAATTATTTCGATGATAGAAAGGTTTTCAGTGGCAATGGAATTAGGGAATATTCAGGGTGTTGCCTAAAGGCCTCAAATACAGGAATTGTTGGCCCGTTGCCGCAGGGTCAGAACCTTCTGGTGTGCATCAACATTTTGATTAGCGACACAATTTCTGCAATAGGCGTGCATGACCAGTGATCTACCGCCCGCACAGATGACGCCCGACTCCGCGGAATCCATCGTAAATACCGAATACGATACCGATTATGAAATCGGGCAGGACAATATCGAAGTCCTTGGTTTGAATATCCACAATCCCGTGTTTTTCATGAGCGCGGGCCTGGTGACCTTCTTCTCGGTTGTGTCGCTGGTGTTTCCCGAGGCGACCAATCTGGCCTTGGCGGACGCGAAGACATGGACCCTTCAAAGCGCCGACTGGCTTTTCGCCATCACGCCCGTGATCGTGTTCCTGTTCTCGCTGGCGCTTGCGATCAGTCCGCTGGGGCGGATACGGCTGGGCGGGGCGGATGCGACGCCCGATTTCAAGATTCATTCCTGGATCGCGATGCTGTTTGCCGCCGGCGTCGGCATTGGTTTCATGTTCTACGGATCCGCCGAGCCGCTGGCCTATTATACGGACTGGTTTGGAACACCTCTCTCCGTCGCCCCTGGCACGCCGGCTGCCGAACGACTGGCATTCAGCGCGACCATTTTCCACTGGGGGCTGGCGCCGTGGGCGATCTACGCGATTGTCGGTCTTTCGCTAGGTTTCTTTGCGCACAATAAGGGGCTGCCGCTCAGCATCCGGTCAGCCTTCTACCCCTTGCTGGGAGACCGCGTCTGGGGGTGGCCGGGGCATATAATTGACCTGTTTGCCGTTGTGTCGACGATATTCGGCCTGGCGACGACGATTGGCATCGGCGCGACCCAGGCGACGAGCGGCCTGTCCTACCTGTTCGGATTCGAGCAAACCCGCCTGATCCAGATTCTCCTCATCCTGACGATGACGGGCCTGGCAGTATTATCGGTCCTTCGCGGACTGGATGGCGGCGTGAAGCTGCTCAGCAATATCAACATGGGCGTTGCATTCGCGCTGCTGATGTTCGTGGTGATTGCGGGCCCGACGACCCTGATCTTCACGGGCATGGGCGAAAATCTTCTCAATTATGTCAAAGACACGCCCGCCCTGACCAACTGGGTTGGTCGCACGGACATTGTCTGGTTTCACGACTGGACAATTTTCTACTGGGCCTGGTGGATATCCTGGTCGCCCTTTGTCGGCATGTTCATTGCCCGCATTTCGCGTGGCCGCACGGTCCGGGAATATTTCGCGGTTGTGCTCCTGGCACCGTTCACGATCTGCGTGGTCTGGTTTTCCGCATTCGGCGAAACGGCGGTTGCGCAGCACAAATCAGGTATCGGCGAGCTTGCAGGCGATATGACGAACGCATCCATCACATTGTTCAAAATGCTGCACGACATGCCGTTCCCCGAGGTGACATCCGGTATCGCGATCCTGCTTTTGATCGTGTTCATCGTGACGTCGGCTGACTCAGGTGCCCTTGTCGTGGATACGATCACCAGCGGGGGGAAAACAGATTCGCCCGTCATCCAGCGCGTGTTCTGGGCATGCATGCTGGGGCTCACGGCCTCGGCCCTGCTCTATGGCGGCGGCACGGACGTGCTGAGATCGTTGCAGGCAGGCACAATCACGGCCGCGCTTCCGTTTACGGTGATCCTGCTCGTTTGTTGCCTCAGTCTCTATATCGGCATGCGCGACGAGCACGAAAAGCTGAAAGAGAGCGAATAGGCAGGCTGCTGCGACGGCGGCGGATCAGTTCGATGTCTCGTTCTGCCGGATGTCTGCGTTCATCTCGGCCAGTTTCAGGCTGACCTCATAGGCCTTGCGTGTTTCCATGCTGGCCAGGATCAGGCCAGCCTGCTCGCTTCGCATCAGGCGCAGGAAGCTGCCGGCAAAATCAGGGTCCATCTGATTGAAAATCGCGGCGGCCTGGTCCGGCTTCATCGTGCCGTACATCCGGGCGAGATGAATCAGGTCTTCATCCGAAGCAGTCTGCATTTCCTTCCAGCGCGCCGCGAGCGTTTGCTGCAGCGCGTCCAGATCAGCCGCCCGACGGTCCAGTTCCTGCTGGCGCGCCTGGAGCGACAATTCCTGATCGGTCAGTTCGGCGAACTGGGTTTCCATGATCTTCTGGTCGGCCGCCAGCGCAGCGGCTGTTCCTTCGGTAAAGCAGACCTGGTTGATTGGCTCCACTTTCACTGCCGCAGTCGATGCGTCGGCAGCAGGGTCAGCGCCTTCGGTTTCGGAAACGTCACCGGGGAGCGTCTCGCTCGCGATCGCAAAACTGCTGGGCAGGAAGCGGACGGCGGCGCCAATCGCGAACAGGAACCCGAGAGACAGGAGAACGTAGGATCCGCGTTTGTCGAGTGTTTTCATGGTGCTAACCTACCCGATGCGGCACGGCTTTTTGCTTGATCCGAACAGCAGCGGCGGCGTCCGGCACGTCGCCTGCCGCATCGGTCAGATCCCGAAGCCGTTGCATCAGCGTCGTCATTTCCATGATCCGGGTCTTCGACTGATCGAGGATGATCCGCATCATGATGCCAAGCTCTGTTTGCGTTGCCGTCACCTGGTCGACCGCATTCTGCTGCGTGGCTTCCAGCGACGTCTGTAGGGTTTCCAGCCGCTCGCAGGTCTGGTTGGCATCCTGCAGCAGGCTCGACAACCGAACGGCCATTTCCCCGACGTGCGACCGGGTTTCCTGTGTCGAGTTCGACATCGCCGCGATGGATTTCGACATGGCCATGATCGTGGCGCCAAGCCCGTCCTTCGTGTTCTGCAGGGCCTTCAGGCGCCGGTTGAGCACGAAGCAGTAAACGCAGGCCGCGAACGACACCAGGACAATGGCAATATCGGTGGGTTCAAAATTCATTGTATTATCTCAACAGGAATTCGGTAATCAGGACACCGTCGGAAACACTGCCTCCCAGAACGAGCTGCGAGCGGCGGTCCAGCTGATCCCGCATGTGGGAATAAAAGCCGGGATTCTCAAAATCGCTGAGCTCAACAGAGCGAAGGTAATTTGTGAATGCATCGATCAGCACGGGTTCCGCCTCGTTCACTGTTGAGATGTCCCCACTGTCAGTGATGATCGCAACTTTCATTTTGAGGTAGCGCGTCGCAGGGGCGCTACCGATCGTAATGAGAATATCTCGCAATTCGACGTAAGACTGATTCGGCTTTATGGCCGATTCAGCATGCGTAGCTGATTCGTCCGCTTCGCACACTGCAACTTCCTCCGCCGGGGCGGGCGAGAGAAAATAGACTGTCGCAAAAGAACTGGCGATTGCGCCGACGGCCAGCAGGGCGAGCCCCAGAATGCCGCCGCCCGCCTTCGCTTCGGCAGGCGCGGTCTCCGGTGCAGCATCGTCTGCCGCTTTTGCTCCCTTGCCCTTCGCCATGAAAACCCGATTCAGCCTTGAAACCCCACAACGCTGTTAATGAAATTTTGGGGTAAAGGAACCGTTAACAATTACCCGCTTAATTTTAACCATTGCAG
>TARA_R110000737_G_scaffold275378_2_pt1 | contig 16716 bp, 16 predicted proteins | sample TARA_R110000737 | Tara Oceans TARA_R110000737 (sample SAMEA4398027) | marine metagenome | biome: Polar Biome; feature: [SRF] surface water layer (ENVO:00010504); material: water (ENVO:00002006), including particulate matter (ENVO:01000060) such as... | depth 5 m
GCTGGATAGACGAGCAGGAAGAATTTACAGTAAAGAGGGAAGGGCATATATTTACTCCTAAGACTAAGCGTGGAATGAAACGTTTAAAAGGAATTGTAAGTAAAAAATGGTTTAACGCTCACGTATCATATTAATAAAAATTTGATTAATATTTTCTCAAAAAAAAGGATATTATAAACCTACAAAATGACTTGCCTTCAGGATACTTACTGGTGGTTATACAAGGTCCATTCACTTAATTCTACACTCAATAAAAATAATAATAATTTTAGTATTATACACGCAATTGTAGAAAGAAGATGCGATGGAGTTAGACACCCTCACGCAGTCATTCACAGGAAAGATACTAATGAAATATATGAAGTAAGTAATGGAAACAAACGGAAATTGCCTTATCCAATATGGGTTGTTGCTGGAAATGTAGATAATATTAAACATTATACTTACTACGAAATACAGGAAGAAATAACGAGGACTGCTATGTGGAATTTCTATCACTTAAAAGACTGGTTAAATCAAGATGGGATTATACATCATAACGGAATGTCTTTTCTACCGACACAAGAAGAGAAGAGAGACTGTGATGATTTTGCTTCACTCCTCATATTGTAAATCGTATTAATATTAATTTGATTATTATTTTTTGCTTAAAGTTTTAAGAATATATTGTTATTATATATGATGACTACACTTACTTTCAAAAGAACAGGACGAGGCGACAAACCCCTTGCTGTAAGCAGTATTAAAACCTACACCGCCTTACTTACTGATATGGATTTTGTAATAAATAAGCGAGAAAAACCGAATAAAAATATTACATATGAAACTTTACTGGAAGGAAAAGGTCCAGACTGGGCGAAAGATATATGGAAGACACTACAAGACAGCGAGGGAAGAAAAACGAAAAAAAAATTAACAGAAAAAAGAATGACTATGATGATGAGTGCTATGTGTAGTGCGATGGCAGGTTATAAAGATATATGTGCTGATGAATGTAAGGAGGATACACAGAGAGCGATAGATGATATAAATGATATAATACAACCAATATACAAAAAACAAACGGACGAAAAAAAGAATAAAAAATTAAAAAAAAGTGATGCGATTGAAAAGAACTGGGCGACTTGGGAAGAGTTGATAAAGCGTAGAGAGGAATTACAATTCTCAGTCAAGGCGTTAATGATTAAACATAAACCTACACTTACGATGATTGAATATAAGTTATTACAATCATATTTAATCAGTTGCTTATACACTATGATTTATCCTCGTCGTAATCTATGGAGGACTTGTAAATTTATTGACTATATGAAATTTAAACAATTGAAAAAAAAAGGTGAGTTGCCGAAAGAACAAAACTATATAATAAAACAGAAAGGTTGGAAACAGTTATACTTTTATATCCCTAATCAAAAATCAAACGGTCATACTGAATATATTAAAATCCCTAAACCTTTAAAGAAAGTAATTAAGTTAAGTAGGCAACATAATAAGAGTGATTATCTTATTACGATGATACGGAGGAATAATTTAGATAAACCTGTTGCGAGTGATTTAATGAGTAAAATGATTAACGATACATTTAGACTGCCTGATAAAAACGGAAAGCGACGAGTAATAGGGAGCAAAATGATACGTGCTATACACGACAGCAGACCTGAAATAAGACAAATCCTTGTAAAGGCACACGAGATTGCTGATGAGATGGGACACTCAGTTGAAACGGCAATAAATAATTACTCATATGAAAAATAAAATATTTATATAATAATGAGAGTAGGACGACATATAATAGATTTTTATTTTTTATGGAGATGCTGGAGAAATCCATTCATACTTTTAGAAAGGGTTATCCTGAGAGCAGGGGGATATACTCGTAGTTGAATTACATTTTTCTTTATTAAATAAATGAGTAATAGTGTGTAATACACCGTTGCCGCTTATTCTTTTTATAAACGGTAAGGTCTCACTTAGAGCAGTAGTAGCAGTAGCAACTGCGGCAATAACGCCTAACACAGCAACAACAATATCAAGACCACAAGTCATATTATATATACATTATAATATCTCTTATTATATTTTATTATCAAAAATAAGGTGTAATTAAAACATAAGTATTAACATTTACATATACAGAAAAAGAAATTCTTAATCAATCTTTCATACTTATGATTTATCGCTCATATCTACAAAATCAAAATTACTATCTAAATATCTCTTCGGTAAAGCATTATTGTAGTTAATAAACATAAAAGAATGAGGGTCGGCAGTTGTCTCAATAAATTTCTTTTTAAATATCTTAGGGTCAATATACGAATGGTCCTCAACTATCGCATCTGTTTGTCGCCTATTCATTTGAAAGATATATACTGCCGTCGCATTATTACGAACTGCTGTTGGGATATCACTATAATGCTGTGCCGATAACCAGACCGAGCAACAAACGTGTCTGCCGTTTTGATACATACGAGCAACTATGCCTGATTTTTTACTTGTGAAATTATTGCCGAAGGAGCAATCATCTATAATAACACAACTATGAATTACTTTAGGATTTTTACGAGATTTGCCTTCTAAATATATTTCTCGTATCTCTTCATATATCCTCTCTAATAATCCTTCATCATAAAAACCGAATGTATTACTTCTTGGAATTTCTAAAAAATCTATCATCGTATTTAATTTTGGGTCAGTATCAAGAGATTGTGATACAATATAGATATTTTCAGGTTCATAGTAGTCTTTCATTAAATCCGCCCTACATAAATAATTGAAAATGAGCGAACTTTTACCGCTCAATTGAGAACGCCCCAGGACTAATGCTCGGCACGGAGCGTCAGGGATTTTATCATCTTTATGGATATAATCTTTATCACTTGCGTCTCTAACTTTCCACAATTTATAATTTTTAGTCATTACTTTTATAATATATAATAATATAAAAAAATGGACTTAGGAAATTATTATTCAGGTAATCAAGAGGCAGAGAGTTTAATGAATGCTATGACGAGTAGAGCAGGGGCAGATTTATTAGAAAGAAAAAATGCGGCATCTTCGCAAGACCAAACGGCACAACTTAATCAACGTGATGCTATTAATCATATTAATCAAGCGTTTAATGTAGTTGATGAAGGTATAATTGCTAAGGGTCTCGGTGGTAAAGGGATGGGATTTTTAAGAGATAAAATGTCTAAAGGTATTAATAATTATGTATTAAAACCTCTCAAAAATAGGGTCGTATCATATGCTAAAGGTGAAGCATCATTAACAGAAGATTTAGAAAATCTCCCTGAAAGAATGAAGGCAGGTAAGGCGGCGTTAGGAAAACAAGTAAATGAGTTCGGTAAAGTTTATGGTAAAGGTGCGAGAAAGTTTGCCGATAAGGTCGCAAGCAAGGCGGCAGGTGTCGCTGATGATGTAGGCGAGGATGCGGCGACTGCTATAGGCGATGCCGTGCCGAAGGGAGGAACATTAGGTAGAATGATGCCTCAAATAAGAAGATTAGGCAGAGGATTAGGACAACGTATCCAACAAGGACGTGGTGGTTTTTCAAGAGGTAAGCAGGCGTTAGACGATATACGCAACGTGGGAGACCCAGACCAAGCAGACCATCTTAATGCCGATGTTGATGCCGACGATGGAGCAAATCCTTTCGGCACGGCGGACGCTGGAGACCCTATTGATGATTTAGGCGGTGGTGAGGCGGCGAAGTTTGAAGGCGTAGGTCAGTTGTTTGATGATACAGGTGCTATTAATTCTGGTGATGGTGGCGTATTTCAATTGCCTGAAGCAGACCAGTCGTTAGGTTCTTGGTTGGAGGGAGGAGCAAAAGCACCGCAATATGGTAGTGTAGCAGATGCTACAGGAGCAATTGAGGAGGCAGCAGGGGGAGGAGGTGTTATGAACGCAGGGCAGTTCGCAGACGGAGATGTAGAAATAACAGGAGCAGATACAACGCTAAATTTTGGACAGATTGATGGAGAACTCGTGGGGACTTCGGCAAAGTATTCGGCAACAGCACTAACAGAGGCAGGAGAAGCAGGAGAGGGGGCGGCAGGAGCGGCACGAGGGGCGGCATCTGCGGCACAGCAGGCAACAGAAGGTTTAGGAGACACCATCGCCAAAAGTTCTGCGGCGTTTGAGAGAGGATTTGCGAGGGCAGGAGGACGACAGGCAACACAGGCGGCAGGAGAGTTAGCGGAAGGTGTAGCACAAGACGCATCTTCGGCGGCACAGCAGGCAACAGAAGGTTTAGGAAGAACTATCGGTAGGTCAGTAATGAAACAGGCGGCACAGAAGGCGAGTTCGGCATCTATAGACGAGGCGATAAAGGCGGCGAGGTCGGCGGCAGATGCGGCAAGTAAGATAAGCACCGATACTGATGTTGCTTTGGGAATTGAGGGGGCGGTTGATGTAGCAGATGCCGCAATCCCAGGAGTGGATATTTTAACAGATGTCGGCACTCTCGCAACGGCAGGTATCGGTTATGGTTTATCTAGATTAGCAGATTGGGTAGAGAAAAAAACTGACGGCAATACAGATACGGCGGCAGGCATCGTAGGGTCAGTTTTTAGAACTCATCTTGGAGCGGTTCAAACTCATTTACAACAATAAGAAAATTAATTATTATTTTTTAAATGTAGAATAAAAATATATTTAAATTATATATAAATATGAGCGGTCCTATGGATAGTATATTAAGGTTTAAATCACGTCAAGGCGGTAATTTCACAACAACACTTAACAGGGTAGATTTTGATATCCCAGAAGGAGTATATGATTTCTCACAATCCTTTGTTGAATTAGATATTGATTATTCACGTGCGAGTTGGGCGGCGGTTGGTGGCGGTGATGGTGCTTACAATACTCAAAATTGCGTAGTCCCCTTTCGCCTTAATACACGAGGTAATGATACAGGTATGTGGGATACAAGTGCCTATGTTAGACGTGCGAGATTATCGTGTGATAACCACGGAATATTAGAAGATATTGATAGAGTAGATGTATTAAGAAATACTCTTGCTGTGTATGAAAGAGATGTAGGTGGCACTAAATCTACTAATTACAAAAACCCTACTGCCTTATCTTCAACTAATCAAGGTTTATGCCCTTTTAGAACTTTACGTATGTTAGGCGAAGTCCGCTCTACTCGCTCTTCACAAAGAGTTATGATACCAATTAAATCTTTATTAGAACTCGGTAAAGAAAGTGTCGTGCCTATGGATAGACAACATTTAGGAAAAGGCACATTAACCTTAGACTTAGAACTTGCGAATATTGCGGCGTTGAGACTTGCTGATATATGCCAAGTAGCAGGCGGACTACACGCTATGGCGGCACGAAGCAGTTTAACCTACACTTCGGCAGGAGCGGTTGTTGCCACTACTTTTAACCAAATTGTATTAGCAGCAGAAACCCTCGCTGGATTACCATATGATAAATTATGGGTAGGTGCGGCAATCACGGTTAATAATCTTACGGCAGGTGGCGGTTATGGTGGTGCTATCGCTCACGGAGGAGAATTCGTTATTACGAAAATAGAACACGGTGCTGTTGCCGATAATGGTTGGTTCGCTGGAGGTGCGGTCGGTTCAAACAACATTATCTTAACTCTTGATAAAGGATGGATTAATACTAACTTAGCAGTAGGCAATACAGTTTCTTGTGATGTTCTCCTTGCCGCACCTAACGCCTTCCCTCAACCAACTTATATGGAGGCACAGATAGTATTACAGAAAATTAACTCGCCAGTAGGCAAAATACAAGGACTTAACTATATGACCTTTACAACTGAATTACACTCAACCGACCAAACACGCTTAAGTCGTCAATTCGTCGTAGAACCTAATGCCGTTAATGTCTTAATCTGTAATGCGGCGGACGACCAGTTGCCTAAATCACACTTCACAAATATTAATGATTATCGTATGGCGGTTAATGGTATCCCAATTATCCCACGAGATATACAGATTGCTACAGCAACTCATTTTAACACTCTTCATTATGAATTATTATCAAGGACTTTTATTAACGGTTCTATGAAATTAGACAGTCTTTTAGAAAGTTCCCTTCAAACTGAAACGTCAAGCGAGGCATCACAGGCACTCCCTTACTCTACTGCTAACGGAACTAGGCAAATGATGATAGCATCTCCAGTCCCTATTACAAATGGTATGAAATTATATCAATTACAATTAAATGGTGAAACTAACGGAGGCGGAGCGTTAGGGGCATTACAGTTATACAAAATGATTGTAAGAAATATCGTATTTTAAAATATCCATATATATTGATGAAAATATAAAGAAATTATATGAATAATCCGTCTCCGTAAAGAGCAAAGAAGATGTTGTGTGTTCGTCTTCATTAAACTAATTAATAAAATAAAAATATTTTTAGTAATAAAATATTATTGTTTATATATATAAAATGAGCGTTCGGTATATTAGTTTAGAACCAGTTAATTTGAAACCCACTTATAGTGAATTTGATACTATTGATTTTGATGTTGTGTATGCTGGTAGAAAGTTAGCATTAAATAATATTCGTTTTGCCGCCACAATTGCTACACCTAACGCAACAGTAGCGACAGGTGCTTTACGGACGGATAATACAACCACCGATTTTTTTATGGATAATATGGTTGGTGCCCACGCATTTATTCAACAGATTTCAACTGAATTCTCTAACGCTGGTGCGAAGTCAGGTGTAGCAGAAAGTCTCCAAGAATATCCACGATATTCAAAAATGTATTACTCCGCTTCACAATCCGCAAACGACCAAAACTCAAGTGCCTCGGCGTGTGAATTACGCAGTCCTAATATGAAATTCAGTAATGTATTATTACGAGGCGGTCAAACAGGCAAACCTGCCGCAAATGTATATATCCCAACCCAGAAACAAACTCTTGCTAACTTCTCTGTCCGCCCTCGTTTCTGCTTAAACTCTGTTTCTTCTATGGGAGGCAGTCCTATGTTAAGTGAGCGTCAAGTCGGTCGTTGCCGTATCTCCATTCGTCTCGCTCGTTTTGAAGATGTTTTCTGTGGTAGTGATGCGACCGCTAATATTACTTCTTACTCATTATCTAATGTAAGACTTCTTTATCAAACCTATGCTGATGACGGACAAGATATGCCTATCGTAATGAGAACGAAAGCAAACATTAAACAGAATGTAAATGGTAATGCGATTACTCTTAATGCTCGTCTCCCCATTCAGGCAAACTCTATGACGGCATCTTTCTTCCCTGTCGCTGATATGAATAGTGCTAAACTTAATACTCTGGCGTGCCAAGAACCTCCTGCTATGTCTCGTTTAGAATTCAGTTTTAACGATAGCACTAATTCCTATATTGCTTATGAATTAAGAGATAGAAATAGTATCTTACAGAGAGCGGTTCAGTCTATCGGTGATAGAGATATGACGAATGATACAACCCTCGCAAATATTAAAAACAACGACCAGTATATTATAGGTTTGAACTTCGGTAATTTTATCAATCTCGCACGACAGAAATTTTCGGTATTAATTAATTCAGGAATAGGTAGCAACGCACAGAATTACACCTTATACTCATACTTTCACGGAATTATGGAATTATAAGAAAATTTTTAAATCGTATTATCATAAAAGTTTTTTATTTTTATATAATATAACAAAATGGCATTTTATAATTCAGGTGTAAAGTCTAACGTATATGACCCAATTTTAACCCTTAATAACAACCGAGCGGAATGGCAACTCCCAGAAGGCAGTTTATTTTTGTCTTCTCTTCGTCTTCATAATGTCGGTGCTTCTATAGGTGTTGCCAACACTCAGTTTAATAAAAAAGGTGGTGTGTGGGCATATATTAAGAATATTACTTTATATGACGGTTCTGTCGTGTTAGACCAGTTGAGAGAAGTAGGAGCATTTATGGCGTTTAAAAATTACAACAAAGCAAATAGAAATAATGTAGGTCAGGAAATTCTTAAAGTAGGACACGCAATAGGGTTTTTACAAAACGGCACGCTGGGCGGACAAGTCGCTGAGGCATACCAAGCACCAGAAATTAAGCAGACGACCGCCACAACCTCTCGTTTCGCTCTTGACTTACGTAGATGTCTCCCATTCTTAAAAAATTCTCAGTTTCTCCCCAGTATGTTATACAAGAACCTTCGCCTAGTAATAGAATTTAATACTGATGTTCTTTCAACCTTACACGTCGGCACGAACATAGCGTCGCTCTCTACACTCACCGACACTCTCCTTGTCGTTGATGAATTAGTTAATGAAAGTGTAGTTGCCCAGGCGATGTCTCAGTATCAGGGTGTTTCTTTCTCTGCTATGGAACACGATGCTTTCCAGATGGTTCCTAATTCTGCGATTGTCGCCGCAGGGGGGGCGGCAACGGCAACGACCTCTACTATCCTTCACGGTTTTCAGGGCAAGTTTGTTAATCGTCTATTAATGTTTGCCTCACCTGTATCCACCCTTGCGTGTGCGAATGCCGCAAATGCTACTCTTGTTTCGTCAGGGAAATTACGAGCGGTTGCTAATGCTGATGAAGTTATCCAGGTGCGATTGAACGGAATGAATATGTTTGGAGGCACAGGTATTAATTCTACTGGTGAAAAACTTGGTATGCTTCACGATACGTGGGGGATGTGCGACCACGCCCCAGGAACAGAATTAATCGGTGTTTTCTCAAATCTTTCAACGAACGCCGCTGGACTTGCGAGTGCCGCATATACACAGGATTTAACAAATAGTAATTCATATTTCGGTTGCTTTATCCGTGATAGAGTAGAAAGTCTCCAAGTTGATTACACACAAACACAATTTATCCCTGTAGGAGCAGGTTTCAACCCTGTCGTCCCTGGTAATGGTATTCAAGAACTACAGGATATCGTATTAGGAAATCAAGCACAAGAAGTAAATGTCTATGCTGAAGTCCGTAAATCAGTTCTCCGTGAAGGAATGAACTACAGAGTAATCTATAATTAAATTGATTAAAATATCTTCTTATAATATATAAATGAATATATTAGAAGCGAGACAACAAGATAGTAATACTATATCAAAAGCAAATGGAGATTATGAGACTATCTTACAAGGTGATTGTATTGTATTAGAACAGGGCGACACACTTGAAATGAGTGAGGCATTTATAGATACTACTGAAACTGCCGCACAATCAGTTTTTATAGCAGAAGATACTGAAATAAAAATATCATACGTGATGTATAAAGTTTTAAGTGATACGACTGTCCCTATTGATAATATTAATCTATGGCAGAACGCTGCTAATCCTAATGGGGCAGGTTTCGCAAGTGGTATGCCCTTTAAATATTATGGCGTAAATAGAGATGCTCCGCCGACGTATCAAGCATTCTTTAAACAACCTCTCTCCAGTCCTGATGCTCCTGCTATAATGGGTCAGTATCTTGTAGGGAGACCGACAGGAATAGGGTTAAATCCTGATTTACAGGTAAGAGGAATACAATTTAGATATTTAGACCATAAACGCCCTATCCCTGCCTTTACTATGTTAATAGAAATTACGGATATGAGAAATGTTGTATCGTCTATCCCTATTCATATCCCTGCTCAACCAGCATTAGGAACAACAGTCCCTAAAGTAGAAGAGTTGTTATTTAAAAATTTAAGAATGGGAAATGGATTTAGAGTAAGAGGTGTAAGCACCTTTGGAGCAGTAGGCACAACCCCTAAAATATTAAATCCTAAAACTCTTATAAAAAATAATTTTCAATTAGTAGAGTGTTTAACAGAGACTATTAATGAAGGCGAAAAACATTTTGTCCCAGTAAGGAGAAGATTTGTATTTACTTTGCCTGCTGGAAAATATGCCCCTGATGATATAGCACAAATCATTACTCGTGAAACACAACAAATAAGAAATTCTATGACAAGTCAGGCATATACAACGAACGACCCCACCCTCACCGAGAAGTTTGTTCTAAACCCCAGAATATATCAAAGCGGACAAAATTTTAATCCTGATAATAACCCTAACCCTAATGTAGGACCTACTGAATTTCAAAGCGAGCAACCACAAACAACGGCATTATTAGAAGCAGGGTCATTTTTAGGACCTCACTTTTATACCAATAGTCTTTTTTATCCACCTATAAATTATAGAGCGGCGAACCCTGCTATTCCCACCGCCGCTGAACTTGTAGGACTAACAAATAGATATGGTTTTTATTGGGACGTAGAAGAGTTTAGAAAAGCACGAGCAACCGCAGCAATTATCCCCTACCAACTTATGCTAACGCAAAGTGCGGTTGAAAACCTCGCACCTTCAGCAGTAGCACGTGTGCCAGCACTCCCCAGCAGATACGCAACACAAATATATTTTGGTAGTAGTCAAGGTGTTGTTATGACTTTTAACGCATCTACTAATCGCTTTCAAATAGATAATTTACATTCACCTTATTATTTACAAGCGTCCACGTCGCTAGGAAAAATAGGGTGGAAATATTGTAATGTTATAGTGCCTGTTGAAGATGAGAATAACGCCAGATATGAGCGTGGTGCTCCTCAAACTGACAATATGGGAATTCAGGGTTCTTTAGGTGGTGTGATGCTAACAGGTCTAGAACCATTTGATTTTTGGGAAACAACCTTGGGTTTTGATGTTAATGATGTATGTATGCCGATAAGTTATAAAGAAAACGCTACTGAATGGATAGGAGGAAACACATATAACAACGGACTGCCTCCGCCTGACACAATAAAAATCACTTCAACATCATTAGACCTTCAAGGACTTAGTCCATTATTAACAAATGCTACAGACGCATTATCAACTGCTCCTAAAATGTTTTTTGCTGTTAATGATAATATTGATAATTCAAAACCTTATCCTATTGCTGGTGTAGCATCTTTAAGGAATGTATATTACGGACGAAAAATGACCTCCGCCTTTTTAGATAAATCATCAACTATTCAATTTGATATTGAAGGTTCATCAACCGAACAGTTGCCTGATGCGAATTATGAGTTTAATATCCCCCCAGGTTCAGGGGGTTGGTATGGTAATTGGAATGGAAAAGCAGGAACTGCTGATAATGCTGGACGAGATTACTTAATGAGAATGGGACCTAATGGCGGTAGTCCTGAAGTATTAAATTTTCTACCACCAGACGAGAGCGAACAAACTGCTACAACTTTCATTAGGGCAAAGAATTTCGCTCAGGGAACAACCTTATCAAGTGCTTATTATTTAGTAGAAATAGCAGGATTATTTCAAAATACATTTGTCGGCGGCACAAGTTATTCTAAAATGATATGTGGTATATTAAATCGTTATTATTCTACAGGTCAATTTACATCAGGAAGCACACCTTTTAGTTATACTCATTTAGGAGCAGAACCTTTACATTTGAAATCATTACGAATACGTATATTAACACCTGACGGCAAACTTGCTACAGGAATAGGAAGTGATAATTCAGTTATACTTACTCACCGCAAATCTGCTAAAACATTAATGTTAGATAACTTAAATATATTAGATGCTAATTCATCAAAGAAAGATATTGCCGACAGAGCAAAATTATTACAACAGATTAATAAGTAATCATATTATATATGTTTTTAGATTTATGTTGTGGGACACAATCATTAAAATCAGTTGCCGAACTATGTGGATATGAATATATAGGATTAGATATAAATAAAACTACTGACGGAAAAGAACCAAATATATGTTGTGATTTAAAAGAATGGGATTACAAAACTTATTTTGAGACACACACCAAACCTACATTTATATGGTTTAGTCCGCCTTGTCGTGAATACTCGTGCCTAAATAATGCGAGACCTAATAAAATATGTGATATATCAGGTAGTAATGAAATTGTTAAGAAAGGAATTGAAATTATCCAATATTGTGGGTGTAAGTATGTAATAGAAAATCCAGATACATCTAAATTAAAAAAACAAGACTTTATGACTTTTAATTATGCCGTTGTTGATTATTGTGCCTATGGATTTGCTTACAGAAAACGAACAAGATTATGGAATAACTTTAATTTTATGGGTAATAAATGTAAGGGTAAAGGTGAATGTCCTTTTATGGTAGGTCGTCGTCATATATATAGTGTTGGTAATAGTGAGTATAAAACTAATCTTAGAGAATTAAATATGGAGGGAACACGATTAGGTCAAAGATATGCTATCCCAAAAAAATTAATAAAAGATATACTAACTTTTAATAATACATTATAATAATCATATGCCGTATTCAGTCAAAAAGGTTAAAGGTGGTTATAGAGTAAAAAATAAGTCCTCTGGTCGTGTAATGGCGAAAAAAACTACAAGAAAGAAAGCATCATCTCAGGTTAGACTTTTAAACCGAGTTGATAGTAAAAAAAAAGTTAAACGGCGAAAAAAAAAATATAAGTATTAATTATAGCGATGTTAAAATGGTTTTGGTCTATGTTGGGTTATAAGAGTGAAAGCGATATGAAGAGGGATACGGTGTTAGATTATCAATATAAACAGGCAACGCATTACTTATCAAAAGATAATGTAGAAGCAAAAAACATAAAAGATATATCTAAAAAAGAAACTGATATGCTCCTCTCTCAAAAGCAGAAGGCACAGCGAAAAGGTTGGTCTAAAGATTACTCTGCCGCAGTTAAATCACAACTGAAAAAGGCACAAAAGGGCAAAAAGAAAAACCACGCAGAGGACGCTGCGAAAATGTTATAGTTGTTTAACCGCTCGCTATCAGTTATTTGTAATATGTTTAATTAAAATATTTTAATTATATATATGGAAAGACCTATTAAGAGAAGGATAAAAAGAAAAAAGAAAGTAGAGAGCGACTTATTTAACGTAGAAGATATTGCTATTCAAGCAGCAAAAAAAGCAAGTGAAGAAGCGGAGAAAGCAGTAGCATCTATACCTAAAATAAAAAAAAAGAGACGCACTAAAAAAGAAAAGGCAGAAGCAGTAATGATGGGAGGTGAAGATAAACCATCAACAAAAAAAACACGACGCACTAAAAAACAAATGGCGGAAGTGCGTAAAACCGCAAAACCTAAGAAAACGAGAAGAACTAAAAAACAAATGGCAGAAGAAAAAGCATCAGCACCAGCAAAAGAAGTAAAGAAGAGGAGGACTAAGAAAGAGAAGAAAGAAGCAGAAACGATGGGTGGAGAAGATACATTAATGCTCGCTAAACCTGCTAAAAAAACACGAGCAAAGAAAGGCGAACCAAAGAAACCAAGAAAATCAAGAGCAGGAATACGACGACCTGAAGATGTCGCAAGAATTCGTAGTAAAAAAGAACTGCCTGAATTAGTAAGCGGTGCTGAAGCAGACTTTATGGAAGCAGTTAAGATACTCTCAATACCTATGAGCGAAATACCTAACCTTGATGGATATAAGCAAAGATTACTTGATGCTTACGGCAAGAATTCACTAAAATGGAAGACATTAGATATATATGCTCTACGCTTTAAATCTCCTGCGAAATGGGACGAAGCATTAGGAAAATTAAATATGTATGATGTGTATAGATTTCAAGGGCAATTTTTTGAAGGCGAAGGACCAGAAGAAGACCGAAAATTTTTACCAAACTTATTAGTAGGACGAACTAATCGCACGACTATAACTAAATTATTTATTAATGATGAGGGTGAGGTTGATGATATGATGAGAGATGAATTAGTAAGAACTCTACCTTATTCATCAGGGACATTCGGCAGAGATGCTCGTGTGTTAGACCAAACCGCTCAATCTCAGGACGATACATTCACTTCAAGCGAAGTAATGACGCAACCCTTAATACCTTTAGCAGGAGGAGTTATAGGATTAGAATATTTCGCACAATCACCTTTACCTATGGGTTATGCTACTTATTACAGGACTGACCCTGAGAACAAACCTGAAGTAGCGAAGTCAGGAAAAGACATAACTATAAAAAGAAATCGTTTAGGTCGTAGCAGAGATTTACCAGTAAGGAAACAATCATACTGGGGTGGATACTGGAAAAAATTAAAAGAAAGAAAACCTGACTTGCCTGAACCGTGGGAAGTAGCACAGCAGAGACAAATAGAACAGGCAGGATTAATAGTTATTCAACCTCAATATAATAAAGTATTAGTTAAGCGACGTGCGTGGGTTCAACTTGTTGATGGCGACGCAGGACAGATTATAATTGATATGCTTGATGCGTGGGATACTGTCGGTGATAATGATTATCGTAGAGTGCCTATGGAAAGATTACGAGAACTTGAAGCAGATTATTAATATGATTTAAATTCATCCCACATCTCATCAAGAACGTTTTTTTCAGTATAAGACAAGGTGAATATCATTCGCTTATTTGTAGGGTGTCCGTCATCGTCAGGTTGTTGATATTGTTTCTCCCATCTGCTAGGTCCTACTTCAATATAATTAGGCGTCCATTCAAATGCCCTCCGTCTTGCTTTATTCGTATCCCCTGATTTTTGTGTAATTATATTACACGGATAATCACTACATTTTAAACTCGTATTAGTTCTTGCTCCAAACTTACGCATATCTCTTTTATATACTATACATCTTTCATAATAGGTCATATCCTCTCCCTCTTCATCAATATCATCTTTTTCAATATATCCTACAATCCACTTTTTTGATGCCCCTGACCTCTTTTGCTTTTGTCCTTCTGTCTGCTTCCAATTACTCCCCATCAGTTGCCGATACTTACTACCTGAAACAATAACATTATGTATAGTCCCTGAGTATCCCCCCCACGGATTTTGATAATCATTCTTGAGAAATTTTAATTTACCTTTACATTCTAAAGCACTTATATACTCCCAGTTATCCTCACGACAGCGACATTTATGCCTCTTGAGTTGAGATACTGTCCTAAAGTCTTTATCACAAGTCATACACTTATAATGCTTATGTTGCTCCTCAAGAACAACCTTGCCTAACCTGGTTATCTCCTTCTTATCTACATAAAAATTAATATAGGATTTCATATAATCAGTATTCATATACTCTTTGAATTTGGGGCAGTCATTTTTAAAATGAGAAATATTATCTCGTTGTTCGGCGATAGTAGCAGGAGGTTCAGCATCTTTATTACAAAACCTACACCGACTATTACGACCAATCATCATACAAATACGAGCATAACCTAATATCAGTTCATCATCAACATTAACAGAATTATTCATTTTATTATTATATACAGACATAATAACTTTAAGCAGTAATCATTATAAATTATAAAAAATATTTATCAAATTATTTGAAATATGAAGTAAAGCATTTAAAACATAAGTATAAAACCTTAGATGAGAGGAAGTAAGATTTGAGATATAAACATTAATACTTATGATTTAAAAACGCAACCTTCTTGATTACAATTATAATCTATAGATTTAGTCATTTTCTTAAGGATTAGTCCAGAATACTTTTTTTACTGGGAAACACAATTTTTAGAAAAAATATAGAAATCTACTTTTTTTGACGATTTTTTAAATATTTTCATATATTATATGGTTAAGAAATGGAGACAACTGTCTAAACAAGAAAAAATAAATATTAAAGAGGGTCTCAAGTCCTTTCCACGTATGGGTTATGCCTCTGGACTAAGCGATGATGAGATATACCACTACACAAACAATATGACTATTGATAGGGATATATTAAAATATCCCCCTAATACGTGGGCGAGAAAGCAGAGTAAGAGAAACAACCGTGCTTCATCTTTAACGTATGAAGGCGACCCTGATGACCTTGACGACAAGAACCCATATAAAGAAGTAAGTGAAAGTAGTAGTGATGAAGAACCTGTAAAGATAGTCCCAAAGAAAAATAAAAAGGGCAAACGTGAATATACGGCGGAACAGAAGAAGGCGTTAGTGGATAGATTACGGAAAGGAAGAGAGCGTAAGAAGGCACAGCGAGATGCTAAAAATAAAGTATTAGAAGAGGCGGCAAAGGCAAATGACTTACCCCCTAAGAAAACACCTGAACCTGCTAAAGAAGAGGTTATAGTTAATGATGTAAAAGAGGTGAAAGAAGCACCGAAAAAAGAAGAAGAGACCCCAGTAAAAAAAGAAACAAAAGAACCTGAGTATGTAAGAGTATCTGTAGCAGAATATAAAAATACTATGGCGGAGATTGATAAAAGGTGGAATAATCGTTTTGATGAGTTTAGGTCTAAGTATGAAAAAAAAATACCTGCTCCAGTAGTTAAACCTGAACCTGTCGCACAACCTATACCGATTATACAACCGAGAACATTAGGCAGGTTTTCCGCTCCAAACTGGTGATTTAATATATAATATTAATATAATGAAGATTACAAAAACTAATATTAATATTACAACTCAGGCGAGTGCCGTAGATGAAAAGTATATATATGTAAAATGTCCTATTTGTTTCAGGACGAAATATAGTAAAAAACACGCCTATCATAAATTCAACTCTTATCTAAATACGGATAATAGAGTGGAGATATTAACAGCAAAATGTAATGGATATGATACTATGTTTTTTGTAGAGATAAACAACGCTACCGCACGAACAGGCATTAAGGTTTAAGTTTGATTTTAATATTGTATTAAAGGTTTTAAGAATATAATAATTTATAAAATGACCTCTAATTTGTTGAATGAACTTGATTGTATGGCGAGAAACGAAGTATATTGCTACCAGTATATTGACGACCAAATAAATAATTATTTAGATAGATGCTCT
>TARA_R110000737_G_scaffold250424_1_pt1 | contig 16696 bp, 10 predicted proteins | sample TARA_R110000737 | Tara Oceans TARA_R110000737 (sample SAMEA4398027) | marine metagenome | biome: Polar Biome; feature: [SRF] surface water layer (ENVO:00010504); material: water (ENVO:00002006), including particulate matter (ENVO:01000060) such as... | depth 5 m
GGCGGACGCTGCGAAATGTGTGAAGGTGAAGGTGAAATTACTGTAGGGATGCAATTCATGGCCGATGTTCATTTGCCATGCGACGTTTGTGAAGGGAAGCGTTACAAAGCAGAAACTTTAGAGGTAGAATTACACGGTGTTAATATCGCGGGTTTATTAGCCATGGAAATTGAAGAAGCTGTTGAATTTTTCAAAAAACAAAAAGGAAGAACCGAAGAAAAAATAGTTCAGAAATTAGAACCTTTGGTTGAAGTAGGATTGGGTTATTTACAATTGGGTCAATCTTCAAGTACACTTTCGGGTGGTGAAGCACAACGTGTTAAGCTAGCTTCATTTTTGGCTAAAGGCTCCAATGCCGACCCTACTCTCTTCATATTTGATGAGCCAACAACAGGTCTGCATTTTCATGATGTAAAGAAATTGATAATTGCCTTCAACGCATTAATAAATACAGGACATTCGGTTGTGGTAATTGAACACAACATGGACGTAATAAAATGCGCTGATTACCTAATCGATTTAGGCCAAGAAGGAGGCGTGAAAGGTGGAAACCTGGTTTTTACAGGTACTCCAGAAGATCTCCTCAAAGAAAAGTCTAGTTACACAGGACAATTTCTTAAATCGAAAATTTAGTCTACATCATTTTTTCAGACTTAGCTACAATAGCTGACACCGCACTATCACTAGTTACGTTAATAACAGTACGACACATATCTAGCAATCTATCCATTGGATAAATTATTGTTATCCACAGTGGGTTTAAACCAACACTCGTCAATACGATCATTAACATAATCAAACCTGCACTTGGCACTGCTGCCGCACCAATGGAAGCTAAAGTTGTTGTTCCAACTATTCCCAATTGTTGATACAAACTTAAATCCACATCATGGTATTGTGCTAGGAAAATTACGGCAATCGCCTGATATAGTGAAGTTCCGTCCATGTTGACAGTTGCACCAATTGGTAGCACGAAATCACTTGCTTGTTTTGGTATTTTCAAATTGTGTTCTACACATTCTATGGTTACAGGTAAAGTTGCCGCGCTAGAAGATGTTGAGAAAGCCAAAAATTGAGCTGGACTTAAACCTTTGAAAAATTCACGGTAACCAATTTTCACACCGAATATTTTCATCAAAAGAGGATAAAAGCCAAAAAGAAGCATTGCTAATCCTATTACTACAAGTATACTGTATTGACTAAGTTTAATAAACATAGTGCCAATTTCTGCTGGGCTATTTGCCATTTTAGCCAATACTCCAGCCATTAAACAGAAAACAAAAAATGGTGCCGCCATCATAACGATGTTTACCATTTTAATGAAAACCTCATTTGCTCCATCAAAAAATTGAATGACTGTTGGTGATTTATCTTTGGGAATAAAAGCCAATGCTATTCCAAAAAATAAAGAAAAGAAAATGACTTGTAGCATTTTCGTACCATCGCTCATTGCAATCATGAGGTTGTCTGGCACCATGTCCACTAGTGGTTGCAGCGGCCCACTTTCTTTCGTCTTTTGAGCGTCGGCATTCTTATTTGCCAATTTCTGATAAGTACCATCCTCAGTTTCCATTTGCATTTGCTCTTTTACTTGAGCAATTTTTTCTTCCGACACTTGCGCAAGACGATCATCATTGTCCATTATAGGCACATTGTTTTCATGCGCCCACAACTCATATTGCAAGCGATTGTTTAGCTTTTGATCTCCATTATCTTGGACACCAGGTTGAAAAACATTTACAAGTGTTAAACCAAGTGAAACGGCCGTTACAGTAGTTAACAAATAGAGTCCTAGGGTTTTTGCACCCATTCTACCAAGTTGGGATAAGTCTCCTAATGAAGCTACACCAGTGATAATACTAAACATCACCAAGGGTACCGCAATGAATTTCAGACAGTTAATAAAAATAGTGCCAAAAGGATCAATCCAATCTATTGTGAATTTATTCCAACCAAAATGTCCAGATATCAAGGCCCAAAGCACTCCAAGCGCCATAGCTATGATAATTTTCCAATGTAAAGCCATTTTTTTCATGCTCGAATTTAATTATTAAAACTTGGAAACTATTTGTTTTTACAACGTTCTTTCATTTTTTTCGCAGATTGTGACATTTAAGAATATTATTCGTAACATTGTCACGTCGAAACACTTTTGACAATTCCAAAAATTATATTTTTTTCCAATTTTTAGAATCATCCCTGATTAATTCATTTATAATATCTCTATGGATTTAAAAGAGTTGGAGAGCAAAAAGCTCCCTGATTTACGTGAAATAGCAAAAACTGCTGGTATCACTCGTGTAGAAGGCTACAAAAAAGCTGAACTAATAAACTTAATATTAAACGACTCAACTGAATCGAAAACAGAGAAAGCTGCACCTTCAAAAGAGGAAGCATCTAGTTCTGAAGGGAAACGAAAAAGAGTACGTGTTGTCGTAAAGTCTGAAGAGCCTAGCCTTTTTAGTACACCGAGCAATACTAAGGAAGAAAACAAGCCCGAGGAAAAAGCGGAAGACAAGCCAACGGATATTGCTCCGGTAGCTGAGAAACCCAAGGAAACGCCGAAACCGAAAACGGAAAAAGGTAATATCTTGTTGCAAAACGCTCTAAAGGCGAAAGAAGCTTATGAAAAGGGTGAAACTTTGGTTAAAGAGGAAGTCGTAATTGACAAGCCTATTGAAAAAGAAGTTTCTTCTGAAGAAAAACCAAACAAAGAATCCAAAGAAAGTACGGTTGAAACGGCTCGTCAAAATCCGAATAAACCGAATAAAATAGATCGCGCCGGACGCCAACCAAATCCACGAGCTGATAGAAATAACCCGAATCAAAACCGTAATAATGACGGAAACAATTCAGGAAATAACTCCGGTAATGGAAATAACAATAACCGAAACGACAATCGTAATGCAAAAAAAGATGATGACGCTTTCGATTTAGTTGGTATTGTTACTGCAGAAGGTTCGCTAGAAGTTATCCTAGATGGATATGGTTTCTTGCGTTCATCTGATTATAATTATTTACCATCTCCTGATGATGTATACGTTTCACAAAGTCAAATAAAACTATTTGGTTTAAAGACTGGTGATACTGTTAAAGGAACCATTCGTCCTCCAAGAGAAGGTGAAAAATTCTTCCCATTAGTCAAAGTTGAAAGTATCAATGGACGCCATCCTTCTTACATCAGAGATCGTGTTCCTTTTCAATATTTAACACCACTTTTCCCTAGCGAAAAATTCAAGTTAACGGGACACGAAAACGAAAGTATGTCGACTCGTATCATGGACTTATTTGCTCCAATTGGTAAAGGTCAACGTGGTATGATCGTTGCGCAGCCTAAAACAGGTAAAACGATGTTGCTGAAAGATGTGGCAAATGCAATCGCAGCAAATCATCCAGAAACATATTTAATCGTCTTATTGATTGACGAACGACCTGAGGAAGTTACAGATATGGCTAGAAGCGTTCGCGCCGAAGTTATTGCATCTACTTTTGATGAACCAGCTGATCGACACGTAAAAGTGGCTAACATGGTACTCGAAAAAGCAAAACGAATGGTTGAATGCGGTCACGATGTTTGTATCCTCTTGGATTCCATTACACGTTTGGCTCGAGCATACAATACGGTCTCTCCTGCTTCTGGAAAAGTTCTTTCTGGTGGTGTTGATGCAAACGCATTGCACAAACCAAAACGTTTCTTTGGTGCAGCAAGAAAAATTGAAAACGGAGGTTCACTTTCTATTATCGCAACAGCACTTACAGAAACTGGTTCTAAAATGGACGAAGTAATCTTCGAAGAATTTAAAGGTACTGGTAACATGGAGTTACAGTTGGACAGAAAGATTTCGAACAGAAGAATCTATCCAGCAATTGACATATTAGCTTCTGGCACACGTCGCGAGGATTTATTATTAGGCAAAGATGCTTTACAAAGAATTTGGGTTTTACGTAAATTCTTGGCGGATATGAATCCAATTGAAGCAATGGAATTTGTTAAAAACCACATGCAAAATACCAAATCGAACGAGGAGTTTTTAGCTTCTATGAATAGCTAATAATAAGTTTATGAATAATTCTGTAATTGGTTTGAGCTTAGGTGCGGCTTGGTGCGTTGTAAAGTACATCTCATTCTTGGTAAATCCTATGCATACGAGTATTGTGCCAACAGTTCTTTTAAACATATTGTTTTTACTATCGGCAATTGCAATTGCTCTTTATATAACAAAGCGCAATCAAACGGAGAAAGATAGTTTTTTAGGCGACATCAAAAACGGTCTGAAAGCTGGTCTTCCTTACACCATTTTGGTAGCTGTGTTCCTTTTCTTTTATTACAGCACTATTAATCCAGGTTTCAACGAAAGGCAAATTGCGCATACAAATGCTAAATTTGATTTAATTTTTGATGATCCAAAGGAATACCAAGAATTGAAAAACTCGAATCCAAGTTTTGAGGTAATGTCAAAAGAAGAGTTGAGAGAAGAAATGAGAAAAGGCCCGAAAAGTTTTTATACTCCAGGCGCAACAATGACCCTTTCCTTATTAGCGATGTTATTACTTTCTACACTTTACAGCATATTAGTTGCTTCAATTTATCGAAAAATAGTGTTTAGAGAATAGAGTATTCAACCCATATTAAAAAAGCCTCGAGAATTGATTTTTCGAGGCTTTTTCATTTAGAATATTTTTATTTCTAATTCTTCAAAAAGTCCATATTACCAGCTTTCATTTGGGAATATGCTTTTGATAAATAAGCCAACATGACACGCATAGCATCAAATGCTTCTTCCGTTTCGGCACTGATTTCTTTCTTTTGCAAACGCATAAGTAGCTTCATGTACATTGCATGAAAAGCAATTTCAACGTGATTTTTATCTTTCAGATTTGACTTTTCTTTGAACTCTTCGATAATTGGATTCGCTCGTTCAAAAACACCTTTGTACTTATGGTCGTCTTTAAGTGTTAGCAAGGTATTGTGCAAGTAAGAAATCTCGACCATGATTTCTTTTAATTCTAATAAGTGTCCTACTTTTTGTATGCCTTGATCTTGCATGTCCTGAATTAAATCAGTATACCATTTTTTATAACTTTCGTAAAAACTCATATTTGGAATATGTGGCTTTACATAGTTTTCCATCAATGCGTCAAAATCAAATTTGTAAGCTCGAATTACATCTTCGATTTGATACATGTACAACACATATTCGGCGATATTTTCCTTTTGTTTTTGTTGTGCTATTAGCATAGTCAATTACGAATGTTTCAATTACGAATTACGAATGTCTGAATTACGTAATTATTTCAAATCTTTGTTTATTTCATCCTCACTTTGGTTCAGAAACTCAATAAAAGCGGCCGTTACATCCATTTTAGAACTAATGTAAGCCAATTGTCCACCAGCGGCGTGAGTCAATAGAATATCAATGTTATTGTCTTCGCTGAATTTCTTGCTGTAGGCTTCTAGTTTGTTACCGATAACCTCTAATTTTTTAATGGTCTCGTTTTCCAATTGGGAACCACGATCTTGCTGATATTTCATGATTTTTTGCTCTTTCAGGGCAGCTTTTTCTTGAATTCCCTGAATTTGAATTTGCGACAACAAACCTTGTTGAGCTTGCTTGTCATATGAGCTCAAGAAATCTTGATATTCACGAGTCATTTTGTCTACTTCAGCTTGAAATGCTTTTTGTTTTTTCTGCATTTCTTCGTCTTGTTCCTTATAGTATTTAAACTGAACTTTTAAAGAATCTTGATTGTAGAAAGCGATTTTCAAAGAACCAATTTTTCTCTCTTCAACTTTAACTGGCGTTGCAGTTTTGTTTTCTTTCTTTTTCTCTCCACATCCAATTAAAATGAACGTCGAAACTAAGGCTATTGTAAAAATATTTTTCATGAATTTGTTACGCTAAATTATTTGTGTTTTTATTTTGAAATGCTTTTTCCCAGTCAGAACGCATGCTGATAAATCTTTGCAAGCAATTGCTCAATAATTCTGGAGTAATCATATTCTTTACTTCTTCTATACTCATCACATCCGTTTCACCAATTTTGAACATTTGTTCAAATTGTCCCAATTCAATTTTCACCATGTATTTGGCGTTATAGTTGAACAAGGAAATTTTGTAACGATCGTGTGGTATTTCTGCTATTAATCTCATTTTTTTGGCTTTCGGCTTTTGGCGGTTGGCTTTTGGCTTAATCTCGCCAACAGCCAATGGCTAATAGCCAATTTTACATGTTTCTTCTATACTGTCCTCCTACTTCGAAAAGTGCATCGGTAATTTGACCTAAAGAAGCGAATTTGCAAACTTCCATCAAGTGTTCGAACATATTCGTGTTCATGACTGCGGCTTTTTGAACATTTGAAATTGCTTCTTCTGTTCTGTGTGCATTTGATTTGTGCAAATTGGCCAGCATATTGATTTGGTATTGTTTCTCTTCTTCCGTTGCGCGAATTACTTCTTTTGGCAAAACAGTTGGTGAACCTTTCGAGCTTAAGAAAGTGTTAACCCCAATAATCGGGAATTCGCCGGTATGCTTCAACGTTTCGTAATACAACGATTCTTCCTGAATTTTAGAACGTTGGTACATTGTTTCCATTGCTCCTAAAACTCCTCCACGTTCTGTAATTCTATCAAACTCTGTCAATACAGCTTCTTCAACCAATTCGGTCAATTCTTCAATGATGAAAGCTCCTTGAAGTGGATTTTCATTTTTCGCTAATCCTAATTCACGGTTGATGATTAACTGAATAGCCATTGCGCGACGCACAGACTCTTCTGTTGGAGTTGTGATTGCTTCATCGTAAGCGTTTGTATGCAGGGAGTTACAGTTGTCGTAAATAGCGTACAAAGCTTGTAATGTTGTTCTAATATCGTTGAAGTCAATTTCCTGAGCATGTAATGAACGTCCAGAAGTTTGAATATGATATTTCAACATTTGCGCACGTGAATTTGCTCCGTATTTTCTCGCTAAAGCTTTTGCCCAAACTCTTCTCGCCACTCGTCCAATAACTGCATATTCTGGATCAATTCCGTTCGAGAAGAAGAAAGATAAATTCGGACCGAAGTCGTTGATATCCATTCCACGGCTCAAGTAATATTCTACGTACGTAAATCCGTTCGCCAAAGTGAACGCTAATTGTGAAATTGGATTCGCTCCTGCTTCAGCTATGTGATATCCGGAAATAGAAACCGAATAAAAGTTTCTTACATTTTTCTGAATGAAGTATTCTTGAACGTCACCCATTAAACGAAGAGCAAACTCTGTAGAGAAGATACACGTGTTTTGTGCTTGATCTTCTTTTAAAATATCCGCTTGAACGGTTCCACGAACTTGAGCTAATGTTTCTGCTTTGATTTTCGCATAAACGTCTGCTGGTAAAACTTGATCTCCAGTTACACCCAATAGCATTAACCCCAAACCATCGTTTCCTTGTGGCAATTCTCCTTGGTATTTTGGTCTTTCAACTCCTTTTTCGGCGTAAATTGCTTTGATTTTATTTTCGATTTCTTGCTGCATTTCGTTCATAATGATGAACTTCTCGCAGTTTTGGTCGATTGCAGCATTCATAAAGAACCCTAACAACATTGGTGCAGGACCGTTAATCGTCATCGAAACCGAAGTCATTGGATGCGACAAATCGAAACCTGAATACAATTTCTTCGCATCGTCTAAACAGCAAATTGAAACACCTGAGTTCCCAATTTTACCGTAAATATCTGGTCGAACATCTGGGTCATTTCCGTAAAGCGTCACAGAATCAAATGCCGTAGACAAACGTTTTGCTGGCATTCCCAAACTCACATAGTGAAAACGTTTGTTTGTTCTTTCAGGACCACCTTCACCTGCAAACATTCGCGTTGGATCTTCACCTTCTCTTTTGAAAGGGAATAATCCAGCTGTATACGGAAATTCTCCCGGAACATTTTCTTGTAAAGTCCATCTCAATATATCTCCCCAACCGTTGAATTTCGGCATGGAAACCTTAGGAATTTGTAAATGGGAAAGTGATTCTGTATGCGTTTCTATTTTCAATACCTTGTCGCGAACTTTAAATTCGAAAACAGGGTTTTTATATGTTTGTTTCTTTTCGTCCCATTTCTGAAGAATATCCCAGTTTTTCGGATCGAAATTTAGTTTCTCTGCTTCGAAAACTTCCTGCAAACTTTTGATCAAACGATCTTTGTCCTCTATAGCAGATGAAGCCAGAGTATCCATTGAAGATTGTAGACCGAATAATTTATCAGCAACTATAATTTGTTCTTCAACCCATTTATCATATGCTCGATTGTTCTCCGAAATTTCTGACAAATATCTCGTTCTTTCTGGTGGAATGACGTAGATTTTCTCAGACATTTCTTTCGTTATTTCGAAAGTAGACTTCAAATCAGCTTCTGTTTTCTCAACCAATTTATCCATGATAACTTTGTACAAGCTATTCATTCCTGGATCGTTGAATTGAGATGCTATTGTACCATGAACTGGCATAGAATCAACCGCTTCATCCCACAAATTGTGGTTTCTTTGGTATTGTTTTCGAACATCGCGTAAAGCGTCCAAAGCTCCACGTTTGTCAAATTTATTTAAAGCGATAACGTCGGCGAAATCCAACATGTCGATTTTTTCCAATTGTGTTGCGGCACCATATTCTGGCGTCATCACATACAATGAAACGTCCGAATGATCCATAATTTCAGTATCCGATTGACCAATTCCAGAGGTTTCCAAAATAATCAAATCATACTCTGCAGCTTTCAATACATTAATTGCTTCAGCAACGTGTTTTGACAATGCTAAATTCGATTGACGAGTCGCCAATGAACGCATATAAACGCGATCACTTTTGATAGAGTTCATACGAATTCTATCACCAAGTAATGCGCCACCAGTTTTTCTTTTCGACGGATCGACAGAAACAACGGCAATATTTTTATCCTTAAAATCAATAAGAAAACGACGAACCAATTCATCCACAAGAGAAGATTTCCCAGCTCCACCCGTTCCTGTAATTCCAAGAACTGGTGTTTTTGAAGCTTTCGCCATGGTGTCAATTTGTTCTAAAGTGCTTTTTGCTTCTTCAGAAAAATTCTCAGCTGCAGAGATAATACGAGCAAGAGCAGGAACACTTTTCTCTTTAACATGCTTGATTTCGCCATTCAAGTTATTTCCTACTGGAAAGTCACTTTTTTGAATCATATCATTGATCATGCCTTGCAATCCCATAGCTCTTCCATCGTCTGGGTGATAGATTCGCGTAATGCCGTATGCTTGTAATTCTTCAATCTCAGAAGGAAGAATAGTTCCGCCTCCTCCACCGAATATTTTAATCTGCGGCGCACCTTTTTCTATTAAAAGGTCGTGCATGTATTTGAAATATTCCATGTGTCCTCCTTGGTAGGAAGTCATTGCGATGGCCTGTGCGTCTTCTTGAATTGCGCAATTGACAACTTCCTCCACGGAACGATCATGTCCTAGATGGATTACCTCACATCCAGTTGCTTGAATGATACGGCGCATTATATTGATTGCAGCGTCGTGACCATCGAACAAGGATGCGGCTGTTACAATTCGAACTTTATAAATGGGTTTATATGCTTCTACTTTTTCCATAAATTGATTCTAATCTATTAAAATTAGCCTTGCAAAAGTACAAAAATGAGCGTAATAAAAAGGTGTATTTTACAACTCATTAGTGATTTTCAAGACTTAACTCTAGATGTTAAAAAAATAATTAAATTGTAAGGAATAATTAAAATTGAACTCAAATTCGAAAATCATTTTTTTATGCGAAATTATTTCTTCTTACTTTTTTCTATATTCTACCTAAGTTCAGCTTTTTCGCAAAGCGCAATAGATGGATTCTTAAAAGGGAAAAATGTTTTGGATTTAGCTTTTTCGGCTAGTTATCAAACTGCAGACGAGTATATAGGAGCGAATGGCAAATTTGACTACTCTCGAGATCTAGTTATTTTTAATGTTTTCGGTGAATATGGTATTACCGATAAACTAGATGTTATTGCTACATTACCCGTTATTAATGGCAAATTACAAGATGGTGCTGGTTACCTCAAATACAAATTGGTTGATTTAAATATCTCAAATCAAAAACTCAGCTTGATTCCAGCAATTGGTTTCAGTGGACCACTTTCAAATTATCAAACTCAATCTGGACAAGCTATTGGTCAGCGCGCTACTCAATTTCATGGCCACTTAGTTTTACAAACAACATTGCATTCTGGCTTTTATTGGCAAATTCAAAGTGCCTACCACCATGCATTAGATCCTGTTCCCTCTTCTTATACTGTGTCAAGCAAACTGATGTTTAGTCGAAATAAGCTGTATTTGGACTTTTGGTATGAATATCAAAAAGGGCTAGGCTCAATAACCTATACAAGTGCGAGCGTTGATTTTAGAACACTAACTGTCGATTACCAAAGAGTTGGTGGTGTTGTATTCTACAATTTAAAAAATAATTGGGGTTCATTTCTGAGTGCTTCATACATATTCGCTGGTTTGGATACAAACTTGGCAACAACAATTTCTTTGGGTGTCACTAAAAAAATCATTTTTAAAAGTAAAAAAGTAGAGGCGATTGAGTAAAAAAAATGTCTAAATTTAGCTTCTATCGAAAATAAATTAGACATGAAACACTTTTTTGCCTCACTACTAGCGCTATTATTTGCTGGCCAAGCATTTGCCCAAGAAAATTTGACTTATCAAAAACCTCCTAAAGAAATTATGGAGCTAGTGGATGTTGAAAGGGCTCCTCAGATTCGCATCGATGACAAGCATGAATTCATGATTCTTCTGTACACTGACGCTTACAAGTCTATTGAAGAGTTATCGGAAAAAGAAATGCGTTTGGGGGGACTTAGAATAAACCCTGTAACGAACATTTCTAGCCGCGAGAGATACAATAACAATATAAAAATCAAAAAGTTAGCTGAAAAAGTTGAGAAACAAGTTTCAGGTCTCCCAAAAAATCCTAGAATCTCAAATGTAAACTGGTCACCAGATCAGAAGTATGTTAGTTTCACTCAAACAACGGATAAAGGCGTGGAATTATGGTTACTGACCATAGCAACAGCATCGGCTAAAAAATTGACAGATGGTTACTTAAATTGTAATATGGCCTATCCTACTAACTGGTTCGCTGAAAGCAATGCAATGCTGGTTCCATTTTTACCAAAAGACAAGGCGGAAATTATAAATACTGAGTCAGCAATTCCAACAGGTCCAACGGTTACCGAAAGTGCTGGTGAAAAAGCACAAAATAGAACCTACCAAGATTTATTGAAAAATCCAACGGATGAAGCAAATTTTGAACAATTGGTTCGGTCGGATTTATATAGAGTGGAACTGGATGGAACAAAAAAAGAATGGGCAAAAACCGGAATGTATTCAAACATTAACTTCTCTCCTGATGGTAAATATGTTCTCATCAGTCTTATTAAAAAACCTTTCTCCTATATTGTTACGTATAGTGATTTCCCAACCGATTTAATAATCTATGGATCAAACGGGAATGAAATAAAAACTTTTAATGAAAGGCCTTTAATGGAAGCTCTACCAAAAGGTTTTATGGCTTGTGAAACAGGTAAACGCGGCATAAGATGGAGAGGCGATGAAGGAGCTACTTTAGTTTGGGCTGAGGCACAAGATGGCGGTGATCCAGAAAAAGAAGTTGATTTTAGAGACAATGTTTACCAGCAAAGAGCTCCTTTTACAGAAGAACCACATCTATTGATTCAAGTGGAACAACGTTTTAGCGGAATTTCTTGGGCCACTCCTGACCTAGCATTTGCAAACGATTACTGGTGGAATACACGAAATACCAAAATGTATCTTTTCAATCCTTCCGATGCAAGTCAAGCACCGAAAAAAATAGAGGACAGAAATTACCAAAACAAGTATAGTGACCCAGGTCGAATGGTTAATCTCAAAAATGAATTTGGTAATTACGTAGTCGACGTAAAAAACAACAAAGTATCATTGATTGGCGACGGTTACACCAAAGAAGGACAATTTCCTTTTATTGAAGAAATGGATTTATCTGACTTAAAGAAGACTAGAAAATATACGTCAAAATACACTGATAAATTAGAACGAATACTTCAAGAATATGACGCTAAAAAGGGCCAATATCTAGTTCGTTTAGAATCTTCTACTATGTATCCTAATTACTATGTAAGAACTTTAGGCAAAAAGGATAATTTACAACAAGTTACCTACTTCCAAAATCCATTTAAAAGTATAGAAAATGTTCACAAGGAAGTCATCAAATACAAACGTGCTGATGGTTTAGATTTAAGTGCCACGCTCTATTTACCGGTGGGATACGATATGACCAAAAAGGAAAAAATGCCTATGGTTATGTGGGCGTACCCTGCGGAATACAAGGATAAATCAAGTGCTGGACAAGTAACTTCTAACCCAAATGAATTCACATATCCTTATTATGGTTCAATGGTTTATTGGGTAACGAGAGGTTATGTTGTTTTGGATGATGCTGCTTTTCCAATAGTCGGAGAAGGAACAACAGAACCAAATGATAATTTCGTGGAACAGTTAGTTTCAAACGCCAAAGCCGCGATTGATGCTGTTGACAAATTAGGTTATATAGACCGAACTAAGGTTGCTGTTGGCGGACATAGTTACGGCGCATTCATGACGGCTAATCTCTTAACTCATTGTGATTTATTTGCAGCAGGAATTGCCAGAAGTGGCGCGTACAACAGAACACTTACACCTTTCGGATTTCAGAGTGAAGAAAGAAGTTACTGGGATGCGCCTGAAGTTTACAATACCATGTCACCTTTTATGAATGCTAATAAAATGAAACATCCATTGCTTTTGATTCATGGCGAGGCGGATAACAATTCAGGAACTTACCCAATGCAAAGTGAACGCTATTTCAACGCGCTTAAAGGCTTAGGTGGAGTTTCCAGGTTGGTCATTTTACCAAAAGAAAGCCACGGTTACTCAGCAAAAGAATCGATTCTGCACATGCTTTGGGAACAAGATCAGTGGTTGGAGAAATATTTAAAGTAAGAAATCAGAAGTAGACAAACACTTCTTATTTCTTATTTCTTATTTCTTAACTCAATTTTAATCCACAATAAACTTCATCAAATGCTGTTTTTTTGAACTTGAGATTTTTAAGATATAGGCTCCTGTTTGTATATTATCAATGTCTAGAGTTGAATTTGATACAACTCCTTGGGCAACAATTTTTCCTTGAAAGTCCAAAACTTGATACGTCTCATTTCCATTTAATTCACCATCAATAAACAGTTTACCTTGAGATGGGTTTGGATAAACGAAAAATTTCTCTTCTTGAACTTCTTCGACATCAATAGTATTTAAAGCAAGTTGAATTGCGGCATAAGCGTTTACTTTTCCCGCACCCCATTGAAGGCTTCCTCCAGCTGGAATGACTCCTGTTTGGTTGTCTGTTCTCGCTGTTGTTTTTATTATTTCCTTGATTTGACTAGATGACAAATATGGATTAGCATCCAATAATAATGCTACAACACCTGCTACCGCAGGACCAGACATAGATGTGCCAGATATCCTTGCAAATCGATAAGTTTGACCATTGAACTGAACAGAAACTGCAGTCGTAACATTGTTATCCGTAAAAGACGAAACAGAAGAAGCAACACTCACGCCTGGAGCTGAAATATCTGGTTTAACTCTTCCATCAAGTGTCGGTCCTATACTAGAAAATCCAGCAATTTGACCACCTAGCAAATTTGGTCCAGCATAATAACTTGCCAAGTGCGCCGCCACTGCAATTGTGCTATTTGTGCAGGCAGGTTCGCCAATTCCATATTCATGATTTCCTGCTGTGGTTCCTGAGCCGCTAACTGAAAAAGGCATACCCCAATTTCCAACATCGGTAACCAATTCAGTCACATTCCAAAAGTGAACTATTCCAGCTGTTGCTGTTGCTTGCATGATTACGTTGTAAGCACCATTGGTGTTTTTTACACGAAATCTGGCATGTGGACGACCATTTTGGGCATTTGCAGCCTCCATTTCAACTACTAGAAAAATAGTGTCCGTGCCGATTACGATTATATCGTTTGCAGGCAAACTAGTCGTTGCAGTATTATAAAACATAGAACTACCCAAAACAACATTCTGAAAATTAGTGATTTTTACACCCATGGTAAAATCATTCCCTGGTTCTCCCCAAGCTGAAATAGATTGCCCCCACATATTTGGATTCGCCGAATAAGGATAAAAATCTATTTTCGAGCGCAAAGTATCACCTGAAAACTGTTTTTCAAGGTGAAAATTCTCGTCTCCATTATTTCCGCCTGAAGTAACAAAAACTACACCTTGGGCAGAATAGTTATCAATTGCTTGACTTAAAAGTGAAGTCCCATCCAAATTACCAATATGATGTAAACCCCAGCTTTGATTTATAACCAAACGTTTGCCCGCCGCCTGTGCTTTATTAAACATCCATTGATAAGCATCAAGAACTGATCCCGCGTCTATCAAGAAAGTTGCAAAAAGGAATTGAGCCTCAAAAGCAACACCCAAAAATGGTGTTCCACCACCTCCTCCACCGGCAATTCCTGCAACATGTCCGCCGTGATACGCATAACTATAAATATTCGCTGTGTCCGAACCAGCTGCTAAAAGATCCGGAATAGTTGAATATTCCGTTCCATAATTAAATCCAGTGGGATTTGGTCCCGAAGTTTTGTATTGGTCCCAGGCCGCATGAATTCGAGTTTGGCTCAGGGCAGTATCATAGTACATTGGATGTGTATAGTCAAATCCCCAATCACAAACACCGATTAACACATCTTTCCCCGTATATTTTTCAGGTAAATTAATTCCTTGATGAACACTGTCAGCTCGAATGTCAGGTATGACCTTATTTAAGTTTGGGCGAACTTTCTTCGCAATTTCGAAATAAGTTATTCCAATAACATCTGAAAAATTTGACATCTTATCCAATGGGATTTTTAAACTTACAATATCATTTATTCTACTGCCAATGACAATTCCTTTCGCCTGAACACTGGATTCATCGAATTGATTATTCACTTTCGCAACAACAGAAAGTACCTGCTGACCGTTCAGTTCATTAATCGGGAATTCCAATTTCAATGCTTCTAATTGATTGGAATTGATTGATCTATTTTGAACAGCTATTCGCTCCCAATCACTTTTGTCCATCACGGACATTTTCGGCTGAGCAAAAGATAAAAATGGCAAGTATGCCAATACAAGGATAAGTATCGATTTATTCATGAGTTAAAATTACGGAAGATTTTTCTGGAAATGGAAGTTACATCCTCAAAATCAGTTTCAAATTGAAACGTCTCTGTGTAAGGTTGTTTGGGATAGCATAAAATCCACCATCTGTAGCTTGTATCCATTGTTTGGATAAAACATTGTTAATGCCAAGCAGGTTGAATACTTCAAACGAAAGAATTGCATCATCAAAATTCTTGGTAAAGAAGTTTTCTTTCTTATTTATTTTTTGCTTTTTCTTATACAAGAAATCATAAGAGAAGCCAATGTCTACCCTGAAATAAGACTTCAAATTCAATGTATCTTTATAACGATTTTGGTCTGGTGGTCCATAAGGCAAACTACTCCCGAATTGCAATCCCACTTGAACAGAGAAGCTTTCGTAACCTGGCATTTGATCTTGAATTAAAGCTCCAAAGGTGAATAATTGATCAGAAGGCCTTCTTATATAACCCGGACTAACAACCGTACTGTCCACAATAGAATCATTAAAAGTATAGCCGAAAAATATTCTATCACCGTCAGAATTGAAGTAGTTCGTAAACTTATCATTCAACAAATTCTCTCTCGTTTGCAGTAAACCAAATTTAAAATACGACTCTATTCCTTTAATAAATTGACCGTTCATGTTGAAATCCAAACCATATGCATAGGCCACAGCATCGTTATTCGCATAATAACGTGTGCGAACATTATCAATTTCGTATGGATTCACATCCCATAAATATTTGTAATAGGCATCTATACCAATTTTGAATGGCGCAGACCTTCCCCATAAATTGACATAAATATCAGATCCAGCGACGATATGAAATGATTTTTGAGATTTCACATTGGTATTTAACTGACCATCAAATGTTCTAAATTCTCTGTAAAAAGGTGGCTGATAATACAATCCAGACGCTAAACGCATGCGAACATCACGCCGCGTAAGCTTCCCGTTGGTGCGCATATAAACTCTCGGAAAATAAGTCAAAGACACACGTGGAGTAATAAAGAATTCTTTATTTACACCGGTGTAACCAACGCGAACTCCAGTGTTTAATGCCAAACGAGATGCTGATTCAGAAAGCGTATCAATAAATTCTTGTCGACTTTTTTTGCCAGTTTCATTGTCTTTAACTCTGGAATAAGTCTTCGTAACAAAATCTCGTTGATTTTTTGACCATAGACTATTTAACTGAAGATAGCCAGTAGCACGATAAGTTTCAAGTTGGAGTTTTCCTTTTATTGTTTCCGATAAGCCAACCTCTTCATCATTCGATCCTTGCGGTATACTGTATCCCGCAGAGTCTAAAAGCCTCCATTCACTAAGTTTATCATCAAACTGATCGTGTTGTAAATTCACTCCCCAGTTAAAGCGATTGCTGAAAAAATTCAATCTTTCATCGTCCTTAAAACCTTCTTTCAATAGACGTGAACC
>TARA_R110000737_G_scaffold8174_1_pt1 | contig 16694 bp, 14 predicted proteins | sample TARA_R110000737 | Tara Oceans TARA_R110000737 (sample SAMEA4398027) | marine metagenome | biome: Polar Biome; feature: [SRF] surface water layer (ENVO:00010504); material: water (ENVO:00002006), including particulate matter (ENVO:01000060) such as... | depth 5 m
TCCCACCTGAACATTTAGAACAAAGGAGGAGCCTTGTCAGACTTGAATACACGAATGCCGTCCGGTAGTGACGTGACTCAGCGTACCGATAAGCAGCCAGCCTTTAGCGCACATTTACTTGAGCCTATTCTCCAGCCTTCCAATATTTTGCAGGCATGGAAACGGGTTCGAGCCAATAAGGGGGCCGCTGGCATCGATGGGATGACCATTGATGACTTCCCCGTTTGGGCAAAAGCAGGAAACTGGAAGCGTATTATGACTGAGATCCGCTCAGGCCAATACCAACCAGCACCGTTTAGACGTGTTGAGATTGATAAACCGGATGGCGGTAAACGCCAACTGGGGATCCCGACTGTTGCTGACCGTGTGATCCAACAAGCGATTGCCCAGGTTCTTACCCCCATTTTCGATCCCGCGTTCTCAGACAACAGTTTTGGGTTTCGGCCTCATCGAAATGGGCAACAAGCAGTGAAACAGGTAAAAGACATCATTAAAACGGGCCGCCGTTTTGCCGTTGATGTCGATCTGTCGAAGTTCTTTGACCGCGTTGATCATGATTTATTAATGACGCACCTTGGCTACAAAGTTAAGGACAAGCGCCTGCTTAAATTGATCAAACCCTACTTACGAGCTGGGGCTATCGATAACCAGCTTTATAGTCAGACTCAAGAAGGTGTGCCACAAGGGGGACCATTGTCTCCTTTGTTGGCTAATATCATGCTTGATCCCCTGGACAAAGAGCTTGAGAAACGAGGACACCAGTTTGCCCGCTATGCGGACGACTTTACCATTTTGGTCAAGTCGCCTCGTGCGGGTAATCGTTTGCTTGGTAGTATCAGCAGGTTCCTGAGCCACCGCTTAAAATTGGTCGTTAAAACCAGTGAAAGCAAATTCCTTGGATTCACCTTCAAAGGAGGACGTATTCAATGGCACCCGAAGACATTGCTGAAATTTAAGCAACAAGTTCGGCGATTAACGAACCGTAACTGGGGCGTGTCTATGCATTACCAACTCTTTAAACTCAGTCAATATTTACGTGGCTGGATAAACTACTTTGGTATCGCTAATTGCTATCAACGATGTGTCGATTTAGATCATTGGATCAGGCGCAGAGTACGAATGGCTTATTGGCGACAATGGCGTAAGCCTCGCACCAAAGTCAGAAATTTAATGAGATTAGGTGTGCATGTACAAGCTGCGGTTGCCTGTGGTATCACCAGCAAAGGGCCATGGCGTAGTGCGAAAACTCCGGGGATCAATCAAGCCTTATCGCTAGATTACTTAAAATCCGAAGGGCTTTATTCACTGCGTGATGGTTGGATTGCGCTTCATTATCCTAAGTGAAACGCCCTGTGCGGAGCCGCATGCAGGGTGTTGTGGGGGCTGAGGGTTAGAAACCCTCGGCTACCCGATTATATGCTTTATAGTTTTGGCCTGATTGTTTCAATAAATTGTGCATCCACCCAGAATATATCTACATTATTGTAGTTGCCTGGATTCATATTTCTATTGAAGAAAAGATATTTGCCATCTGGCGTCACGCTGGCCACTGCCTCCCAAGCCTCTGTGTTTATCTTGTCGCCCAAATTAATGGGGGCGCCCCATGAACTATCTTTTTGTCGGTAACTGATATAAAGATCAGAGCCACCATATCCACCTTCTCTTTTACCGTCAAATATAAGGTAGGACTCATCTGGCGCGATAAAAGGATGGAAACTTTTCCCGCCATTAATATTTTGGTTAAGTAGTTTTGGCTCTTCATATTTTCCATCCACCAACCTTGAATAACGAATATCACCAGTAAAGTCTGATTTGAATTCATCGAAAAAGTAAGTTCCTTTAGAAGAAGCAGTGAGGCGCATAATCGGCAAGTCGTCGAAAGGTGAGCCAAGACTTTTTACATCTGACCAGCCAGTCTCATTACGCGTTCTATATTGCTTGCTTAAATGCATAGTCTTGCCATCTGGAGAGATAACTGGAGTCCCCACTCTGTCAGATATAACTGACTCGCTCCATCGGTTATTTTCATTTTTAAATACAACAAGCGAAGGTTTTTCATATTTACCGCCATCCCTTATGAGGTAGAACTCTTTCATATTCGGCGTGAATACGCCGGTAAGCTCATAATTCTCTGTTGACACAATCCCGGGCGCGAAAGCATCAGGAATTAAGCCGGGAGGCTTTTGCCCGAGATAGGGTCCTTCCAAAACTGGATGCTCATCTAGAGCAGAACTTCTGTTAGTAATAGTTAACGCGATAAGCAGCAGAATAATTGAAATATTAAAGTGCTTCATAGTTTCTCTCTTTTCTAAACTCAACAAAATATTAACTTCACGATCACACTAGATTTCTACTGTTGGTGGACAACACGTTAATATAACGCTTATTATCGAGAATGTCGTATAAGTAACTTCTCGATTTGATTTTTATTTCTGCCATTTTCAATCCTTACCTTTTGATTTTGTTACATATTTCATACTTGAACTTGAGGTATACTAATACATTTAAAAAAAGCAAAAAGAGAGCACTAGGGCTCGCACCGACGTTAGCGCGACTTTTCTGTTTCCAATGAAAAACCATGAGAAAAATATTTTCCCTTATTAAATTAATGACTTAGCTATTTTCTGAAAAACAAAATGAGACCGGATAAAACTACATAATAGGAAGCGAAATATGCATTTTTCACTAAATTTCATTACACCTGATTTTTATACAGTCCATTTAAATATGAAATACTTAGCGAGTCAGTTAATTTATAGTCCACTATAATGGGAACTTATGATCCACACAAAGCCCATGGCGAATGACTGCTATAGGCACGTCGCGCTCTATCAGATTTAGAAAAGGACGAGTATTAATGCTGTTCAGGTTAAGTGATGATTATTCGATCTAAGTAAAAATTTTAGATCTCAAGATGCTTATCCTCGCGCTTTAGACTCTACCTTTATACGGCTTTTACCTTATTAATAATCCGATACACCAGTGTCAGATCGCGACTTAAGTATATGCTAACAATAAGTGGACATTATTATAATATTAACCGTAATTGATAGAAGTAAGTGATTGTCCCTTTTGAACCAACAAAAATCCGCCAGTAAACATACTAACGAGTCGATTGGCCTACTTAAGCGCGTGGCCTACTTCTTTGCTTTTCTCTATTTCGTACTATCGTTGGCACATTTTTTTGTTCTGCAAGCACCCTTTAAGTGGATTTTGTGTGCAATGACATTATTAACCGCGACAATAAATTTTGCGGTAGCACTTAGCGTACCTAAGATTTCACCTAGTCGGCAAAGCTTGATTATTCTATTGTTATTGTTGCTGGCAAGCGCAAACAGCTTTTTGCATTTATGGTTGTCTGCAGCCCCTGAACAAACTACCAATATATTCGTGACGATTATCGCATCTGGCATAGTGTTGTCGAGCCGCCCACATTGGGTAGCGTCAATACTGTTCAATTGGATTGGATGGCTAGCCATCAGCATCACACTTGAAATGGCATTAATCCAACACTTTTTCTTTGCTATGGCTATGAGTACCTTACTTAGCTGGTTTGCCCATCTTGCGCGAAAAAAACTAGTAGAAAAACAACTTGAGCTTGAGCAAGAGAGAGATCTTGCGTTACAACATGAGCAGGAAGCAAAAGCCGCAACTGAAGCAAAAAGCGCATTTTTGGCCAACATGAGTCACGAAATTCGAACACCAATGAACGGCGTCATTGGTATGGTCGGGCTGATATCCCAAACAAAACTCGATGCAGAACAAAAAGATTTCATTGCCACCGCCAAGCGCAGTGCCGAGTCACTCTTGATTATCATCAACGACATTCTGGATTTTTCAAAGATAGAGGTTGGCGAACTAACGATCGAATTAGTGGAGTTTGATGTTGAGCAGTTTTTTGCGGAATTGGTCCATGATCAGCATTTTCAAGCAAATAATAAGGGCTTGAAACTTGAACTTCTAAAAGGCCACGTATTGCAAACAAAAGTAGTAGGCGATCCTTACCGAATCACCCAAATTATGAACAATCTTTTGTCCAATGCAATCAAGTTTACGAGATCAGGCAGTATTGTGGTGCGCTACGATTTGATGGCAATCGGCGATGATTTGCGCTTAAGCGTGCAGGTGACCGACACTGGCATGGGTGTCAGTGAAGCCGCATTACCTTTTCTTTTCGACTCATTCTCTCAAGCTGACACGTCGACAACGAGAAAGTTTGGCGGCACGGGTCTTGGACTGTCCATCACTAAACAGCTTTGTGAGCTAATGAACGGAGACATAACCGTAAAAAGTACAGTAGGAAAAGGTTCAATCTTCGAATTTTCAGTCATGCTTGCTGTCCCCACCGAAACTCTAACTGTACAAGAAAAACCTGATATTCCCCTGTTTTTTGTCAATCTACGCGTTCTCTTAGTTGAAGATAATTTCATCAATCAAGAGGTAATGCTTGCTATCCTAAAAGGGTTGGAAGTGACTGTCTTTGTTGCAGATGAAGGGCTTGAGGCGCTTTCGTTGCTCTCATGCTCTCAGACAACACCATTTGACCTGATACTTATGGATTGTCAGATGCCGAATATGGATGGCTACGAGGCAACGCGCCGCATACGAGCAGGCGATGCTGGAGAAGTGTTTAAATCTGTTCCCATTGCCGCACTCACTGCCAACGTTATGGACAGCGAGCGAGTAAAGTGCCTTGACGCAGGCATGAACGAATATCTCACCAAACCAATCGACATCGACGCGTTAAAGTCGGTGCTGGTGAAGTATCAGCCAACAAACTAGATTAGCTTTGCTCGCTTAGTACATCAAATATTAACCAGAATCTATTCTGAGGTTCATCTGTGCAATTTAATAATTAAAAAAGATTAACCTGGCTTTTGAGTTTAATACAGGTAGCTATACACGGGAATTCAATGTAGAAATTCTGCCACGTCAACGGCTTTTAGCGTTACTTACTGTAGGTAACTAAAGACAACCATGACCCGCGCTAACATGATCACCCAGATACAAAAAAGGCGCAGCATCATAGGTGTTACGCCTTTTTTCGAGCTGACTTAAGTATTCATTTACTGCTGGGAATGTAGACCAAACATATTGCCTTCGGTGTCTGTTACAAGCGTGCAAAAACCGTATTCACCGAGCGACATTTTCGTGCGTACAATTTCTCCTCCGGCGGCGGCAACGCGGCTTTCTTCAGTGGCGCAGTTTTCACAATTAAAATACACCAACGTGCTATTGCCACCTGCTGAAAAGCCGTCCATCTTCACTAGCGCGCCGGATGAACCGTAATTTTCCATATCAGAGGGGAATATCCACATTTGGGCATGCCCCTCAGTAGGATCACTTAATGTTTCTAAGGTCACGCCTAATATCGTTTCATAAAACGCTTTCGCTCGTGGCATTTCATCCACGTAAATTTCAAACCATCCCACTGGATTACTCATAGTTTATCCTCTTCAAATTAACTAATGTGCGTAATAAGTTTTGGCCGTACATGGGCTTATATCAAGCGCATTTAACAGAAATATTATTGGATAAATAATCTTAGTTAACTCACTTCCGTAACCTACTGACATTCCCCTTCACTGGATTGTTTACTGGGTATGCCGAGCTGGCAATACAGCGTTATTGGTCCGTTTTCATCAGGTCTAATGGACAATTTTTAGAATGTCACTTTTTTAGGGGTTACGGCTACAGTAATCCACGCGTTCGATATGCGGACATCGAATTTTTTGAGCAGCTATAAAATCAGCAAGATAATTTGCTCATTAAAAAATGCCAAGTGAGTACATTTTATGGGACTCGAGAATTTAATCTAATTCTGCATAATAATGAGATTGGGGATGATTATTGCTTTATTTTTGGCGAATATGCGTGTGCTGGGCTCGGCGAACTGCTTAAAATGAGGCGGCATTTTTGCTGTTGCTATATGAGTGCTTTTTACAGCATGTACATTGTCGTTGAGTCAATCGATATTAGAACACGACACAATCACGTCCCGCACGTTTAGCTTTAAATAACGCGTCATCTGCTCTGGTTAGTGATTGACTGGGGAGCGTGTCATCTTTTTGGTAAGAGGAAATACCAATACTAATCGTGACCGCGATTTCCAAACCATTGACTTCAATGGTGGAATCTTTGATGGTCTGGCGAATACGTTCACCGATCAGAGCCGCAGCATGCAAAGACGTCTCTGGCAGTACTAAGATGAATTCTTCACCGCCGTAACGCCCGGCTAAATCATAGGTTCGCAAGCTATTTTTGACTTGTTTTGCAATATCAATAAGTACAGCGTCGCCCGCCAAATGACCATATGTATCGTTGATAGATTTAAAATTGTCTACGTCGAGCATCATGACACTTAGCCATTTTTGTGTTCGTTGCGATTTTAAACATTCAAGTTCAAAAAATTCCATCACTTTGCGGCGATTTAGCATACCCGTTAAACCATCAACATTGGCCTGTGATGCGAGTGTGATATTCTGCTCAGATAACTTTTGATTGGCCGCCAGCAACACGCGGTTAAAATATAATACAACTTGGTACCCCAAAAAGGCCATTGCCAACATCGCTACGATTAGCACAAACAAGGGATATATCGTGCCATCAACGGCATTGGTAATAAGCTCAGAGATGTTTGGTTCATGTATTAGCTGCTTGGCTGCCTCGGCTTGTTTGACACTGAACATGCGGGCAATGACAACGTACCCTACGAGCACAAACAATAAAGCAGATACCGCCGCAGTAATACTTTTTCGGCTAATCGTAAAAACGGCTTCTTTGTTTTTTAATGGTTGCAACCAAGCTTGCACATAAGGCCCTGAAAAATATAATAATGGTAAAACAAACAATAGCGAATGAAGCCACTCTCCCAACCACCAGCCTTGCCATACGGTAAAGGTCTGATTGATGCCAATTTGATTGGTGTAAGTCCAGATAAAAGAACCGGTGGAGCCGGCCAATGACGCCAATAGTGAAATCAGGGCAAAGCCAACAGCAGAGTTCACATCTCGCACATCAGTGCGAAGCTGAGACACGCGATAAAACAGAGAGTACATCACTAATCCTAACGGATTAGAAAATGCAAAAACCAACGCCCAATTTAGCGGCATGCCCCCTAATAAAGCCACCGTGAAACTGGACAAATAAGCCAAAATAGCGGCCCAGAAATAACCGTACCAGAGTACAAGGGGGATACAGATTAAGGTTGGAATATAGGTTGTCATGTGCAACGTCAGTCCAAATACGTTGAGATTGATACCCGTCCATTCCAGATACCATGTAAGCGCACCAGATGGAATTGTGATGACGCATATTACTAGCCATAACAACACCGCATTACGAGGCAGGCCAGGCTGAAATAAATATTTAATAGGCTTAAAAGGCAACGGCGGATTGGCAAGTTTACCAATTGAGACCGTTTCGTCGTCGCTTGTATGGCCTTGTTTCGTTGAGTCTTTCAGTATCTTTCATCTAATAATTTGGGCACAAATACTTTAACAAATAACGTCGCATTAACCCAGCGAAACGTGGCTGTCTGGCCATTTTTGCCTCGCTAAACATTCCATGGTGGTATCTATTCAAAAATGAAATCGAGGTGACTCACTAGCACTAACGAGCATATATTTACCCATTCTATTAAGGCTATATTAAACGCTCGAATCGGATATGAACGACTCAAGAAAATGCGCATAATCTGATGGGTAGTCCATAAGTAACGTCCCTAACCCATCTTGTAAACAATAAACGTTAAGATAACCCGCCGACCTTAACGCGTCGCAGGCTTTTTTACTGCGTATGCCCGATTGGCAATACAAAAATATTGGCCGGTTTTTATCAGAGCAGATAGCAAAGACCAGTTGTGAAAAATCCGCACATAGACTGATGCAGTGACCACCGATATTGAATCCTCGATGTTCAGCCTCACTTCTCACATCAAGCAATAACGCCGTTTCAGTCTCGCCAAGCTGACACACAAACTTATCAGGGTTTAGCTCCCCGGCCTTTGTTACGTTCGCCTGAGACACAGCCGCTACAATTTGCTTTGGCTTCTCCTTTACATCAACATGAAAAAGCCCCGTTGCACTGTATTGAAATGGTTTTGGGGACGGTTGAAAATCAACACGTTTACTTGGGCATGTTACAGGTTGGCTGCACACGCATTGACTATTTTTGATGAGCGAAATAGAACGAAACTCATTGCGTTCCCCGTCAAACAACTGCAATTTACCCGCAGAAGGGTGTTCGCGCCCGAGCAAATAATGTACACAATTATTTGCCTGCAATATCCCCATTAAACCTGCCGTAGTACATAGCACACCCGCGGCGTTACAGTCGGGCACATTTTGAGGGAGCACTGGAAATACACAACGAAAACACGCGGTATTCGGCGAGAAAAGCGCCGTCTGCCCCCTTAGCCCTAATACACTGGCGTATATCCAAGGCGTTCGATGCGTTATGCAAGCATCGTTAATCAGTAATCGGGCGGGAAAGTTATCCGTGCAATCAAGCACGATATCCGCGTCCATTACCAGGTTATCCACATTGCCTTGAGTGACATTTGCGTCAACGGCTTCGACAGTAATATACGGGTTGTTTGCCGCTAAGCGATGCGCAGCAACACGCGATTTTGACTGCCCAATGTCGTCGTGCCCAAACAAAACTTGGCGGTGTAGATTAGTTTGCGCAATGGTATCCCCATCCACTAACGTAATATGCCCAACACCCGCAGCACCTAAATACATAGCGACAGGGCAACCCAAGCCCCCCGCGCCGATGAGTAAGACTCGGGCATTTTTTAAACGCTGTTGGCCGTTTACGCCCACATCATTCAATTGTATATGGCGTTGGTATTGTTGCCATTCACCCGCATTGAATATACTCATGAGCACACAATACTCAATAGCTTTTGCGTCGCGCTAATAGGATCTTTTGCTTGGGTAATGTGGCTTATCATCGCGATCCCCGACACACCCAATGCATGAATTAGCGCGGCGCTTTGATGATCGATACCGCCAATGGCCACAAGTGGATAATCCAATAAATTCTGCCAGTATTCTAACCCATTTAGGCCCTGTGGCACCCATGGCATATCCTTACTGGTGGTCGCAAATACTGGTCCGTAGGCGATATAAGACGGCCGAAATCCAACCGCTGTAGCGACCTCAAAATGACAATGAGTGCTAATACCCAGACGTAACCCAGCACGATGGATTTGCTCAATTTGATTTACGTTGTTGGTAGTCGCTAGCGCCAAGTCTTCTTGGCCCAAATGCACTCCATATGCGCCGTGCTTAATAGCCAACTGCCAATAGTCATTAATAAATAATCGACACTGAAAGCGTTTGGCAATACACACTGCTAAAGATATTTCGTCTTCAAGCGCTTGCCCGGTCAAATCCTTAATTCTTAGCTGAATAGTGCTCACTCCCAAGGGCAACAACGCTTCAAGCCACGCCGCGCGATCAACAATAGGATACAAGCCCAAAGGTGTGTCCCCAATATTAGGAAATGGCTGAGATATTTGATATTGGTTGGCGTATAAGGAAGAGCCAGCCAGTTGCAGAGGTTCGGAAAGTAGAATAGGTAAGCTTGTTTGTGTATCAGGAAAGCCCCCTACGTTAACCGGACCTTTTTCTGTGTCATTTTCACAGCCTCGTTCAAAGCCGTTTTCACAAGCACTTTCAATTCCTTTTTCAATGCTTAGCCCTTTTGCATCTAGCAAGCCTTGCGTAATCACCATTTTTCCAATCACTAACGCATCTTTCAAGCAGTAACCAAGGGCCAAACAACTGACGATGGCTGACGCTAAGGCACAGCCGGTACCACGGGAGTGCAGCGTTGCTACTCGGGCGCTTTTGAGCCAAAATTGTTCACGGGCAGTATAAAAATAATCGGCTACGGATTGTCTATCATGCATTGCGTGCCCGCCTTTTATCAACACAGCCTTTGCACCTTTGGCGACAATTACGATAGCAGCTTTTTTAATATCTGACGGGCTACTAATTGAAAATCCAGCGAGCTTTTCTGCTTCTGGAATATTAGGCGTAATTAAGGTGCAGTGGGATAGTAATATATCGCTTATGTCCTCGTTGCTATGGCCACCATCAGTCCCTAAGGCTCCACCGCTGGTTGCATGAGTGACAGGGTCAAAAATAAGTGGGATCCCAAGGGTTTGTTGAGTATGCGCAATCATGTGCGCTTGCTCTTTGTTTGCGATTAAACCGGTCTTTATCGCCTTAGGGGAAAACACCGACAACGCACTTAGCTGTGCATGAATCATGTCACATGCTACTGCTTGTACTGCTAAAATTTGTTGGTTATTTTGCGCAGTAACAGCGGTAATCACGCTAAGGCAATGTACGCCAAGAGCGTGCTGTACTTTTACGTCCATTTGCATACCCGCAAGGCCCGCACTGTCGCTACCGGAAAAGGTTAATACCGTTGGCCAACTCGCCTTAGTATATGGATGACTAATTTCAGCTAAGTTGCTTATCATCTATCGCCCCTCATGTGTTGAAAGCGCTTGATGCCAAAAAGGCGTACCTAACACAGGCGTGCTGGGTTTGGCTAAGTCCCGTTGTTGCATCACCCCTGCCTCAAAACCAGAACGACCCGCAACAATCGCGTCACGAAACGCGCTGGCCATAAGAATAGGATCTCTCGCCTCGGCAACCGCTGTATTCAATAACACGCCATCAAAGCCCATTTCCATGGCTTGTGCCGCATGAGACGGCACACCAAGTCCGGCATCAATAATCAAAATAGTGTCGGGTAATCTTGCTCTAAGTGTTTTTAGGGCATAGGGATTCATCAAGCCTCTGCCCGTGCCGATTGGTGATCCCCAGGGCATAACGATTTTGCAACCCGCTGTCACCAAGCGCTCAGCGAGCACAAGATCATCCGTAGCATAAGGGAACACTTGAAAGCCCTGAGAAATTAACTCTTTGGTTGCCTCTAGCAGCGCAAATGGATCAGGCTGTAAATTGTACTCATCTCCTAGTACCTCAAGCTTTATCCAATTCGTCGCAAATAACTCTCGGGCCATATTAGCGGTATTAATGGCATCTTTGACGCTATAGCAGCCTGCGGTATTGGGTAATACATGGCAGTTCAAGCGTTCAATATGCTGCCAAAATTCATTGCCGCCTTTATGTTCAGGTGATTGACGACGAAGTGATACGGTCACCACCTCGGAAGCTGCTGCCTTGATAGCTTGGCTCATAATGTAAGGCGACGGGTACAAAGACGAGCCAATTAAAAACCGACTTTTAAGCATCACATCAGCAAGTTGCCAACTCATGATTAGCCTCCTTGCATGGGCGTGAATGCATCAAGGGTGTCTTGATCCCTTAACAGGACATTTTCGTGCTCTGCTTTGGGTACAAACTGACCATTCACCGCTACCGCGCATAGGTCTGGGGCATTTAACTCAATTAATACCTTTTGTAATGCAGTGTTTTTAACCTCATAGGGTTCACCATTAAATAGTATGGTTAACATCTAACCTCCTGTATTAGATTACTAAAGGGCGATTTATAATCCGTATTAAACAGCCGTTCACAGGCCTGTTCGGCGATGATAGGCGCCAATAAATAGCCATGGCGAAATAGTCCATTTATGCGCATGATCTGCTGATCACAGATGATTTTAGGTAGGTTATCGCTAAACGCCGGGCGGCAATTCGTCGCCAGTTTAACGATTTGAGCTTCACCAAAGCCGGCATCGATTGAGTACGCAGCCGACAACAGCTCAAGAGCGGAGCGCACGCTGAGTGGTCCGTTATCTTCGCTTTCAATTTGGCTAGCCCCAATCACAAAATGATGGTCCCTGCGCGGCGCAATATACAACTTGTACCTCGGGTGGATCAGTCTAACAGCGTGTTTAAGCTCGACTTGCGGTGCATGCAAAGTGATCACCTCACCACGCACTCCGCGCAAACCTTGCACGTCTCGCTTTGCACCTAGACCTCGGCAATCTATGACGTGATCAAACATCTGTTTACCCGATGCCAAGCATACGGCTGCACCTAACCGCTGCTCAGCTTGAATACAATGTTCAATATGACTAACAGCACAGTTTTCCTGCCATTTAACGTCTCCATTTAGCAAATATTCATTAAACGCCAACATTACCTGCGCGCTATCTAACCAGGCTTCATTGGGTAAATGCAGGCCATGGTTAAAGCGTGTAGCTAATTGCGGAACAAGTTGACTTAGGGCAGCTTGATTCAATAACTGCATGTGCTGCCCCATTTGATCACGGTAACTGTCCGGTAGTTTCGTTGTTACCTGCTGATGAAAACGCTGAAAGTCCGCCTGATCTTGTTGATGTGCGACGACCACCGTGCCATTAGAAAATAGATCAACCGGCGTGTTTCTCTGCTTAGATAAACTTTCGGTCACCGCAGGCCATCGTGTTAATGACGCTAGCCCCATGTGAAACACGCTATGTTCGGCACTTTCTAGTTCGCTATAGGGTGACAGCATCCCTGCCGCGGTGTAAGCCGCTGCCCCTCCAACGTTCATTGGGTCTTTATCATACAGGGTGATTGCCACTGCTGACTTAGCGTAATTCAATAATTGCCACGCCAGCATGCGGCCCATGATCCCTGCCCCAACTATCGCAATGCGTTTCACTGTCACTGACGCTATTCCGTTTGAGCAACGTAAATTTGCGCGCCTGAGGCGGTAAACTCAGCTGACTTTTGCGCCATACCGGCCTCAATTTCAGCATTTTTAAGATCAGCTGAATAATCCCGTACTTCTTGAGATATTTTCATTGAGCAGAATTTTGGCCCGCACATAGAACAGAAATGCGCCACTTTGGCGGAATCTTTAGGCAGAGTTTCGTCATGAAATTCTCGTGCTGTGTCTGGATCTAATCCTAAGTTAAATTGGTCAACCCAACGAAACTCAAATCGTGCCTTGGACAGCAAATCATCACGATAACGTGCGCCCGGATGACCTTTGGCAATATCCGCAGCGTGGGCAGCAATTTTATAAGCCATGATCCCTTGTTTCACATCGTCGCGATTTGGTAAGCCCAAATGTTCTTTGGGCGTCACGTAACACAGCATCGCACAACCGTACCAACCGATAATGGCTGCACCGATGCCACTGGTAATATGGTCGTATCCCGGCGCAATATCCGTTGTCAGTGGGCCGAGTGTGTAAAATGGCGCTTCATGGCAATGTTCGAGCTGCATGTCCATGTTCTCTTTGATCATGTGCATGGGTACATGACCAGGGCCTTCGATCATCGTTTGCACGTCATGCTTCCAAGCAATGGTTGTCAGTTCACCCAAGGTGATCAGTTCAGCAAACTGCGCTTCATCGTTGGCGTCGGCAAGCGAGCCTGGGCGCAGGCCATCCCCAAGGGAGAAGCTCACATCGTAGGCTTTCATGATCTGGCAGATATCATCGAAATGGGTATACAGGAAGTTTTCTTGATGATGCGCAATACACCACTTCGCCATGATGGACCCGCCTCGCGAGACAATACCCGTGACTCTGTCTACCGTCATCGGAATATGATGCAAACGCACCCCAGCATGAATAGTAAAGTAGTCTACACCTTGCTCAGCCTGCTCAATCAAGGTGTCGCGAAACACCTCCCATGTGAGGTCTTCAGCTACACCTTTTACTTTTTCTAACGCTTGATAAATAGGCACTGTGCCAACCGGTACCGGTGAGTTACGCACGATGTAATCACGGGTCGAGTGAATGTTTTTGCCCGTTGATAAATCCATAATGGTATCGCCGCCCCAGCGAATCGACCAAACTAGTTTTTCAACCTCCTCTTCGATAGACGAGCGCAGAGCTGAGTTGCCAATGTTGCCGTTAATTTTTACTAAGAAGTTGCGCCCAATGATCATCGGCTCAAGCTCGGTATGATTGATATTAGCCGGAATAATCGCTCGACCTTCGGCGACTTCTTTACGCACAAATTCAGGTGTAATAGGCTGTAAATTGGCCCCAAGTGAATTGCCTTTTAGGCGCTGATTACGTTCTGGCGTAGTGAATTCATTGTTCAATGCTTCGCGGGCTTGATTTTCACGTACGGCGATGTATTCCATCTCCTTGGTGATAATACCTTGGCGGGCATAGTGCATTTGCGTCACGTTTTTGCCGGGTAAAGACCGTCTTGGCGTACGCTGCAGCTCATCGTTGTAATACTGAAACGCGCGTTCTTCATTGAAGTGCCCGTTGTCCTGAGGCAATACTTCCCGACCTTGGTACTGCTCAGTGTCGTTTCGGGCTAATACCCACTGGCTGCGCACATCCCCAATCCCCTTGTTCACATCAATATCGACGGTTTCATCGGTATAAGGACCAGAGGTATCATAAAGGGTAACAGCGGTGCCATCGGTCAAACTGATTTCACGCATGGGCACACGGACCTCAGGATCATTAGGCGATGTTACATATACTTTTTTACTGGCTGGAAGGGGGGTGCGTGTAATTTTTTGCTCTTCAGTCACCACATCAATACCAATTGACGCTTCGCGAGAAGAAAGGATAGTGTTCATTTTGTTTTCCTTGAAAAAAATACAGGCGCGCGGAAAACGAAAACAAACATCCCAAAATAAGAGATGTGCTGCTCATTCCTACGCCGATACTAGTCGGATCAGGTTCTACGGGTTTGTATTGCTACATCTCAGCCAAAGGAGGCGCCCCGAGAGCGAATGCGGATATTAAGTCAACAAATTTGAAAATACTAGCCCCTATTTTTACCTGACTTATTCATCATTTGTTGTGCATAACAGGCCTTAAATTCATTTTAAACCTAACTACACCCCGATTTCTTTTTCTACGAAAATAAGAGTAAGCATAAAAATATAAAATAGCTTAAATTAAGCCATAACAGCGTAAAAGATAGAAATAACACCGCTAAAATACGGTAAAATTAATTTTAAAGAAAATAAAAAATAAATCACGTTAACAACATTTAGCGACAAGTTTGTTTATCAAAAATATAAAATTCTAGCCTTTATTTATTGCGCATAGAGGAATTAAATAGCACGGTTATCTCACTACCTGTGGGTAAATTTTTTTGAAAAAAATTGCTTAATCGTTAGAGGTGGCATGATTGCTCGAACTTGGAATGGGCGTTTTAGCAAAATAAAACGTTATACCAGCCGTTCATCACGTTCTAACGCATAAGTACTTTGGCACAATTAACACATACGGATGCAGCTGAAAGGCTGTTACCATATAGGCATTATATTTTTGAAAGGCACTACTATGAAATTATTGATCCGCAACCTTGATAGAGCGACCACTGAAGACGAACTACGCACTTTATTTGAAGGCTATGGTGTTGTGCAGTCATGCACGATCGTACAAGACCCTGCCACTAAAAGCTCAAAGGGCTTTGGCTTTGTTGAAATGCCAAAAATTGGCGATGCAAAGGCCGCGACTATTAACTTAAACAGCCATACCTTAGGCGCAAATAAAATTCGCGTTAAAAAAGCCGACGAAAAAGTTGAAAACAAAGATAAACTAAGCGAATAAATATTCGCTACAAATTACGCTCCGTTCGCCATAAAAACCGCTTAATTGAAGTGAGCCCATAAAGTTGGGCTCATTTCTAAGCTGCTATAAAGCCTGATTTCGACATTGAATCTAACGCAGGCCTTTTAGTTTCAGTTTTAAACGTTTGTTATGGTAATAATCAATGTACTCTTTGATGTTTTCAATGAGTTCATCAGCATTTTTAAATTCTGCATTATGGTACATTTCTGTTTTCAGTATACCGAAGAAGTATTCAGCCACTGCGTTATCCAAGCAGTTTCCTTTTCTCGACATGCTCTGAGGTAATCCATTATTTTTTAAGTGCTGTTGATACGGCCTGTTTCGATATTGCCAACCTTGGTCAGAATGAACAACCGGCTTGCCGAGTTTTGCAGTAGCGTTTATCAGCATGTCTGTTACGGGTGATAACTTGACGAATTTACGTACCTCATAACTTATCACTTCTCCATTAAAAATGGTCGATGATAGGTGATAAGTAGCCCTTCTGGTCACCGACCTTAAATTCGGTCACAGCAATGACCCAGGTTTGATTTGGCTTATCAGCGGTAAACCTTTTTTGTACTAAGTCAGGTGCTATTTTGCCTGCCTCGCCTTTGTAAGATTTGTACCGTTTGCGCCCCACCTTTTATTTCGGCCCAAGCTAGTCCTTTGCCGCTGGTAACTTCGAACGGCCAACCGTGTAGGTTCATAGTCGTCAATACGTTGCGTTTAAAGCTTGCGCTAAACGGACACTCAGCTTAAAGAAGAATATCTAAATCGTGCAGCGAATAAACCGATGATCAAGAGCCAATTTGACTTATGGAACTACAAATCAACGGCTAAGCGTTCTCGAACTGACTTGATGAGCAGACTTCGCTAGTGTTAGCTTAAATGCTTGTGATATTTGGAGATAAAAAGAGCCCCAGTAATTGGAATGTCTAACTGTTTGGGGTCACTTTATCGTATATTATAAGTTTTTAAATACCCATTATTTAAACGCTAATCATCGATATCGCCTAGGCCGTATTAGTCAAATAAGCGTTTATTCGATATTTACCGTCGTGACAAGCACTACTCATTAATACCTACACTCGAATGAAATGGGCACATAATAAAAGTAATTTTGTTCAAGACTAAATTGCAGACACAAAAAATCCGCTGACTCGTAAATAGTCAGCG
>TARA_R110000737_G_scaffold260315_1_pt1 | contig 16640 bp, 20 predicted proteins | sample TARA_R110000737 | Tara Oceans TARA_R110000737 (sample SAMEA4398027) | marine metagenome | biome: Polar Biome; feature: [SRF] surface water layer (ENVO:00010504); material: water (ENVO:00002006), including particulate matter (ENVO:01000060) such as... | depth 5 m
GCTGATGATGATAACACTACGTTGCCTGCGTTCCAGCTTGCATCTGTGAATTGGTTTGCACCAGCTCTGTTTAGATCTGCACCTAGTGAATATCTTTGACAAAGTTGAGCAAAAGAAGAAGTTGCAGAGTTGGCTTCTATAGAAAGTGGAGCTCTTACATGATTCCAAAACGGTGCGGGATCACTACTTGTCATATTATGATTTATATGATTTGGGTTAAAATTATCAAATGCATCTTGATTCCCCGGTATATACCATGTCCTTATTTCTTGTAAAGATCCTGTGAATGGTGTTTGTGTACCTGCTTGCAAAGGTGAGTTTAGAGATCCTGAAGTTCCGAATGATACAAAACCAGGTGCTTGCCATGCTACTTCTTCATTAGATACGCTAATATTTACAGAGCTTGTATGTGTTATTCTAGCTTTAGAATGATCTGGTGATTTAGCAACTGTAAGGGAAAATCTATTTGCGCCAGTTACTTGGCCACTATCTCCTGCAACATTATTTCTACAAAGCATTACTGACCACCAGTCATTGTCATACAGAGGGAGCCAATCAGTGCTACCTGAGGTAATAGAGTTGTAATTAGCACTGCTGTTCCTAAATGTGCATAAAAGTTTTCCGTATTTATAAAAACCAGAAGATATTGTTGTAGCATTTGGATGTGGTACTATAGATAATTGGTTGTTCTGCTTTATTGCTTGGCCTGAGCCTTCGCCTACAGACATTATAAATAATGATTGAGTTGTTATAGTGTTTGTGTTAAATCTAAATTCAAGTGAATCAGGTGTTCGATCAGCTGGTGTTGCTGTCTGCATCGGGTGAGGATGATAAAGATCGGGCCATTGAAACTTAAAGTTTGATTCATTACTTGCTGCCTCACCAAATTCTAGAGCATATGAAAACTTATCGTATGTTGCATATGAGTCTGTTTTTTTAGCCTTTTTAGGGCCACCGTATTCGAATATTCTTAGTAGAGTAGGAGGTAGTCCATAAGTAGTTGTAAGTGCGCGTATGCCTCTCTCACCTCCTTTTGTTTTAAGAAGATACGGAAGATTGTTAAGCATACGTTTCCAAGTTTCTCTTGAAAGATCTTCCCTCGACGTCAACGAACTACCTTGAGCTGCTGAAGAAGTAACATACTGAACAGATGCTGAATGTATTGTTTGGTTGGCTACACTTGAACCTGGTACGTGTACAGAAAATGAAGCTGGTGCATTTACATTGTTACCAACACTGTCAACACCCATTGAGTATTCCCAGAGATCTGTAAATTGGAAACCTTGATATGATTCAAATCCAAAAGAAGACAATACATTGTATACTAAGTCTTTTGAAAGATCTTCGTAAAGAGGATTACTTCGCTTATGTATCTGCATTGTGCCATCGATGTAATTATATACAGTATCAAAGTGGTGCGCTACCATATTCACAAATAATAAATAGTTGGCATTATCTTTACCGTCACCAGCCTCTCTAACGTGAAACGGTATTGTGTTTTCTAAATTATGAGGATTGTGTACATCATAGTCTAATGCAACATTTGATTGTGATGCAAACCATGCAGTGGCTATAGCTCCCGCTACAGGTGCTTGTGTATAAGGTTCGTATAAATTTGTTTTAGGCCAAGTTCTTTCGTGTCTTACTCCATTTGATGAAGAAATATATGAAGATGACTCAAAATATAAGTAGTTTTCATAGCCATCAAATCCTTGTATAATTTCTTCTTTTTTTATTGCATAGTTTGATTTATTTTTATCAACATATACACCTGCATTGGTCATTGCGTTAAGTGAAACTATCTGACCATCGTAATGAGATATTAAACCCATTTTGTATTTGAAATTCTCAAGTCTTTCTTTAGCAGAGCTGAAATGTACAAAATTATCAAAGTTATGATAATCTATATTTAGATGCGCAGATTCTCCAGCAGACCCTGAAGTATATTTATTCATCAGTGCTTGTTTTGATACTGCGTTATCTCCTAATAGAGAATCCCAAGTTTCCCAACCTGTTGCACCGCCGGCACCTTTTGAAATATCGACAGTGAAATTAGGTCCAGCAATCTCCGTACCTTCTTTCTGTCTTTCCGCTGGTATAAGTTTTATTAATTCAGTGTGTGAAGTTATAACCTCCTTTACTATCCATAGCTGTTCTTGAACTAGCACATCTGCAGGTAAAGGTTCGTATAGTTTTATTAATATGCCGTCATCACCGTCGTCTTGCCAGTTAGTTATAAGTGATACTGTATTATTACCAAAGTTAGCAAGAAGATCTTGCCAACCTTCGTCTACAAAATTTTCTACGTTCTTTTCTTGCAGTTCGTCAAACTTTCTTAGAAATTCTTCGTCCTGTGAAGTGGTCTTTATTCTAACTTCGGTTCTAGATGGAGATATCTCTGCAATGTGCAATCCATTGTTTTCGTTCCATGAACCTAATATGTCTCTAAAAAAATTATAGTGTACTTTGTAAAGACCTGCTTTGAAACCTAGCTGACGTATATCATTGTGAATGTCAAGCTCAATTCTAGGTCGCTTTCTTTTTCTACCTTTTTTAATATATCTGTCAATTCTAAATCCATCGACATCATAGTCAGACTGAAGAAGTGTGTCGCCTCCATATACGTGTAATTCTACTAAATCAATATCACCTTCGCCAAAGTTAGTAAATATCTTTTTGGAAGGTATATTCTGTAGGTGTTTTATATTATATCGTTCAATTCTATCCATAACTAACCTTTGTATTGTGCTATATTATCGTTTTTTAAAAAATAAGGATTACTTTGCTTCTTGTTGAATACTTCTACTTGAGAAAAATCTTTTTTGTAGCCCATCTCTTCCCTATGTCTGTAATATCTTTGAACGTTTAAAAATGAAATTACACCGTCAGAATCAGACCAGTATATAATTGAACCTACACTGTACTTCCAATATCCCATTCTTCTGCCATAACCTGGATCTATAGTGTTTCCTTTCATGGAGTTTTCCTTAACCCACTTAATTGTCTCGTTAGTATTCCAAGGTGTCTTTCCAGGTGTTTTGTCAGGGCTAGCAAGATCAGCTCTTTCATATGCATTTGCTTGAGAATTATACTGCATAGGAACCCAAGCCTCTTCTTCTAATATATAGTCTTTATAAGGTCTTAGCTTAGGGTGTCTTTTGTCAAAATCAGCTGTAGTTGATATAGGTGCCCATTCAAATCTTCCTAGTGGTATATTGTTTTCAGCACCACCCGTAAGCTCCACTATTCTTCCATCTCTGTATACATTAACATAGTGGGGCATAGTTCTAGTTACACCTTTGTCATTTGATATTTCGCAATAATATCTACCTGTTGTAAATCTCTGCACGTTATCCAACAAAAGCTTTCTTCCTTTTCCAACTATTTTATTCTGTACATCTGTGTTAAAATTACGTTTTGTATCTGCAGAGAAGTACCAAGTATAATTCATTTTTTCTCTATTCTCTCTGCCTTTTTTATCTTTGTAGTTATATGCGTTCGCAACAAACACTACAATTCCATTAGCCCAGCTAGATAGCACATGAGTTTCTCCCAAGTTAAATGCTAGTTTACGTGCACCTTTTACATTCTCATCTGCTTCGTGATATGTTACATTTTCATATTCAAACTGATCAACAATTGGCAATCCGTAATTTGGATCTCGTGATATCACTAACTCTGTAAACTTAGTAGGAGTAAATGCTTCCGATGTGTCTCTGTCGAATATAAATCTTGCAGAAGCTAGCTCTAGAAATTCAGTGTCTATTCCCTCTCTAGATACTATCACTCCTGATTCGCTTCTTTCGTTTTCTTTGTCTATATCAAATTCAAACTGATCTCGAAGCACAAACTCCGCATCAGAATGTAAATCGTCTGCCTTTACACTAGTTGCAGATTTTATAGGACTGATCTCTTTGACTTTTACTCGTATCTGTCTTTCGGGAGTTTTTATAAACTCTATTTCGGTCGCTGCCTTATTTTTATTTGGGTAAACTACCCTACTTACATTTTTTCTGCCGTTTCTTTTTCTTGCGTAATATGCCTTACGTGCAGCTGCTTGTCTTTGTTTATAGTTCATTACCTCGTCACCTTGAATATATCTTTAATTGGATAATAGCCAATTATATCTGTTGTACTTCCACTTGCTTTTAGCTTCACTTCTATTTGGTAATATCTTTCAGGTGATAAGTTTGATGTTAACATTTCAAAGTAGTTACCTTTTGAGTCGCAGCTCATTTTTGTAAAAACATCGTCATAAGGTATTACAGTTTCTCCCGTCCTAAGGTCTTTAACTGAATAGAATGCTGAACCAGAGGGTATATATCTTACTGATAGTTCTGCTGATGTATTGCCGTATGTCTTTGTAGGATATTTTTCTCTACCTACTATTCTGAACTTAGCTTTTTCACCTATTTTATAATCTGCTCTGTTATTTTTTAGATATAAAAATATAGATGATGGATCTTCTGTTGATAATTCACCTAAACTACCGGTATTGAATTTCGAATCATCCCAGCAGAACTCTAAGCGAGGCTGATATATTGTATGTGTTTCTGTAGAATAATATTTAAAACTTCCATACTTTTTTGTGTCTACTTCTTTGCTGTCTTCTCTCTTCAACAAAAAGCCGTGATTGTCAATATTATTTAAGCCGTTAACACCTGAAGACATTGTCATTTTTGTAGTCCAATAAGAAACATCTTGTCGTATATCTAAATTAGCTTTACTTGCAGAAGTTATAATAGTGTTAACAACAGGCTCACCTGCTATTGAGTGTGTTGAACAACCTAACTGCTCTATGCCAATATTGTTTACCCACTTTGTACCTCCGTATTCCAAAGGGTATCCCCAACTTGCGCCAGTTGATGTTTGAGGCTTATGACCTATTCGTCCAATACCCATATCCCATGATTGTGAAACAGCTTTTGTTACTAACGTATCGTTTAGTGCTAAACTTGAATCTTGGTTTGCTGAATATATTTTTAAGAATGTAGTAGGTGGTGAAAATTTAGTACCATCTGGATTTTTGAATGCTCCTCCTAAAGATCCAGAGTGCATGGTAGCAGGTATATCAAATTTTACTATAAATCTAGAATTAAACGGGCCTACACCTAACGAACCTGAAACATTTTTATTTATCTCTAATATCTCATCTATTCCTGTATTCATGCTTGACGAAAAAGGGCCTTCTTGTATTTTCTCGTATAATGTTGTGTCAGCTGATGCTGTTATTGAATATATCATTTTTAATATCCTACTATTCTACCTTTAATGTCGGTATCTAAATTCTTAACTTCAAATAAACATGGATCTTGTGAAGGATATACAACCCCATCTCGAGTTGCTCCTTTTATATCATATATGTTTCCACTATATCCAGATGCAAGATCAAATAGATTAAATATTCTTAAACTCTTAACTGTCTGTACGCCTTCTACTTTATCTAGCTCTGTAGCTATGTTTGGAAGTACAATAGGTTCATTAATCGACCAGTTATCAGGATCAAATATACATCTTAGTTTTTTAACACATCTTAACAAAACATCTTTATTTTGAAAACCAGGTCTTGGTAAAATACCAAAATCTACGCCTATGTTTATTATCCATGCATCTTTTATATTTATTGCATCTGTCAACATTCTATATTGAGAAAGATATGTTTGCATATTTTCTTTAGCCAAAGGTGTTAATGGTACATAATTTTTGTTATCATCGTATGTAGCTGTATATAAATTTAATGCTAATGGGTTTTTTATCTCGTGTGTGCCTACAGTCTGCATCCAGTATTGTTCGTCCTTATCTAAATAGGCTTTTGCAACCGAACCATATTTAGCTGGCATTGCGTATATTCTAGCTATATAGTCTTCACGAGTAACTGCTCTATTTTGTGAAGCGAAATGACCAAGCGCATTCTGCTTTATATCGTCTGTTGTCTCTGCTGAACGGCCTCCTACTGCAGGGTTTATATTTATAACAGCCAAAGATGCTTTTACCAAATCTAAAACACCTGTGTTAAGTCCGTCTTCGTCTAGCCAAGCTGATGATTCTATTATTGAATCTATTTTCCTTGCAGCTACATTTGATTCTAGGCCACCACCTGCGATATACTTAACAGTAAGTGTTGTATCTCTAGGTGCTTCTCCATACTGTCTAGTAAACATTGTATTAACAGGATCGAAAGCTACATCTATATAACTGCTTCCATTTATAAAATTCTGAGCTGTATTACCATAAGGCAGTGCCATTCCAACGTTACTAGGACTAGGCACAATAAGCTCATCTGGTTGAGTTGATATTCCAGAACCAAACCACAGCTGAGTTATGTTGTCAGCTTTAACGTGAGTTGTAAATCTACGTCCAGTTCTTCTTAGCTTAAGAATATATGGAGCATCGTAGTTATATACAGACATTGCTGGATCTGATGTCCAGTTATTTACTACATCTTCAAATATATTGTCTTGAGCAAGATATTCAACCTCACTCCAGTTATTGCCATCAGAATCTTTTACTGACAGCACTGAAACTACATTGTCTTTACTTAGCGATAGCTTATCAAATTTCTTAGGTGTAGTGAATGCAAATGTTTCAGTCTCTAGCTTTCCACTCATAGCACTTACATCTTTCTTAAGCAAATAATAAGTAGGCTCACCTGATACATTGTCGATTTGATATACAGACGTTTCAGTTGGATTTTTCGAACTACTTGCATTAAAATTAACAGTGTCTTGAGTTATAAATTCGTGGGCACCGCTTGTCACAACCATACCTTCAGCTATCTCCATTGCAAACCTCATATCAGGTCTTCCCGAAGCTCCTGCTCCAATTGCCGGTACTATTTGGTATACTGAAAGCTCTGCCAATGAAGGTACAGATGGCTTTACAGAATATCCTAAAGCTCTTGCTAAATCTACAACGTTGTCTCTTTCTTCAGCGTGCATTAACAAACTTTCTTTAAGCTGGTCATCTACGTAGTATGATAAAACGTCACCTACATATGATGCCATTTCAATAAACATCATCCCTGGAGAAGACTCGTTAAAGTCGTTATACGTTTCAGGAAAATATGATTTAGCATAATTAACTAAGTCACTTCTAAATCTTCCAAAATCTTTATTAAGATACTTTATATCTTTTGTCTGTCTTTTATCTATGTTGCAATCGTTAGCCATTATAATTCACCTATATCTAATGCGATTGACTGCATATCCATAGTGTTACCTTTGAATAAAGCCCAATCGATTTTTATGTTCATTCTATTTTCATTTGTTTCTATAAAGTCAACAATTACACTTTTAAGATCTACATAAGGAAGCCATACAGATACTTGCTTTCTTATAAGTTTTTCTAAACCGTCTCTAACTACCTTCGTGTTGTTTTCAAACAGAGTTTTGAATATGTCACATCCGAATTCAGGATGCATTGGTCTCTCACCTCTATTTGTTAAAACTAAATTTATTAAGTTAGATTTAGTCTGGTCTATTGTTGTGTATGACTGCTGAAACCCTCCACCGTCTTGTCCTTTCACGCTTGTGTTGTGAGGTAGATCTACAGCCATTATTTTTTCATAGCTATATCTACGTTCGGCACTAGAATCATTTGTCAAAGGTAATGTAAGACCTATTGCAATGTCTCTTTCAAAATCTAAAGGATTAAACTTGTATATAGGTCTTTTTCTCATTACTTAAATCTTTTTACTAACTCTGAATAGTCTCGTGTTAAAGCATTACCTAAGCCATCGGGTAGCGCTTGTATATCAACAGGTCTACCTGTCACATCTGTATGCTGTGTGTTACCTCCTTGCATACCAGCAAACTTACTTCTTAAACTACTAGCATCCATTTCTGGGTATGCTTCGAATTCGCTTGAAGATTTTGTTTCGTTAAGTATCTCGTTAAGCATAGAATTTTCTGTATAGTTTATTTTCTTTCTTGTACTTGTTTTTTTCAACACTGGCTTTTTTTGCTCCAGTACATTAAGCACTTCGTTCATTTCGTTTTGAACGGCTGCTTTAATTTCACGTTTAACAACCTGTTGTATGAGTTTTACTAATTCTTTCTTTGTCATGTGTGCACTCCATTACTTTATATATAAATATCTAAAAAATACGTTTTTATACCCAAGGGCCTGCGGCACCTGATGGTATATTTACCCAAGTTCCAGATTGTACCCAACTTGCTATAGCGTTACCACAATTTGTTGCCCAGTCAGTATGTCCTAAGCCATCCATGCCTGCAGAAAACTGTCCTGATATAGGAGCCTGCATTGGTGGTACTGCTGCATGTAAAGGTAACATACCTAAACCTAGAGTAGCATAGAAAATATCTATTGACGCTACTAGCATATCACCTGCAGAGTCATTGCTAGTACTCCAACCTGCAAGAGCTCCGTACATTGCAAGCTCAGCTGCAGCGATAGTTACAGAAGGAGGAAATATAGCAGCTGACCCTAATTTTATAGACTCTGCCCAAGCTTTTGCTGATCCTGGAGAAGCTACCTCTGAAATATCTCCAGAAACACCTTGATATAGCATACTTTCTGAGTCGAAGTATCTTGCCATGTTGTTTGCGAATATAGGTACTAAAAAAGGCATTATTGTTTCATAGCTTCCATTTGTCCTTTAAGCATTCCGTATACAGGTGCTTGAACTGGGGGTGCTGACATACCACATGCAGTTGGATGAGTTTCCATTTCCAAATTAGTAAGCATTTCTAAAACAATATCAGCAAGTGCACTTACATTTAATTTCCAAGATGCTGTTGATAAACCTATTTCTTTTTTCGCAGAAAGTATTATATTTTCTTTCTTGGAATTAAATACTAGTCTATCTGAATTTATTATTACTTGTGAAGTATCTTTGTATTCACCTACAGCAACCATAGGTGATGGGCCACCTGAAGGTACCGGTACTGTTTCGTCCGCAATTGCGTTTGCAGGCTCCAAATCTATCTTCTGTGTTTTTGTAAGCATTATAGTAGAGTCGTTTAAGTTGATATCTTCTATGTGAGAGTCACCTGTATCTGAATGGCCGTTTGATATTATCATTATAGGATCTCCATCTGTAGAACCTACTGACCATGTGTTTTTTGGCTTGCCTGCAACTGCTGTTGATCCAAGTCTTATGCTGTTATCAAATCTACCTTGCATTATAGTATCACCTTCATAGTGTTGAACTACAGCCATTTCTTTTTCTTCAAATGTATCACCTAGCGTGTCATTTACAAAATTCTTTGGGTTAAACGATACATTAGGTACTGCATTGGAATTTATATCTCCCCACGTGTTAACTACAGATAGCCAATAGTATCCCGTGTCTTTTGGATTTATCATAGCGCCTAGTGTTGCAGCTCGCAACAAAACTACCACTTCACCTTTAAGCGGATATGATGTTATGTTCTTATTTAAAGGAGGGATCCAATGTCCTTGTATCTCATCTGAAAGAGCATAGTCTACTAATTCACCTAGTAGCTTTACTTTAACGTATCCTAAGTCCGCACCTGGTGTATCTGATTTATACCACTGATGATCTGGGTTCATTACAACATCAATAACTTCACCTGATGCAACCATAGGGTTTGATGATGAATTAGCATTGGTAAACTTTGCTGAACTACCTTTATCTCCAAAGCCCATTATTTATTGTCCTCTAAATCTTGAACTGAACTTAGCAATTGTTTTTTCTCATCTTCAGTTAACAAGCCTGTTGAGTTTTCACTTTCAGGTCTACCCATAGCTCTCTGTACAATTGCAGCCATCTTTATTAAGTGCTCATCATTCTTTACACTAACTTCTAAATACTCTTTTATTATAGGAACCAATATAGTAGCATCGCCCATGTTCTTAATCATAGGCTGTAGCTGTAATATTAATTCATTTATCTGTTTTTCTTTCTTTGTGGAATTGTTGTATATATCCTGTAGTAAGTTTTCAAAAGACTTACCTTCAAATATATGATCTTCACTTATTGCCATTGTTTTTCTCCTATTTATATATAAATATACAAAACAAAAAACCTGGAGCTTATGCCCCAGGTTTCTTTAAATATAACGATTGTAATTACTTCTTAATAAAGAATGACCCTACAATTACTAATACTACCAACCCTGCAAATCCACCAGTACCTAGTGCGTTTACAAGAGAGGTTAAGTTAGCAATTACGTCCATTCCAAATACAGTTCCGCCTGTTAAGACAGTCCATAAGATTGTTACTGGTAAAATTGTCATCATAATTGATAATAATCCACCGAAAAATCCATTTACATATTTGATTACTGAATCCATAATTTCTCTTCTTTCCTTTTATTGTTGTTTGGGCATTATTGCCAAGCGCGCAACTTCGTTTAGTTATTAATTAAAATTTTAGACCAAATCCTAAAGTAAGATTCGTTGTCTTTGCTTCTGTGTTATAAACTATTTTTGGGTCTACATATACACCTCTGTGTATAGTAAACATTTTACCTAAACCAATACTTAATGATTCCGTATCTAGTCCACTTGTTGCAGCGTATACAAAATATCCTTTTACAAAATATCTTGCGTGTAAATCATAAGACATATCAGCTGTTGAATCCAATTGAGATACAGAAAGTCCAACCATTAAGTTGTCCATAATTCCATATCCTACAGTCGGGCTAAGTGCATATTCTGTCCATGATACATTACTAATGTCACCAGTACCTACGTACCAGTCACCTTTTGTTTGTGCTTGAGTTCCAACTATCGTTGCAACTATTAAAGCAATTGTTAAAATTAAATTTTTCATATTTTATTCTTCTTTTTTTGTTTTTGTTTATAGCGCGCGCTATTTTTTAATGAGCTGATTGCTCATATTTTTTATACTTCTCTTTGAAGTCTTTTTTTATCATATTTACAACCCGGGAAATATCCTGAGTCTTCTCATCTGTCATTTCTCTTATCAAAACGTATAAAGCTTTTTTATTATACTTCTCTATATTTTCTCTACGTCTAAATAACTCCATAACAGCGTATGCAATCTTAACATCTGAATTTTTAGAATATATACTTTCAACTCTTAAATCGTAAGCTTCGATGAACATATCTGTAAATTCTTTAAGTGACTGTTGTCTTTCACTATGTATTTCTTCGTTAACGGTATCTCTCTGCTTGTCAACTGCTAGCAAATCTGTTTTAGATTTTAATAATTTATAAGCTTTATTGTTTGTCTGTATACAATAGTTTTTTGCAACTATACTGAAATAGGAAAATGCCCTACCTTTCTCTTCAGTATACTTTGGAAGCTTTTGTAACAAAAAACCTATAACCTCATACTGCTTGTCTTCTGTCGTGCCGTTCATATAAGGAAACTTGAATCTGTTTATTATATTTTGAGCTAGCTTCCATACAGGGTAGTGTATGTGTTGTGAGTATACTCTATTTCTTTTTACTTGATTCTTCTCTTCATTGTATGCAACAATAGCCTTCTCAGCAACAGGAGTAAAATACATTTTGTTCTTTCTCTTTCTACCTCTCTTACTTTTGTTGTTCATATAGTCTTCAAACTCCTGCTGGTATCTTTCTATATTTTCATAAAAATTATCTACCGGACTAATCATTGGTATGCTCAATATCATCTTTTAATTCTTTAATTATATCTTTAATTGATTTAAACATAACACCTATCTCGTCATCAGATTCAAATCCTCCTCTAGAATCTATAACTCTCATACTATTCAAAGCTTCTTTAAATTTTCTTTTAGTATACTGTATATTATCATCTAAACTTAATACTGTCTCTTCCATCTTGTCGTATTTTCTTAGCAAGTTAATTATTATAAATGCACAAACAGCTAACAGTATAGAAAGAATAATTACTATCCACTCCATTATTTAGACTCCTTAAATAGTGTACTGAATATATCATCAACAGATTTATTTGCAGTGGCTGTGTCTAGAGATTTCTTTTTATGTGTAGAGCTTGATGCTTTTTTAACCTCACCACTTACTTTGTTTATCTCACCTTCTATCTTTGAAGCCATAAGATCTGCTTGATGTAATACCAATGGCATATTAGTTTTAAAGTTTCTATCAGAATTATAATGCTTGTAGTATTGAGTATTCGCTTCATCATACAAACCATCATGTACCATGATAGATATCATTTCATTTTCAGATACTTTAATTCCAAAGTGCTGTAGTAACCATAAACTTCTATGCTGCACAGGCATCCAATTTAATTCAGGGTTCAAATTCCAAAGTGATCCTTGATTTTTTCTATGCCACTCACTTGGATTTGGTACATATAAATCATTTTCTAAATCGCCATATTTTCCTAGATCGTGGTTTAGCGCAGCGAACATTAATTCTTCTAATGTGTAACCTTCCATTGACGATCCCATTGATTTCCAAAGCATATATGTTTGTTCAGCACACCTAGCTACCCTTAATACGTGTTCAACATAACCTCCTACAAATGCGTTGTGGTAATTTATATTACCAGATGCAGGTGAAAACATCATTCGCTCTTGAAAGCTTTCGTACATAGCTTGTAACTTTTCTTTTCTTTCACCTTCGAAATTCTTGTCTATGACTAGCATTAAGTCATTCCAATTTTGTAATAGTTGTTCTTCTGTTAAATTCATGAGTTCTCCTTTATTTGTGTTTCTACCTTACTCCAATAAGTAGCCGTTTGTGGTTTATCTATACCTCTAGGTCCGCCATTCCAGCATCGAGCAATCTGCTCTGGTGTTGTAAGTTTATAATGTTTACAATAAATTCTCAACATTTCAATTGATTTTATTCTGCTCCATCTGTCATTGTATGTATATACGTTATGCTTTAATATTCTGTTAACATCGTTAACCATTGTCTTTCTAATCTGCAAACAACCAACTGCATCTTCGCTTTTATTATATGCGGAGTCATTGTTGCTGCTTTCTATAAACATAATAGCCTGAACTAAAGTGTCTATGGTATACCATCGTATACCGTCTTCCTCGATGACTTCTACAGTATCTATCTTTGTAAACAAGCTATCAATAATTGACTCATACTTATCTATCTCAATTTTCATATTCTCAATTTGGTTCTCTGACTCCAGTTGGAACAGAAGCATCATTAGCATCGAGCTTGTGATGGCAGCGTAAAATAATATATTTTTCATATTAATCAAATAAAAGTTTTAGTTGTGCAGGGTCGCCGGTCTCTAGATCTTTACCGAAGTGTTCATCTACAAGTTTATTAGAATAACCTAAAGCCAATGCCATTCTTTTGCATGTACGCTTATATTCTTTTATAGTGAGATCGTCACTAATCTTAAACTCAATAACTTGAGGTTCTTTAGATGCTTGTGTTCTATGATATGTTAATTTGTCTAACGCCATTCAATTACTCCAATAGTTTTAATTATATACTAATATAACAAATCTTTATGAATTATGAAAACAATTAGCTGAATAGTTTTGTAACCAATGTATCGGTAAATTTACCTTTCATTATTTTTGAATAATTTTTTATCTGCTGTGTTACTAATTTTTTATCCTTCTTCCAACGCAGACCTTTCAATTCCTTTTTCAGCATAGAGACTTTAACTGCAGCCTCCTGCTTATATACTTCCTTTTCTTTCTTGGAAAGTTTGTTTTTCTTTTCAACAACAGTAGGCTTTAATTTCCCCTTCAGCTGAGGTTGTTCTATGCCTTTGTGATATACATTGCCATTCTTATCTACAAACTCTTTCATGAAATGCCAACCAGAAACTTTTCCTGTATTTCCTCTTACGCTTATCTCAGGTGGGTCAGTCATCTCTCTTACGCAATCGTGACATGTTGTAGATATTTCTGCAGATGACATTTCCATCTGTCCGCAGAGTTTGCACTCCATGTATCTATAGTCCTGCTCAGGATTTTGATTCCATTTAGTGCCTTTTCTAAACTCAACTGCGTATTTTACTATTTCTGTCATTATTTCTTGCCTTTAATTTTGTTTCTTATACTATTAAGTATACGCGAGGAAGAGTTTATTTTGCCTTCAAGTTCGTTAATATTACTTAATCCCTTGATTACCTTAGAATTAAGTGCTTCAAGTTTTTCTAGCCTATTCATGCCTGACGTGTCTATACCTATATCTTTTAATTCGTCTACATTCTCTTCTCTTGAAAAAGCAAAGTTAGCTGCGACTACCATTGCAATTGCTAGCGGATCAAAAACAAATACTATTAAAAGCATAAACCAGTTTACTATTTTATCCATAGACTTGCCAGACAATTCAGCAATATACTTTAACGGCCCTAGTTCTCTAGCGGATTCATTTCCTATTTGCTTGTCTAATATCTGTATATCAAATTTTGTTATTGAGTCGGTAACTGAATTATAATCTCGCTTCGCTTCTTCTAGCTTGCCTTCTAATAATTTTCTTTGCCTCGATGAAGTTGTAGTTACAAGCTGCCCTGATTTTTTATCTACATATTGTATAGTAGTAGGATTTGTTAAAGCTGTTTCCCACGTTGCGATTGATTCTTTTAACTCAACTCTCTGCTCTTCGAATCGATACTGCTTTGATTTTATTAGTTCTACTTTTCTATCTAAAAATTCAGATTGGTTAGCTGTCTCTTGATATGCTCCTGATAAAAAACCGTAAATACCACCCGATGTTATTATCATTAATATAAACGTTGCTACAACAAAATATGTTCTTAGAAATTTATTTAATGATTCCCAGTACTGATATAATAGTGATGCTACTATTAGCTTTGAAACTTCTAGTGCGCCGGCCATTATAATTATTTGAGTGCTAGCTCCTGCGAATAATTTGCTTAAACCATATACGGAATAAAACGCGGCTGATGCTGAAACTGAAAGTGCGCTTATAGCTATTAGATATGGAAGAGTTTTTTTCATTATTTCTTAGGTGGTTGCTTCGACGAATATACAAGTGTATATACAGTATCGTTTTCGCCGGTGCCTTTTTTGGTTCTTATCTCTGAGTCAACTATACCTAGATTAATAAGCACCTTCTGTAATTTATCTATCTTCTCTTTACTGTAATTACTTATACATACAAATTCCCCAATCATAGTAACCACAAGAGAACTGTAGTCATATGTATATTCACCTTTGTTATAAAGCTCTTCTTGTATTACAGGTATTAAAGGTAGATTACTTATAAGTCTTTCTGAATAATACTTTTTGTTATCATCGTCTAGCTTATCAGTCCATTTAGTAAATAAACTATAATCATCTTCAAATATAGTTTTATCTTTGTCTGTCATCAAAGACCATAGTTCTACAGCTGAAAGATATTCAGGTATATACTTCTTAGGTTTCAAATCTTTCTCTAACTTGTCAGGGTCGTAATTATTTCTATACTGTTTAAACAAACTTATTAAATTGTCTATAGAATTCAAGCCTTCAGACTTTGTATCATTTATATTCTGCACTGTGTCAGCTGATTCAGTATCAGGTAGAGTTATCTTTTCTATAAGAGTTACTATGTTTTCAGTACCGGATTCTAATATGTTTTTTATCTCTTGACATTTTTCATATTCTTCTGATTCTATATAATAGTCTATGATGTCATTAAGTATATCTTTTAATTCTGGTATACTTACATCAAACGGATCATATAATATAAATGTCTCGCCAACTCCTCCTTCAGCTACTTTTTCTATACTAATCTTGCCAGTAACAAGTTTATACGTGCTTTCAAATGCTAATTCCATACCTTCTATATTTAGTTCTTCGTCCATAATATTTTTGTTACCTCTATCCCCCGAAGCTTAAACGGCATGCTTCTCCAACCGTCGGTCTTGGGTGCTTAATTAAGCCGCCATCGCCATTTCAACATGTTCGCCTGTTATGCGTGTGAACTTCGTTATACTCTTATCTCAATGTCAAATCCAGTGCACCCCCATTGTATCTATTTGAATATAATTCTTTGTGGAGGTGGCGGGATTCGAACCCGCGTCCAATTGAGTAGCTTATATAACTACTAACGTTCAATTATAAATATCATCTAATTTATTGTTTATCGGATTTTTTCTTATAAGTTCTGCGACTAGTTTTAGTTGCAGCTTTCTTAGAAGAATCTTCTTTACAACAAGTAAGTGATCTTATTTCTTTTTTCAAAAGATCATTAACCAAAAGTTTATCTTCTAATAAAGTTTTGATCGAATTGAATCTTTTATTTAAGTATAAGATTGTTATTCCACAACCTAATACAAATCCTGTTATTCCTGATAGTATCATATTATCCTCTGTATGTTCCTGACCCAGCATCTAGCATGCCTAACCTTTGAGCTTTTTTAAACATATTCTGCATATCTAACATTGTTTCCAATACTCTATTAGATTCTGAGAATGTAAGTTCGAACCTTTTGCCTCCAATAATGAATGTACCAATCACTGGTTGATTAGCATCTCCTGATGGGACTTTAGCTTTAGCTCCTGTCATTAGTTCACAGTCAACTGTTGACCATAATTTTCCGTACTTCTGTGGGTTGAATTCTTTTGCCATTTTAATTTATTTTAGCTTTTGTCTACTCTGTTATTAATAGGATTTTCGACTATCTCCTTAAGATTATTTTTTATTAATTATTTTAATTATTATTAATTATATTTAGTATACTAATTATTAGTATTAGTAATTACTATTATTAGTTTTTTACTACTAATATATTAAAAATAATTGAC
>TARA_R110000737_G_scaffold66279_5_pt1 | contig 16550 bp, 26 predicted proteins | sample TARA_R110000737 | Tara Oceans TARA_R110000737 (sample SAMEA4398027) | marine metagenome | biome: Polar Biome; feature: [SRF] surface water layer (ENVO:00010504); material: water (ENVO:00002006), including particulate matter (ENVO:01000060) such as... | depth 5 m
GAACTTCGCCAGCGTAGGCATTAGCACTGCTAACCCTAACGCACCCGAGCAGATTATTCCCGAGGTTAATAAAAATAAAAGTGTAAAAGCCTCACCCGTAGCAAAGACAGTGCAGGGTCGTAGAGGAAAGAAGCCAGGACAAAAAGGTATTTGTTCAGTGTGTAAAGAGACAGGACACAACAAACGAACCTGCCCAACTAAATAAGAACGTGCCCCCGTGCTGATAGGCCACACCTTAAACTCTCTTTGCTAGAAGTGAGAGTAAGAACGGAAGGAAACTAGCTAGGCATTGCTGAAAGCCGAGAAAACAGCATAGCACGGGGCGCACCCCCCCCCTCCCCCCTAGGCGGAATGTGGCCCCTAGTATGGGGCGATGGCAGATGACGTGCTAGATACACGCGAGAACACGGCGGGAAAAAATCCCCAGAAAAAGAAAACCCGAAAAAATACCTTAAGAACATACTTACAATATGTCTTGGGAAAGGGAATATGAGGGCGTTAATAACCTAGAAATTGGAGACCTAGTTAAGGTAACTGACGATCTAGATTATGCGTACGCAGATGTATATGCAGGTAACGTTGGATTGGTGTATGATCATAACTCTGCCAAGACCAGATATAGCATATTAGTATGTGCGACCGGTACGCGAGCCGAGATTAGTGCGTGGGATCTAGATCGAAACCGTGTGAGGATATTGGCATGCCAGAAAAAACGCCAAGAAAAAAAATTAGGGAAAAAGAATGTCAAAAATTCCAATTCCTAAGCCCAAGATTGGAGATTTGGTGTTCTGTCACTGCATAGGATCGAAATACGGATGGTTTTTAAACCAACAAGGCATAGTAATAGGCGAAAAAACAAACCATTACGTGACCAAAAGGAAAAAAGACGGCAGTTATGCCTCACGTTCACTAGGCGGACATAAGAGAATTGCAGATTCATTTGCCAAATCATACAAAATACTACTGATAGGACTAGAAAAGAGGATAGTAGTCGACTACATTTCCTTCGAAAATGGCGATATAGAGATAATATCCGACTACGACCACGAAGAAGTGCAAGAATTAAAAGAAAAAACAAGCCAAATGAAAAAAATGAGTGATATTTCTAATGAAATTAATTATATACTAGAGAATAGCGAGTCAAAAAATGGGTGAAAGTAACAAATCTGATAAGAAAGAGACTATAGAAGCGATAGAAGACCGGTGTAAGTTGGTCGAGCACCTCAAGTTCGAACTAGTTTGCGCGAAGATCGTGTTCCTGATATGCGCTGGCTTGCTTTTTATCCTTTTAATAAGTATGGCAATAGGATGCGGCCATTTGCGACTACCCGATAGAGACCACCCGGCATGCACAATCCCATATTCCCAGCGCCCCGTCTGCATAACTGACTCAGAATGCGCTACAGGTTTCTTGTGTGCCAAGCGAGGTTGGGATATTGGGAGATGCACATACCAGGATTGTTGCGAACCTTGGCGCAATAGGCGTTTAGAAGGGGGTGGCAGTTTCTGTGAAAGCGATAATATTAGTAAGCCTGTTCTTAACGTCCCTGAATGCCCCTAGAACCACCGAAACGTATTGTTATGAGGGTTGGTATCTGGATTACCACTTAGCCATCTCTAAGGTGTATTCTAGGGCGAATACGGACCTAGGACAGTTAGTACCCTTAGAGATACACTCTTGTGTAGGGTGGGATCCTGGGTATTGGCACAATAAAGTAACGGTTAGGCCGTTATATAATGATAGCGGGTTACCGGTATACGAAATCTTTAGAGAAGAGATATATGAGTTGGTTGGTTTTGAATTCCGATTATGGGATAAATGTTTAAATCATCCCTGGGGGAGTCATAACGGAATCTCAATTGCTCTTAGTGAAGAAGATAGGTTTCACAAGGGTTGTAGATGTGCGGATTTGACAAATTGGTAAATATCTGCTATGATTGGGTGTATTAACTTATTTTTAGGCTAAATTTTTTTCTCGAAGGTTTTCATTATGATTGACAAAGCACAACAAACTAAGATGCGGGCATTGATTCTGGGCATTGAAGTGTCCAAATATGTTCCTGCATCTTACTCGGACGCGGAGTGCGACTTGTGCGGCTGGCTTATGGTGAAGGTTTTGGATGAAATATGGGGAACGCGGTATAGCGATGAAATGGTAAAACGCCTCTATAATTAATTTTTTATTTAAATTTTTTTTTCGAGTCTGTTATAATAAAAACATATGCGGAATCATCCGTGTTAATTTGCCCTCCATGGAGCCCCGATGAGTTAATCGCTTTTCGGGGCTTCAATTTATTTGTCGACGTGTATTTATTATATGCGTGCAACAAAAGATGCATTTAATATTGGGGACTTAGTTGAAGTAATCGATATAGGAGAGGGGTCCGAAGAGTTTCCATGGACTGAGGAGCCTGTGGCGGCGATCTACATGGGGCTGATGGAGAACAAGATCTTTGGATACAATCCTATAGTAGATCTTTCTACAACCACTTGTAGTGGCAAGGAAACTTGGCATAAAGTTTGGTATAGAGGGAAAGTTCGATACTTGGCTTTAGATAAAGATTTGAAATTATTAAGTTCTCACAATACTTAATTCATGGACCCGACGAATAACACCCTAACAAATATTCAAATTGGTGATATAATATGTCATGTAGAGAATTATTCTAACGGCTACAAAAAAGAAGTATACGGTTTGGCTATAGGGGAAAGGATTCACGGAGGAAGAAGAATGATTAAGGTTAAATGGTTTGATGATTTTAGAGATTCTTGGCATTTAGATCCGGATTTGGACCCTCCATATCGGGTTAAAAATTTTTTCGTGGTCTCAAAGGCGGCGAGAGGAAAAGCAAATGATAATTAATACAACAAAGGCGTTACTAGAAATTTTGAATTTAGAAGAAACAATTATAATTAAAACAAACACGAAGACGATTGCGATCATCCCGCTCAACGGAGAAATATCTGTTGTCGACAAAGCAACTGATGAAGTAGTATACACTAGTGAAGAGGGGGAAGAGTTTTACTCCGATATGGTTAAAGCACTAATCTCTCAACAAGAAGGCGAATAACAAGACTTCAAACTATTTAATTTAGTTATCTACAGAGGAATATTATGAAAATAACCAAATCACAACTTAAAGAAATGATTAAAGAAGAGTTTGATAGTCTAGACAGCGACAGCGCAAAACTGGGGACGCCAGATAACCCACATCCTTATATTAATGTAACTGAGGATGGTATGGTTGTATTGGGCTTCCCTGGTAGCGATGCTAGACACGTATTACAGAAAGACGACGCGCAGAAGTTTGCAGAGGACCTCATGGGTGTTCTCAAACTTAATGAAGCCCGCGATGAGAAAGATAATCCATGGGCTATTTGTACTGCTTCTGTTGGAAGAGAAGATGAAGAAAAATACGAGCGTTGCGTTAAAAGCGTAAAGAAGGAAAAAAAATGAAAATTACACGCGGAAGACTTAAAGAAATTGTTAAAGAAGAACTCTTAAGAGAGACAAACCTTTTTAATATACCAAACGATCCTGATCAAGGGGTCGACCCTGATGACGCAGATATCTCCGGAGCGGTTTTTAATTTAGAAAAAGCAAGAGCGATTATCGCCCGTGCGCTTCCAGAGCTTCTGGAACAACTTGATTACGTGATTACAAAAATGAAAGATTATGGCATGTATCCTCCAGAGGCGACGATGCCTTATACAGTATATGAAGAGGAGTCGACTACTGACGGTGGCGACTCAGAGGAATAACAATGAAGAAGGGCGTCCATAATAATTGGAAAGAATTCCTTCTTGAACTCGAGCTTTCAGACGAGAACGTATTCACAGGTGAGAGAAAATATTCTCCCTCCTCTCTACCATTTCAGGTATACTGTGACATGGATGGGGTTCTGGTTGATTTAATTGAAGGTATAATTCAAAATGTACAAGAGACAGTTAAAATAACAAAGCCTGAAGAGAAAGAAGCACTCATGAAGATCTTAACTTCGGGCAGAGAGTGGAGCGAATTTGAAACAAGTGATGAAGGCAAAAAGGCTTTACAATATATTTTCAGTCTTCTTGGCAACGATGTTGACTTTTGGGCCAGCCTTCCTGCAATGCCAGACGCACAACAACTATGGGATTTTGTTAATCCGCTAGGTTGTCATATTTTGTCGGCTCCATGGGACGATGACTCAGCCAGAGGTAAGAGAATTTGGACAAGTTCTTTGTCTGGGCACTTAAATCCACCTCCGCAACAGTCTAGGGTAGTATTAACTAAGCAAAAAGACAAGTATGCTAAAAATTTAGAGACGGGTGCACCGAATGTGCTCATCGATGATATGGATAGATACCTTGGCCCATGGGCGGCCGCCGGAGGGATTGGTATAAAACACGTTTCTGCGGCGAACAGTATCGCAGAATTACAAAAAATAATAAAGGATATGGGAAAAGAATGAAAAAAATAATATTTTTACTAATGTTTATGTTTATTTCTCCAAATTTATACGCTGCACCGGAAGTAAAATCAAAATTTTATGACTTTTCGGACCAACTAATTGATGGAGAGGTAAAACAGCCGACTGCTTTATACATGGATACTCGTCAAGAGGTCAAATTTCAAAGACTTCTTAAACTAAAGAGAGACTTTTTAGGCGACAATCTCTGGAAAACGGCGAGGGATAAAGTTTTTAAGTAAGATGTCTTACAAAACCACTAAAATAATGATCACTTTGCTGATATTATTAAATTTAGTGGATTTGACTGTCACAATTACGGCTATCGAGAATGGATGGGCTGAAGAAGCAAACCCTTTAATGGATTTTTTCTTACAAATGGGGTATGCATACTTTGTTGTTGTTAAACTAACCGGAGTTTCTTTCGCCAGTTTTGTTTTCTGGAAATATAGGAGTAGAAAACTTACATCTTTTTGCCTTTCTTTCGCATTAGGTGTGTATATTTGTTTAAATTTGCATTTTTTGAATGCTTTCTTATAGTTATTACTGTAGTATGTTAAAAATTATTAAATATTTGTTGATTGCTGTCGGGGTTGTTGCGTGCGGTGCAGATTTTATGCCTTCGCCTGTAAAACAGCCAGTGGAGGACGTCCAAGAACTGCCTCCGCCAATCCCAGACACCTTTACCTTGCTTGACATACCTATTTATGACCCATTGGCAGACTTTACGGACGAATATAAAGAGGAGTGCCTGACAAAAGTATTTTTAAGATGCCCTCCTTATACAGAGTATTGGATCGCGGAGGCGTGGATGGACGTTTGTGAAGGAAATGCGATTATAGATATAGCGAATTGTAAATGGAAGCACGACTGTGATCCTCTAGATCCTATGATTGTCAATAATCAGCCATGTCAAATGCCTGACGGTGGTCCGGGTATATTAGATGTATACTGTGATAAAGGGACAGTTCAGATTACGGATTGTAGTCCGTGTACAGAAGAAGTCTGCGATGGTGTAGACAATGATTGCGACGGGGAAATCGATGAAGGCGACTTTACATGTGAAACTGAATGTGGCACTGGACCGGCGTATTGTGTCGACGGAGTTTTAATTTGTGAAGCAGAAGGCCCTCAAGAAGAAGTATGTGATTGGATTGATAATGACTGCGATGGCGAGATTGATGAAGGACAAAGAAATGTATGCAACGATTGTGGGCCGGTACCGGAAGAGATTTGTGATACTATAGATAACGACTGTGACGGTGACACTGATGAAAACTTACTACAAGAATGTGAAACCGTATGCGAGGTCGGATATGAAACTTGTATTTTTGGTGTTTGGGCTTCGTGCACCGCAAAGCAGCCATGGCAAGAAATATGCAATGGGGAAGACGATGACTGTAATGGATTAGTTGATGACGGGATCGACTGTGAATGTAAAATTCAAGACGTTGGGATTCTAATCCCGTGTATGGAGCCTCCTTTACTTTGCGGCCAAGGGTACAAATCTTGTGAGTGTGCAAATGAAGAATGTACAGAATTTACAATGTCACAATGTAAAACCGCCTGTTCTATTTTTAATTTGCAACCATGTGATCCTTTAAAGGGAATGATTTTTCAAGAAATTTGTAATAACTGGGATGACAATTGTAATTTTTTAATTGACGAGGACTTAACCAAAGCTTGTTATAATGGCCCTCCTGCAACTTTAGACGTTGGTGAATGTATCGCTGGCGAGTTAACATGTTACGCTGGAAACTGGGGCACTCTTGTCGACATGGGAGGGGGTCAGATATTCATGGAGGATTACTGTGACGGTGAAGTAACTCCAAAAGAAGAACTCTGTAACGGAAAGGACGACGACTGTGACGGAGTGATCGAAGAAGAACTTACCGAAACTGATATCTTATTTATTATTGACCTGTCCGGTTCTATGATGGATGAAATCGACGCAGTTATTTCTGCGTTAACTTCTTTCTCTTTATCTTACTCAGACGAGCCCAATATTAGTTGGGGCCTTATTGTGGGGCCAACTCACGACAGCACAGTATATAAAGAAAAGATTAAACTTAAGACCGGTTTGGGGCCTTTTAGTAGTTTCCTAGCCGCTGTACAAGATATTAGTAACACGCCCCTTAACGGTGGTTATGAGCCGCTCTATGACGCTATTTATCTCTCTCTACTAAATGTTTGTGATCCAACAATGCTTGAATACCAGGTATCAGATCTTCAATGGAAATATTCGATGATATCTGAGCCCGCTCTCTCGGGTTGGCATGTGGACTGGAGAGAGGACGCAAACAGAGTTATAGTTGTCTTTACTGACGAAATGGGCCAGTCTTTCTTAACACCGCCTGGAATCTCAAATACAAAAGGTGACGCTATATCGCAAGAGATTGTCATTGACTCTATTAACGGAACAGAAGATTTAAAAGTTTTCGTATTCTCTCCAACTCACACACAAACTATTAACTCAACTAAATTTTTGAATGGAACATGGTCACAAATACCTTCGGGTTGGTTGCCCCTTACTATGGCCGGTGACGTGGGTGCGTGGTATCAAATTACGCCAGACGCAACCGTTATGTTTAACGATTTAATGGAAGTGCTTGAAGATACTGCATGCTCTACCTCTTCAGAATAAGCAAAAATGTGCGTTATTGCTAACTTATGACTATTTAATCTTAGGTTATGTCGTATAAACTTATAAATAATACTAATACAGACTTGTCTGTCGTAGAGGGCTTAATTGAGAAGTATTTTCCATACGCTCAAGAGAACCTTCGTTTCGATCAACCGGTTAGCATATATTTGGAATCTGATCTAAAAAACTCACATAACCCCCTTGGCAAAACTGCCCACTATGAACCAAATAATATGGCTATCACGATATACGTCGACGGCAGACACCCTAAAGACATCATGAGATCTGTTTCTCATGAACTTACTCACCATGCCCAAAATTGTGCTGGGCATTTTGAGAATCTAGGTCCTACTGAAGAGGGCTACGCACAAAAAGATCCTCATCTTCGCAAGATGGAAGAAGACGCCTACCTACGTGGTAATTTAGTTTTCAGGGATTGGGAAAATTCATTTAATTTAAAGGAGAATGTTAAAATGAAAGTGAACGAAGAAACCCTCAAGAATATCATCCAAAGTGCTCTTCAACAGGTATTCGAGGACAAGAAAGAAGAAGAGACCACTGTAACTACACAGGAAGTTAAAGAGGCTGCTACACCAGATGCTGACGTCAGTATCGAAGAAGCAGACGACACAGAAGATAACTCAACCGAGACAACAATCAATGAAGCTTCCGCAGACGAAGATTCTTTTGCTTGTGAAGAGGGCGAGGTTTATAATGAGAACTCTGAAGAGTGTGAAGATGCTGGTGCCGAAGAGGCTCCATCACCTGCCGCTGAAAGAGCGACACAACAGGAGAGCCTTGACACTTGGTACCAAGGTACACTTTATGAGAAGCTTTTAAAAGAGTGGACAAAAAAATAATTACTTGACATAATTTAAAAAAGGAGAATGATTATGGGTAGAAAGAAAAGAAGAATTTTGGCAGAAATGGAAGGTGCGAAAAACGCAAGTGCGGAAATCGTTGCCACAATCACCGCTGAGGCCAATGCAAAGGTCGCTGCTGCTGAGGCTCGTGCTATTGAAGCAGAGGCAAAGGCGGCTGCAATCGCAGCAAATGTAACAGAGAACGTAACCACAACGATTACTGCTACAGACACAGCGACTACTACCAATACTACAACAACGACCCCGATGACTGTTGCTAAGACAGTTCCAAAGACGACTAAAACTGCCGCTATAGCGAAGAAGACAACTACTAGAAAAGCAGCGAAAAAGTAAAATGACAGTCGATCTCAATAGAATGACAAGAGAATTTATGATGTCAGAAGGTTTTGACCCTCCGACGATAAAAAGCTATATCCAATCTTTAGAAGAATCTCTTAATTCTTTTAAGCCTCGTACTATAAAAGAGAAAAACACTCTTGGTATTGCGAAGCAACATTTAAAAGAGATTAAAAGACAGGCTCGAAGAATGGAAGCGAAGATTAACATTCTAGAAGAAGAGTTAAAGGTTCTAGAAGAATCAAAGGAAAAATAGTATGGGCGGTGTTGCTGGTCATATGTCTCATTTATATGAGAATCCTGAATTAACTTTTAAGCAAATAAAGGATATCTTCACCAAGGCGTCTAACGGCGAGTTAGAGGGCACGGAGAAAACTGACGGGCAAAACCTCTTTATTTCTTATTCCGTGCGAAATAAGAGTGCTAGAGCGGCTAGAAACAAGGGAAACATTAAGTCTGGCGGAATGAGTGCACAAGAACTGGCTCAAAAGTTCGCTGGGCGTGGAAACCTAGAGAAAGCCTTTGTGGAATCTTTTGAAACTTTTGAGAAAGCAGTTCAGTCTTTAGACCCCGATGTTCAAGTCGGTATCTTTGGCGAAGACGCTGACATATATTATAACGCAGAGATACAGGACCCTAGAACTGCAAATGTTGTAAATTACGATACTAAAACTCTTAATATACATCAGGTTGGACACGCCGAGTTTGATAAAGAGACCGGTACAGTTACCGATGTAAATGTTTCAAAGAACGCCGTTGCGTTGGATAATGCCCTGTCCTCTATGCAGCAGGCAGTTTCTGACGATGAATTTAAAATTCAAAAGAACGCTATTTTAAAACTTCGCGCTTTAGATGGTGACAAAGATTTAAAAATTTCAATCGATAGATTAGAAAGAACAATTGACGCAGTAGGCATCAGTGACAACCAAACTGTTGCTGATTATATTATCGCTAGAATTACACCTTTCTTAGAAAGTCAAGTTCAACTTCCAGATGATAAAATGGAAATGTTGATTAAAAGACTTTTTAAAGTAAAAGGTGTGGGCTTTAACCAAATAGTTAAAGGTCTTGATAGAGATAACAAAGAGAGAGTTAGAGAAATCCTAAAGTCTGAAAAAGCTCTTATGAAGAGTGCTATAGAACCAATTGAAGATGTTGTACACGACTTTACTGTCGAGATGCTTCGTGGTCTAGAAAGTGCTTTTATTTTAGATAATCCCAAGGAGGTGATGAGGCTAAGACAAGAGGTGCAACAAGCAATTGCTGCCATTGAAACTTCTGATAGTGAAGAAGCAATGGAAATATTACAACAACAAATGAGAAAACTCAAAAGCGTTGAAGACATTTCAACTGCCGTAGAGGGATTTGTTTTTGATTATGATGGCAATTCTTATAAATTTACCGGTAACTTTGCACCTATGAATCAGATTTTAGGTTTATTCCGGTATGGTCGCGGGGGTACAGGAAGTCTTAATGAAGACGAAGAGGGTCTACAAGATTATGATATAGACATAAGCGATTATGATTCAATCGCTCTAGTGCCGGGTGGATTTAAACCGCCTCACAGAGGACACCTAGATATGGTTAAGTCTGTAGCAAATGCCGATAGAGTCTTGATAATCATGGGTTCTGGTGGTAAAAGTCCAAGAAAAATTGGAGACAGAATTGTAGACTTTAATATGGCTGCTAATGTCTGGGATATGTATTTGAAGGACGCAGGGATTAACAATTACGAAATTGTGAAAGCCGAAACTGGTAGTACGCCGATTGGTAAAGCATTTAATATTCTTGAAGACATGACCGTTCCAGGTCAAACAGTTTTAATGTTGACTAGTCAAAAGGATGCTGGTCGGTTCGGACAGAAACTTCAAGCCTATGCACCTGAAGGAGTTGATGTCAAAGCCGTTGAGGCTCCGACTTCAACATTGGAATCTGGAGATGAGATAAGTGCCAGATTTATGAGAGCCTCTATAGAAAATAACAACTTCGAAGAATTTGCAAAGTATGTTCCAGACTCTAGTAAAGATCGTGCAGAAGAAATCTTCACTCTTTTAGGTGGTAAAAAAAAAGTGAGCGAAATGATTTTAGATATTGTGGAATCTTTGTTGGATGAGGCGGGATATCAAACGAGCGCCACGAAGAAAGCATATATGAAAAATTGGCGTAAAATGATGTCAACAGGCCCACAAAAAGCCGGTCCACCTTTTACTAAGAACCGCCCAAAGAAAGTTTCTAAATCGGCTCCTGCTGGGTTTGGAGCTTTGGAAGAGGACGATATTGATGAGAAGAAAAGGAAGAGAAAGAAGAAGGTCTATATGGAACCACACGGTCATCAAGATGCACCGGCAACACCAGAAGGCGATATTGAAGAGACAACGGGTGTTGGAGCAGTAGCAGGATACTCGGCCCCATTTCCTGGTCCACGTAGAAGAAAAAAGAAGAAGAAAAACATGAGTGAAAATAATGAGTTCATTGATAGTGTACTCGACTATTTACTACGCAAACTGGAGCAATAATATGATCAATCGAGAAGAATTAACAGAAGAAATGAAACTTCGTCAACAAATCAGAAAAGCAATTAAAATTGTAAAAGAGAAAAGAAACACCGCTGAACAAGAGGTGTTAAAAGAGGAAAACCATCTTCGTTCTGTTATTCGTAAATTGATTGAGGCGGAAGTTGCAACAGAGATCCCTGGCCGCTCAACTGGTATTAATGTTTTAGAAGACCTTCTTAAGAGAATCGTTCCTATTATTGAAGACGATTTTAAACAACTCACAACTGATAAGGCTCAAAGAAAATCATACAGAACACATATCGTTAACGGTATTCAAAGTCTCTTGGCACCTTCAAATGTTGTCGATGCTGGTGCTGAAGAAATCAGTGAGATTGATATCGAGGTTGGTGGTGAAGAAGACGACGCATTTATTGATGTTCGCGAACCAGACGCAGAAGAAGAACTCCCCGAGGTTGACCCGGATCTTGATGATTTTGGTGTTGAAGGGGAAGACGAGACAGGCAGGAATATGGCTTATGAAACTTTCAAAAAAATTGAAAACAATATTCTCAACTCTTACGATCTTCTATCAAATGAAAAAGATGAGGAAGAGTTCTACAAATATCTTATAACTAATGTTAAGTTATACTTTGATAAGTTTGAAGAAGAGCTTACTCCGAATTTAGATCCTGAAATCACAACTGATGAGTACGAAGATGAAAAAGACGATGAACAAGCACTTGACAATGCTGGTTTACAAAACTCGGTAGATATAGATCCCGACTTTAATCCTTAAGAAACTTCAGACTCTGTAATCTCTACGCGGAAGGTAGGCTTTTTGATATACTCAGGAGCCCATACCCCACTAGCATGACGAGAGAAAAAATCAGCAACCTGTTCAAAGGTTGGTGTTGTGTTTCCACAAAGTAGTGTGGTCCATTCTGTACCTGCATCAACTCGGGCCTGAACACCATACCATTCACCTTCTTCATAAAGAAAGTTTCCTTCATATTGCTCTCTATATGTTTCTGCAAGTTTTTTAATTGCTTCTTTCTTATTTTTATATGTTCCCAAAACTTCTTGCCAAGTTTCTGGTCTCTTGTAGCAATCATTTTCCTCATATGAGGTTACTGTATATACTTTCACTATTCTACTCCGTTAAATCATATATCTTAACAAGCACTTATAACCTGTAACATCCAGTACGGCTCATCTAAATATTGTACACAACCTTCCCACAAGACTGGTGTCGATGGGCTCCAAGTGTTATGGGACTCCATGTTTATCTTGGTTTCGCCAACCACTAAGCCAATTCCCATTTTAATGGGTTCCTTGTTGTTTGGGTCGATAATATACACTAGATCGCCCGTTTTATGTTTATATAAATTGGACGGAGAGTGTAACTGTTCTTGTTCGTCTTCTTCGTGCATATTTATAATATACTATAATATTAAACGAATGTCAAGTAAAATTTTATTTACCAAGCCTTGCAAGACCAATATCGAGCCTTCCACTTAGGACCAGGGTTTTTACAATTATGTCTTGCTCTGAAGGATTTTCTAGCCTTTGGATTTGACTTTCTAATTTTCATATCCGGGTCACCGAAATTAACCTTTACCACATTACCCTTCGCGTTTTTTACGTAAACTTTTGATTTCTTAACGTCACCACGCATAGGTTTGTTAAGTTTGACTTTGCGACCTTGGTACTCAGCCTCTTCTATGACATCATCCCAAAATTCTACATCTTCTACAATTGTTCCGTCATCATAAATCGCATCAGTTATATGATAGTATTCTTCTGAACTGACTGCTTCAATTTCTTCTAAAATAATTTCTCTAAGTCTTTCTTTTGTAATTTTCATTTCTTTTTGCCCCATTTCTCGCCTTTACCTTTTGTGCCGCAAGCGGATGGGGTGGGACGACAAGACGGATACTTTGCTCTCTTTTCGCCTTCCTCTCTTCCACAAGACTTGCAGGTCTTTTTTCCCGTCTTCTTATCTTTGCGACAAGTATTACAGTCAACCCATCCTTTTGACTTACCTTTTCCACCTTGGCGAGAAAACCACTTATGAAGCCCTTCCTTTTCTTTTAAAAAAGAAGCAACCTCCTCCTCAATGATCTCTATTAGTTTACTCTCACTAATACCTTTCCAGATCTTCCCTTGTCGACATTTTACAACAGCACCTGATGCATATGCCGAAGGCCAAACATCATATTTTCGTTTTGCAATCCGAGTACATCGATCATCTTTTTTTTCTTCGATCTCTTCTAGGTTCTTTTCTTGCCACTCTTCTGAGGCAGCATCTTTAGATATCGGGCCACCAGCAGCCCATGTGAAACAGGTTCTCGCAGAGTGACACTTAAAATGGTGCATCCAACAATAACCTAACATTCCATCTTCATCTTCAATAGGTTCTGAAACTGGCCCAGGCAAACACTCAAGCATTCTTGGGGAAATATCAAAGGCTATACAATTGCTACACTTTGATTCTTTTGCGACTTCTGGAGTCGTGTTCCAGTGCTTTGAGGCTCTAATATAATAATCTTGGTCTGATAAATTAAGAGGGCCATATTGAATATAGTCCTCCTTGATTGCATGATCTCGGTTCTTAGTGTTGAGTTCGAGATCTTGTGTTGCTGGTGGGCAAGGAAGTTTTCTGTCTGCTTCCACCGTGATGGTGGCGCTTTCCTTCAAAAGTCTTCGCCAATTTTCTAATAATTGTTTCATATCGGTAATTAGTTCAAATTACTTGATATTCCTTATTTCCACGATATTTTTTAAACCATTTAGGTATCTTGGTCTCGGGATATCGCATGCGAGGCTTTTGAGAATAAAATTTTCTGTAAGATTCAATGATATTGTTGGACTTAAATTCCACCGGCATACAAAGCGGAAGTAGGGTGTTCTCTTGCAGAGGAAACAAAGAAGAATCATATAACTCAACACATTTTCTCAACACAGCCTCACACTTGTGTGTTTTACCGAACCTATCATGATATTCCTCAATCATTGCGGTTGTGTGCTTTACTAAGGCTTGGAAATTAGCAGAGGAGGCACGAACCCATTTTGTTGAGGGGTGGTTTTTGTGCACTGTGCGGTATGGCGATATTTGATGACCATGTTGTTCATTTAAGGTTGTGCATAGCATCTGACAAGATTCTAAGATCATCTTAACTACTCGGTAGTTATCTTGTGATTTTGCGGACTTAACCCAATCAATTTCGTTTGTTTCTGGGTTTCCTTCAATAGCAAAAATATTCATTTTTCCTCTTTTTGTTCAGTTTCGTTTCGGCTTAAAGCATATATTAATACTACATGATAAAAGACTACTAAAAAGAATAATATAGTGTCACTCATTTGTATATCATACTCCTTTTTTATTTTTATGTCAAGCGTTTTTTTGATTTTTGCTTATAAGCATCAGTTCATCTTCAAAAAATATTAATTGTTTTCCTGCTTTAAAACACCATATTTGCCACATCGGAGGTACTTTATCAGTAGGTAATACTATATCCAATCTCTTTTCTTGTATAATAGCAAGTAAGCCGTTGTAATTGCTTTTTGTTTGACCGTTTATTCTTACTAGATCACCTGGATTCATACAGTAACTATTCAGTCGCCACTACTTTTTTTGCTTAATCCCTGTTAAATCTGAGGAGGATCTAATTTTCTTTCCTAAGTTATCAATGACTCTTATGTTTAATTCTTTGCAAAGTTTTACTTCTGGTGCTTCGTCGTTTGTTCTATCTCCGCCGTTTGCAAATATGTCAGGACTTATTCTTTTAAGGCTTTTACAAACTGTAGCGTCTTCATCGATTGATAAAAAACCAGCATCTACACAACGTAGTGCTTCTACTATCCTTAGTCTGTCCTTTTCTTTCATAAACGAACGTCCTTTTTTAAGAGCCGCGCTCTAACCACTGAGCTAAGGGCGCATTGCGGGTTGGCTATTCCTTGCCCCTGCGTATAAACTTAACTTTCTTGCCCTTGTGCTCGTTTGTTTTTATCATCGCTTCAATAAAAGAGTTTGGAGCATCTACCTCAACAACCTCTTCGGTGGCCTCTTCTTTAAATACAAAGGTTGTTCCTCGTACTTTAGACCAGAAACTTGAATCGTTTGGGATCTGTTCAACTGTACTCCAGGGGCCACCATAATCAACCATATTTCCGCTTCTATCATAAGCATTAATGTGCATTTTCCGCGATTTAGCGCCGGGTTCTCCAAAAATATAGGCATCTTGATCATATTCTGAAGATAACTGCTTTCCTAAATCAAATAATTCAGTTGATCGTTCAGGAACATCGCCGCGAGACTCATCATATATGATAATTGACTTCTCAACGACTCTCATATCGTTCCCTTCTTCGTCCTGCTCGACCCAAGACCCCTGTAGCTCTGCAAATGGGTATCCGGAGGCTTTTACGGCTTGCTTCAACTCTTTATTTCGATTATCGTTCTGTGATCTAGTAAATTCATGTCTGTCGGCTGACATTACGACAAAAGGGATCTTTTGATCGTCAATTTTGCTTGCAATTCGTGAAAAAGTCGTTTCATTAAGCAATTTTGTCGATTTTCTCCATTCATTCATTATTTCTTTCATTTTCATATCCTTAACTAGTGCGAAAGACGGGATTCGAACCCGTAAGCCCGAAAAAGACGGCAGATTTTAAGTCTACTGCTACTGTGTATAATTTTAAGTCTACTGCTTGGACAGTGACACGTTCCACCACTCTCGCATAAACATAATATAACAAATAATTTACTATTTGTCAACCATTTTCTCTCCTTTATTTTTCATATTATTATCTTACAGTATTTCAGACAATAAGTTAAACTATTTGATATTCTATATTTCCACGGGAAGCGTTAAACCATCTTGGAATTTTTGCTTTTGGGTATCTTATGCGGGGCTTGCTGGCATAAAAAGAGCGATAGGACTCGACAATACTGCCTGTTCTATGTTCAGGAGGCATACATAACGGTAAAGTTGTCTTTTCTTGGAGAGGGAAGATCGCGGGATCATATAAACTCAAGCATTTCTCCAGAACGGCAGTGCATTTGTGTATTTTATTAAATCGTGAATGATATTCCTCAATCATAGCCAGCGTGTGTACAACTAATGCCTCAAAATTAGCAGATGACGCTCGAACCCACTTTGTTGATGGGTGATTCCTGTGTGTTGAACGATATGGTGTCACCTGCTCTCCATAAAGTTCGTTAAGTGTGGTGCACAGCATTTGACAAGATTCAAGTATCATCTTTACAACTCTATAATTATCAAGTGACTTTGCGGACTTAACCCAGTCGATTTCATTAGTTTCAGGATTACCTTCAATCGCAAATATATTCATTTAAACACCTCATTTTATTCGGAGCCTCCTATAGGACTCGAACCTACGACCTGCTGATTACAAATCAACTGCTCTACCAACTGAGCTAAAGAGGCATATGGTACCCTCTATTGGATTCGAACCAATGACCTACGGATTAGAAGTCCGTTGCTCTATCCAACTGAGCTAAGAGGGCATAAACACATTATACCCCAAGCATACATAAATGTCAACCTTTTATTTTCTTTTCCTAACAGATAGAGTGACAAGAAACCAACCATCATCTTCTTTTGTTATCTTTGGAAGTGCTGCAAATTCGGAAGACATATCAGCAGACATTTCAAGTATTTGTTTAACTTCTATAAATGCTTGCTGATAAGTTTTAAATTTTGCTATTTCCATCACGTC